>Ga0196976_1000190_pt1 | contig 41677 bp, 46 predicted proteins | sample S3v_513CmetaG_FD_148644 | JGI IMG/M metagenome (GOLD analysis project Ga0196976, IMG submission 148644) | Soil microbial communities from Anza Borrego desert, Southern California, United States - S3+v_5-13C | ecosystem: Environmental > Terrestrial > Soil > Desert | place: USA: California... | reverse complement strand
TCGCTTTGATGATCGTCGTCGACGCGGTTCATCCGCCTGCCGTGGCGACGGCGCTGGCCTTTGCCTTCCGGACGGGCGACGAACGCAACCTGGTGCTGTTCGCGCTGGCGGTGGGACTGGTGGTGGTGCTGGTGCTGACCGAGGCCGCCACGCTGGCCGTTCTGGCGCGGTTGCGGCGCTGACGTACAGGCGGCGTGGCCCGCTTTCTGCGACCGCTGGGGACGTCATGCATTCGGTCGAAACGCAGCGCGTCCGCCTTCTCGTGCAGCTCGAACGGATGCTCGAGCGCCCGATGATCGTGCTCTCCCTGGTGTGGGTCGCGCTGGTCGCGATCGAGTTTGCGCAGGGCCTCACGCGCCCGGTCGAGATCGCCGGGCTGGTGATCTGGGCGCTGTTCGCGCTCGACTTCGCGATCAAGCTGGTGATCGCTCCGCAAAAGTGGCTGTTCGTCCGCCGCAACTGGATCACCGCGCTGTCGCTGCTGCTGCCCGCCTTTCGTCTGGCGCGCCTCGGCCGTGCGTTCCGTGCCGCCCGCGTGCTCCGCGGCGTCCGCTTCGCGAAGATGCTCGGCACCCTCAACCGCGGCATGCGTGCTCTGCGCCGCAGCATGCGCCGCCACGGATTCGGATACGTCGTGACGCTGACGCTGATAGTGATGTTCAGCGCGGCGGCGGGAATGATGGCGTTCGAGCGCGAGGGGCCGAACCGGGACGTGTTCGCCACGTACTCCTCCTCGCTGTGGTGGACGGCGATGCTCATGACCTCACTCGGCTCGGAGTACTGGCCGAAGACCGGAGGCGGCCGGGCGTTGACGCTCGTCATCGCGCTTTATTCGTTCGCGGTCTTCGGCTACATCACGGCCACGCTGGCGTCGTTCTTCATCGAACGAAACGATGACGATCGCCTGAAACGCGAGTAAGGCGTCACGGCGAGGGATCTTCAGTCGCCCACGGGCGGCAAGGTGATGCCGTAGCGCACCTGCAGCCGCATCCGCAACACCTCCTGGTTACGGAGGAGCGCCGCCCCTTCGCCGCCGACGCTGTGGGCGTCGCGGGCCGAAGTCTGTCCTGCGACAGCGCCGGCGATCTGCCGTCCCACAGGAAATGGCGGCGTGGGTCCGGCCGACTTTCTCGAGCCGCTCGATCGCCTCGGCGTCGTCTCGCGGCGGGCGGTAAAGCGCGAGCTGTAGCAGCTCGCGCCATCGCCGGCCTGACAACGCCGGTCGTGCGCGGAGTTCACCGGATCCGTCGGCGGACGCTCTTCGCGGCGCATGTTTGCGGTGTGGGAAGATGCTCGCATTGAATTCAATTCACCTGACGCCGCGCGCACCACGATGCTTCCATCTTCCGTCCACGCCCTGATCGCCAGCTCCCTGAGCTCCGCAGCGGCGCTGGAGCTGCTGCTCCTGCTGCGCCGTTCGCCCGACACGTACTGGACGGCGACGGCGGCCGCGGCGACGCTCGGCGCCTCCGAGGAACGCATTTCGGCGGCGCTGCAATCGCTCCATCGGAACGGTCTTCTCGAGCAGGCGCAAGGAGACGGTGGCGTTTCGCTATTCCCCTCGAAAGGATGAGGACCGCCGCGCCGTCGAAGCGCTCGCATCCGCGTACGATCACCAGCGCGTCGCCGTCCTCGACGCGGTTTACGCCGCCGCCACGGGCGCCATCGAAGCGTTCGCGGAGGCGTTCCGCATCCGCCCGCGCTGAGCGACACGCGACGCCGCGCCCCTGTGCAAGAATGCCGTCGATGGCCACCACACGCCGCGATCCGGCGGCCATGGACGACGCCAAAGCGATTCTGAATCGCGTACGCCAGCTCGTCCGGGCGTTGCGGGCGTTCGACAAACAGGCGCAGACGCGGTTCGGGCTCGGCGCCGCGCAGATGTTCATCCTGCACGTGCTGCAGCATCACGACGAGCTCTCGATGAACGAGCTGGCCGACCGCACGGCCACCGATCAGAGCTCCGCCTCGCTGGCGGTGGGGAAGCTGGTGACGGAGGGGTACGTCCGCCGCGACGTCAGCGAGGAAGACCGCCGCCAGGTGCGGCTGTCCCTCACCGCGAAAGGCCGCGCGCTCGTGAAGCGCTCGCCGCCCGCCGCTCAGGAACGGATCATGGACAGCGTCGAGGCCATGCCTCCCGGCGAGCGCGCACAGCTCATGGCGCTGCTCGACAAGCTGATGGCAGGCATGGCCGCCGGCGACGACCGCCCGCCGATGCTCTTTCAGGACGAGCCCGAGCCCGCGAAGCGGCGGACACCGCCGCGGCGGCCGAAGCGCCGGACGTGACTCGTCATCCATTGAATTCAATTCATCGGAAGAGATCGCGCGCCCCGCTCGTTGCGACGGCCGGAGGTTGCCGTGAAGCTGAGCTGGATCTTCGAGACTGCCCCGACTGCCCTGGCGGTCGCCGCCGCGATCTCCGGCGGCGTGCTGCTGCTCGTATCGCTGGTGGTGGGCTCCGCCCGCCGCAAACTGCACCGGGCGGCCGAAACAGAGGGGGACGTCGATGACTTTCTGCTCGACGTCGTGCGGCGCACGAGCATCGCCCTGCTCGTCGTCCCGGCCGTTTACGCGGGCTCCCGGGCGCTCTCACCGCCGGCGGAGACGGCGTCGCTGCTGCGTACGCTCACACGCGTGTCGCTCATCGCGCAGGCCGCGCTCTGGTCGGCCGCCGTGGTCGACTTCTTCCTGCGGCGTTATCACCGCCGGCGCGTGGAGAGCGATCCGGCCGCCGTCACCACGATCCGGGCGTTCCGTCTCGCCGCGCTGAGCGCCGTCTGGTGCGTGGCCACGCTGGTCGCGCTCGACAATCTCGGCATTGACATCACCGCGCTCGTGACCGGTCTCGGCATCGGCGGTGTGGCCATCGCTCTCGCGACGCAGAACATTCTCGGCGACCTCTTCGCGTCGCTCTCGATCGTGCTCGACAAGCCGTTCGTCGTCGGCGACTTCATCCGCTCCGGCGACCAGATGGGCGTGGTCGAGCAGATCGGCCTCAAGACGACGCGCGTCCGTTCGCTGACGGGCGAGCAACTGGTGTTCTCGAACAACGACCTGCTCCAGAGCCGCATCCAGAATTACAAGCGGATGGAGGAGCGGCGCGTCGCCTTTCGCCTCGGCGTGACGTACCAGACGCCGAAGGCGCTGCTCGCGCGGATCGCGCCGATGGTGCGCGAGATCATCGAAACGGCGGGCGACGTCCGGATGGACCGCGCGCACTTTGCCGCGTTCGGCGACTCGTCGTACGACTTCGAGTTCGTCTATTACGTGCTCTCGGCCGACTACAACGTTTACATGGACATCCAGCAGACGATCAATCTCGCCATCGTCGATGCGTTCGAAAAGGAAGGGATCGAGCTCGCGTACCCCACGCGCACGCTTTATCTGCAACCGCCGTCTCGGGCGGCTGTTGCTGCTGCCTGATCAAAAGGAGGAGAGAGAGTTGAGAAGCAGATCGATGAGGTATCGAGCAATGGGTTTTGCCGTTCTTCTGACGCTCGCCGGCGCGGGCGCGCACGCCGACAACGCGCCGGTTGCGGGCGACGGATTCACCGTCGCGCTGCCGTCCGGCTATGCCGCGTTCACGAAACAGGTCCAGACGACGAAGGCTCCCGAGGGGGAGATCGAGACGACGAACTGGATCTCCAAGGCACCGACCGGCGAGGCGGTGGTCGTGACGTCCAGCAGGCTGCCGGGAAAGATCCTCGACCCGCAGAAGCTGATCACGAGCACCCGCGAATCGCTCCTGAAAAGCCTGAATGCGACGCTGGAGTCGGAGGAGCCGCGGCCGGGCGATCTGCCGTCGACGCGGATGCTCTTCCGCAGCGATGCCGCGTTCTTCCGGGCGCGGTTTACCGTCGTCGAGGACCGCCTCTATCAGTTGCTGTACGTCGGCCGCTCGGAGGAACAGCGCGCCGCGCCGGCAGTGAGCGGGATGTTCGATTCGTTCCATGTGACCACGACGCCGTGACTCACCCTCACCGCTCTGTGACGAACCACCGCCGGGCGCCATCGAAACGGTGGCGCTCGACGATGTCGCGGCCGCGATGGGACATCACCCACTGCACGAACCATTCGGCATTCCGATGCCGGCGCTCACCGCGCGCCAGCAGCATCTCGATGTGGTGGTGCAGGAGCGGCGAGCGCTGGAGAATCGGGACGAGCTTATTCGTCGCTCGCGCGGCTTCGAACGTCGATCGATCCGTGATCGTGTACGCGCCGCGCCGCGACGCCTCCTCGAGGGCGGCCACGGACCCGACCAGAACGCCGCCGAGGATGCCTTTCTGCGAGGTGCCGATCACTTCCTCGAGCGCGAAGACGACTCCGGTGATCGGTGTGTTGAAGATGGCGGAGATGCCGGCCGCGGTGCCGATCGGAATCATCGCCCGAACCGCTTTCTGCGGCAGCCGCAGCAGGCGCGCCACGGCCACGGAGAAGCCGCTGGCGACGACGGTGATCGGACCTTCCGGCCCGAGCGGCGCGCCGGCGCCGAGGGAGAGCGGCGTGGCCACGAAGGTCGCGCCGACCGTCCTCGCGCCGAGCAGACGCGGGTTCTCGTTGTAGGCCCGCCGTACGCGGGCGAGGTTGGCGCCGATCGCGCGCGGTGCGAAACGGCGGATCAGCCACGCCAGCAGCGCAAACGTGACGGTCGGCGTCACGATCACCAGCACGATGCGCCACGGACCCGGCATCGCGAGAGCGCGGCCGATCAGCAGGTCGTGGGCAAACTCGACGTAGCGATGAAAGATCACCGCGATGACGCCGCAGAGCGCGCCGATCAACACCAGCGTCCCGAGCAGGAAGCGCGCTGCCAGGACCTGAACGTGCGCCACTCCCTCGCCGAGCGCACGGCCCGCGCCGGCGGCCAGCGCCCTGATGGTGACGCGGAGAGGGTGCGACATTACATTGTGTTCAATTCATCATCCGGGCCGTGTTGTTCCATGGCGCCGATGGCATCTACGCGACCTTGCGCCGTCGCGTCCACGCCTTCTGGCCAGCGGAGAGTCTGCAATTGCAGGCGTAGCGGGTGCGTGTAGGTCCCGCTGGATCTTAACGCGCGCGGCGTCGTCGGGGATAAGTTTCGGCGCTAAACGCTTCTGTCACGGCGATTTCGGCAACATTGCACAGCCCTCGCTACCGTCTACGCCGTGAGCTACGACTCGCGCGTCATCGGCTCGATGCTGCGCCCCGTTTCTCACGAGCGTCGCGCGCTCTTCGTCTTTCGATCGAGCACGCGGACAAGATCAGTGACATTGCAGTCCAGCGCGTCGGCTAGCCTTGCGACGGTCGTCAACGTTGGAACTTTGATGCCGCGCTCCAGATCGCTGATGTTGGACGCGCTCGTTCCGATGCGGGCGGCGATCTCCGGCTGAGTCAAGCCGCGCTCGGCGCGCATCTCTCTCAAGCGTGCGCCGAAGAGTGGTCCCTCATTGCCGAGTTCCGGTTGATGCCGCAATGGATTCGCTTGACTTTTCGCCGTTCGAGGCATATGCTTTTGCATACGTCACGGAGTCACGGCAATGGACGAAACCACTCGCAGCAACATCCGCCACATCTTCCTCTCCCCTCGTCCGTCTTTCGCGTTGCTGACCGCAGCGGAAGTGCTCGGGATGACGCTCAGGGCCCTGAAACGAGAGGTCGAAGACGGATCGATTGTAGCGGTTTCGACGGGTCTCGGGCAGCGCATCACCCGCGAAGAGATGATCGCGGCTGCGATGCGGCGTTGGGAGCAGTCGACGATCGAGGAGGCGCTCGGGGAGGACGCGGCGAGCGTGTTGCCGGAGGCGATCCGGCTCGTCGAGCTGCGGGCGCGGGTGCCGCGCTACCAGCGGGAGATGTTGCGGTATCTCGCGAAGAGGCACGGCACGACCGTCGATGAGGTGTTGACGCGGGAGCTGGAAGACGTCGCGTGCGCGCACTCGGAAGAGCTGGCGGCGGTGGTGCGGGGGTTCGAGCTGGCACTGGCGTGGCCGGAGAACGACGTACCCGCCGGTGGAACTGCGAGAACTCCGTGATCGGACGGAAGCACGCAAACGTAAGTGAACGGCCGGAACCGGGCCGGCGCGCAACTGAGCGCCTCGCGGCGGCCGACGTTCAATTCATTCTCCGGGCCGTGTTGTTCCATGGCAGCCGCAGGCTCACGGTTCGCAGGCGTCCTGCATGACGAGCTGTTCGATTTCCGCGGACGTGCCGTAGAGGCGTCGCGGCGGCACGTCGCCGCGCAGGCACATGCCGACCACGGCCCCCAGCTCCGCCGGGTCGAATGGAGCGAGAAAGACCGCGTGAACCTGCATCTTCAGCGCGCGGCGGACGATCTCTGCCGAGTGCGCGCTGGTGACGACGACGAGTCGCGAGGCGAGATTCGGCGCGAGGAGGTCGAAGAGATCGAGGATCGTCGACGACTCGCTTCCGAACGTCACCGGCACGGCGAGCCGAGCACGACGCACGCGAAGTTGCTCATGCCGAGGCGCAGGAGCGCCGCTTCGCCCGTATCGACGCTTTCGATCGTCACGTTCTCGCCCCGGAGCGCGGATTCGAGCAACGCTCGATGATCGTCGTGGTGCTCGATGATGAGGATGGACGAAGTCATCGGCGTACCGGCCCCTTTGCTGTCGCGTTGAGGGGAACACCGGGAGCGTACGTTTCGAAGCGCGCGCGTTCCTGATGGCCGGGCGTCGTGCAGATGATGTCGTAAGCGCCGGTGCCGAGGAGCAGTTGCAGCACCGTCCTGCCATTCGCCGGTAACGACGCAGTGGCGCTGCCGGCCTCACCTCGAACCTCGATCTGATGGGCAACCGCCGTCTGGTTTTTAATGTGGAAGACGGTGTGCGCACGCGGAAGGAGAGGCTGGATCTCGATTCGACCTCGGCCGACGGCCACGAACGTCGTGCCGGGCGCGGCGGCCGATGCCGGGCGCGGACTGCCGGATGTGGCGAGGACGGGGCGGCTGGCTGCCGTCGAAACGACTGTCGGCGAAGGACGCGGCTCGGCGGGGGCGATGGTGTTGGTCGTCGCCTGCGGCTCACGGCTGCAGCCGGCAGCGAGCGCGAGCGCGACGCAGAAGATCTTCACGCGGCTGAGCTGTTCAAGACCCGTTCCGCGGCCTGGCATGCTGCTGTCACCTCTCCTCGCTCGATGACGACGACGCTGCTCCTGCTGCGCCATGCGCACACGGAGGCAAACGAGCATGGCTCGACGCCGCGGATGGCGGGGTGGTGCGACATTCCCCTGAGCGACCGGGGAGAGGCGCAGCTCGATGCCCTGCGGCGCGTGTCGCTCGGCGAGCTGGCGCCGCTCATCTACTCGAGTACAGCACCTCGGGCGACGCGCACCGCTGCCGCGGCGGGGCGCGGTCGACGGATCGTACCGCTCCGGTCGTTGCGCGAGATCTCCTGCGGTGAGGTGGAGGGATGGCTCGTCACGGACGTCGCGCGCCGGCATCCCGATCTGTGGCGCCGCAACCTCGCGCAAGACGATCCGGACTTCGGCTGGCCGGGTGGCGAGTCGTACCGGAAGTTCCGCCAGCGTGTGCTTCGCGCTTTGCGGGGGATCGCCGCGCGCCATTGCGGCGAGCGCGTACTCGTCACGACACACGCCGGTGCCATCGCGCAAGTCGTCGGGCACGCCAAGGGCGTTTCGGCCGCACGATGGGAGTGCTATCGGCCGGCGAACTGCAGCGTGACCACGGTCGAGTGCGACGAGGACGGCACGATCCGCGTCCTCGACTTCGACCGGCGCATCGTCCCTGGCGTCACGGCCGCGGCAGGCGCTCGGCGGCGCGCCGGATGATGCGGAACGCCGCGCGTCCCTGCGCGACGGCTGTTGCGCGCTGCTTGCCGCTGCTTTCGCGCGCGACGACGAGCTGGTAGCGCAGCGCGCCCGCCAGCACGTTGCTGGCCGCACCGAACCAGTAGGCGTCGCGCAGCTCCGGCGTGAGTGCCGTCGGCCGGTCCGCTGCGCCGAGGTAGGCGCGGAACAGGGTGTCGTGATCGCGCGCCGCGGCCGGCTCCCACGAGCGCAGCGACAACAGCCACGAGCTGACATCTTCGAGCGGCGAGCCGATCCGGCTGCGTCCCCAGTCGAGGAAGACAACGTCCGGCCGGCCGGCGCGGGTCCGGAGCATCACGTTGCCCGTGTGAACGTCTCCGTGGATGAGCGTCGTGCCGAGGGAGGCATTCATCTGGTGCCGCATCTTGCTGAGCGATGCCGCAACCTGCCGCAGCGGCCGCAGCTCGCGCCGGATGTCCAGCTCGGGAATCGACGTCACGGAATCCACAGCGACCGCAATCGTTTCCGCAGCGGACGAGACGAGCTCGGCCTCGTAGTTCCAGTCGTCGCACTGCGCGGCGTCATCACCGAAGCGGTGCACGCGCGCGAGCTGCTCGAGCACCAGACGCGTGTTGGCCGAGTCGCGCCACGGCCAGGAGCTGACCGGACGGATGCGTTCGAGGAACAGCCAGGTGCTGTCCCCGTGGTCGACCGCGCCGAGTAGCGACGGTGTCACCCCAGAGGAAGCGAGGGCGTGGTAGCGCGCCGCCTCTCGGCGGGCATCGCTGGTGAGTCGCTTGACGACGACATGGCGTTCCCGCCGCGCCTCATCACGCAGCGTAATGCGAGCGACTGCCGCTTCGAGCCCGCCGCGCAGCGGGACGAGATTGACCACAGGCGCTGAAGGAAACAGCTTCGCCGCCACCTCGGCGATCGCTTCATGAGTGAGGTCGAATCTGGTCATCGCATCTCGAAACGGATCGGCGGGGCGGGTGATTGCGGCGCAGCTCTCGATTCTTCAGCGAGCGGGCGCTGAGCGGCCCGGCGATGATTCCACGCGCGTCACGGCGACGGTGACGATGCTGCTGTCCCCTCGCGGCGGGTCCGCGACGACGGTGCGTACTCTTGCCTCGGGCATCCCGCCCGCGCGGAGGATGCCGGCTACGGCCGCCGCGCGTGCGGCCGAACGCGCCGTGGCATCAGGAGCATTCACCGTGGCGAGCAGCTCGGGATACTCGCTGAGACGCTGCGTGAGCATGACGAGCTGCTGCTGCGCGATGCCGGCCGGCGTGGTCGAGCGGCCGGTGAACGCCACGGACGTCGTCTGTGGAATCCAGCGCAGCGACACACGCGCGTTCGGCACGCCGAGACGCGACCGCACGTCGCGCACGATGAGCGATTGCGCGTCAGCGCCGAACGGCGACGGCGCGAGACAGGTCAGCGTCACATCCGAACCGCCCGCGCGGATCGTCACCGGCGCGTCGAGCAGCGTCGCACCGGAAGGCAGCGGCGTTGCCGCGAGGATGGTCGCGGTCCGCTCGCGCACGGAATCGAGCTGCTGCGCGAGCGGGACTTCCACCGGCGCCACCGGCTCCGGTCTGGCCCTCGTCGCGATCTCATAGCGCGAGGTTGGGATCTCGACCAGCGTCAGCGCGATCGTCTCGGGCTTGCGCCGCAGCGACCGCGCGAGCGCGCTCACGTACGCCATCCGTTCCTCGGGCGAGAGTGCGCGGCTCGTGAAGACGCGCATCGTCACCGCCGTACGCCCATCCTCGTCGCGCTTCGCCTCCAGCACGTCGATGAATGACCGCGCCTCGCCGCCGGCGCCCGAAGCAAAGCGCTCCTGCCATACCGCGGATGCCTCGCGCTGGATGGCGTTCAGCTCGTGCCGCTGTGCGATCTCGCGCGACAGTGCGTCGAAGGAGCGCTTCAACGGAACGAACACCGCCGCGACGAGCACGACCAGGAGCACCAGCCGTGCCGGGAGGCTGCCGATCCTCGCCAGCGCCTTCGGAACCGGCAGCCGGTCGAGTGCCCGCCGGATGGCGGCGCTGCCCGGATCGCCGCGGCGCCACTCCCGGATGTACGCGCGCACGCATTCGGCGTCGACGTGCAGCGCGAGGAAGACCAGCATCGACGTGAAGGTGATGGCGATGAGGTTCGTGACGAACAGCAGCGCTCCGCCGCGCAGAATGCCGATGCCCTGCGCGCGCTCGACCGTGAGCAGCACGCCCACGCCGTAGCCGGTGACGCAGAGCGGCGGCATCAACGCCACCGCGATCGCCACGCCGGGGATCGACGTGGCCACGCCGCGCAGGCTCTTCGACGTGGCCAGCGCGCCGACCGCGCCGGAGAACAGCGCCACCACGAGATCGAGCGTGTTCGGCTGCGTGCGCGCGGCGATCTCCGAGGTCATCTCGCGGAACGGCAGCAGGACCACGAGCAGCGTGGCGAAGGCGATGGCGACCACCGAGCTGACGGCAATGTTCGCGATGGAACGAACCGTCAGGATGAAATCACCCGCCGCGAGTGCGAGCCCGGCCGCCATGATCGGACCCATGAGCGGCGAGATCAGCATCGCGCCGATGATCACGGCCGGGCTGCCGAGCGTCAGCCCCATCGTGGCGATGCCGGCGGAGAAGACGATCTCCGCCCAATACGTGGCATCGCGCATCGACGCGGAGCCGGCGACGTTGCGATAGACCTGAAGCTTCTGGTCGTCGTCGAGGCCGATGTGATCGGCGAGCCAGTTGCGCCACGACCCGTCGCCGCCGGACGGCTCGTCCATGTGGGTGGGCAGATCTTCCGCTGCCATCCGCTACCGCACCGCCGCTTCCGGGCGCCGCCGTTCGCCCTGGCGCCGCTCGTCGTCGTCTTCCAGCGCTTCGGTCACGAGGTCGCTCAAGGCACTGTCGTGCTCATCCGGCGGCTGCGGGCTCTTCTTCAGCAATACCCGCAACGCCGGCGGTGCGACGAAGGTCGTGATCATCACCATCAGCGCGACGGAGCTGTAGAGCCCTGCCGACAGGAGCCCCGCGGAGAGCCCGAGCTGCGCGAAGATCAACCCGACTTCGCCTCGGGGGATCATGCCCACGCCGATCACGGTTTTGCGAAGCGGCCGGCCGAACGCGAAGTAGCCCGCGAGCAACTTCCCGACGATGGCAACGAGTGTGAGCAGCATGCCGATGATGAAGAACTGCCGCGTGTCGGCGACGAAGGGATTGATCGCCTTGAGGTCCACGGCCGCACCGACCGAGACGAAGAAGATGGGGATGAAGAACTGGGCGACGTCGTAGACCTCGTGCTCGATGTCCTTGCCGCGCTCGGTCCTGGCCAGCACGAGACCGGCCGCGAAGGCGCCGATGATCAGCGCCGATCCGACCGCCGACGCGAGCCACGCCAGACCGAAGGCGAACATGATCGAGGCGAAGAACAGTGCCTTGCCGACGCGCAGCCGCGTGATGACGGCGATGAGGCGCGGCGCGAGCAGCGACCCGATGACGACGGCGAGAATGACGAAGCCGAAGGCGACCGCGAAGATCTTTCCGACGCCGACGACGGTGAGGCTCTCACCGGCCGCCACTGCACTGATGACGGTCAGCAGGACCAGCCCCAGGATGTCGTCGACGACGGCGGCGCCGAGGATGACCTGCGACTCGTCGCTCTTCAGATGACCGAGGTCCGACAGCACGCGCGCGGTGATGCCGACCGACGTGGCGGTGAGCGCGGCGCCGAGAAAGACCGAAACGGTCGTCGGATAATCGAGCCACATGCCGACGCCGTAGCCGGCGGCGAACGGGAGCGCGACACCCGCTGCCGCAACGGCGAGCGACGCTCCACCGACCGACAGGAGCCGCCGGATGTCGGTCTCCAGGCCGATCAGGAACAGCAGGAGGAGCACGCCGAGCTCGGACAGGACGTGAAGAAGCGGGTCGTGCGCGTCGATCAGGTGGAGACCGGAAACGCCGATGACGATGCCGCCGATCATCTCGCCCAGCACGGCGGGCTGCCCGATCCGCTCCGCCAGTTCGCCGAAGATCTTGGCAGCGGCGAAGATCGCCAGCAGTGCGATCAGAAGCTCAGAAATGCCCACTCGTTACCTCCATCATCCTCATCGGGCGAGCCGGGCTTCGCGTGTGCCGGCGGGCTCCGCGGGCTCTGATGTGACGGCCGCCACTCGCGCGTCGAGATCGCGGCGTGTGGCCGGAACTTTCTTCATGTATTTCTCGGTCTCGGGGAGCGAGGCCATCAGCCCGGCGAGGATCCGTTTCACGTTGAGCGCGCCGCCGTTGTAGAGGGCGGCGGTCATCTCCTCGACCTGCTCCTCCGCCGCGGCGAGGCTCCGCGCCTCGACGCTTTTGGTCTCGAGGTGGCGCACGAGGAACGCTGCCATGTGCGTTGCGGAGAAGCGGTCATCGAGGTGCGCGCCGAGGTACTCGCTCGCCTCGTAGATCGCCTCGCCGCCGAGATCGCGTGCGGGCAGGCCGAAGCGGGCGACGAGCAGCGCATCGCGCCGTGCGATCAGCTCTTTGTAGTACCTCTGCCAGGAGACGACCTGCTGCTCGCGCAGGCGGTTGTATTCGATGCGGACGCGCTGTTCGTACGCTTTCAACGCGGGCCGGTCGTCGCGTGCGATCAGCCGCTCCAGCTCTTCGAGCAGCGCCTGATTGCGAAGGTCCGCATCTTCGACGGTTGCATAGAAGCGTGCATCGGCGTGCGGCCGCAGCGCCTGCAGTTCCTCGTATCCCTCACGCCGCAGCCGCCGCGCGGCAGGCAGCAGCTCGGCCGCGCGTCTGCGTGACGCAACGTCCTTGCGCGAGGCGAGCGATGCAATCCGATACGCGTCGCCGAGAGGCTTCTTGGTGACGTACGCACGCGCGCCGTCGAGGTAGTCCGCGGTGACGAAGAGCCGGCCGTCGAACCGCTCCTGCAGGTAGGCGACCGGTGTCGCCTGCGCGAGCCCCACCGCTCCCGCTTCCGAGACTTCGAGGATCTTGCCGTTCGTCTCGGCGTGGGCGATGGCGAGCAGCAGCGTGACGGGGGGAGAACTGGCAGCGGAGCGCGAGGCGTCGTCGATGACGGCGACGAGCTGGTCGGGATTGCGCGTCCAGCGGCTCCGCAGTTCTTCGGCCAGCGCGCGGACGCGCGCATCGACCTTCTGTTCTCCGGCGACCGAGAGCGGCGGCAGCTCGCGCGAAGACTTCGGCACGACGCCTGCCGGCACGCTCGTGTTCGGTGGGGGCAGAATTCCGGCACTCATCGCCGGCGACCGCGGCGCCGCCGCAACAACGCGGGGGGTGTTGCGTGAAGTTGCGACGACGGCCGCGGCCGCCAGCGAACCGGTAAGCAGTGCAAGAATCCGCGAGCGGGATCGGGTCATGGTCCGAACGTCGGGATCGTGACCCGACTCCTGTTCGAGCGGCGGCCCGACCGCTCAGCATCTCCTGCGGGAGTCATTTCCCGCACCCGTTTGGATCGCATTCACGAACGCCTCGGCGTGGACCGGAATTGCGTTTTTCGAGCGGCCCTATCCATCGATCAGGGAGGGCCGAACGAGGGGCGTGGACGCGCGGCTCCCGCCTGAGCCCGATCTCCGGCGAAGCGTCTCGGAATGGCGGCCCGCGGCAGCTACGGCTCGTCGCCAGCCGGACGCGCTTCCTGCCGTCTCACGGACGCGAGCAGCTCCTCGAGGTCGAGATCCGCGAAGATCTCCTGCCGCTCTTCCGTGTAGTCACCGTGACCGGGGTCGTACTGCATCATGAATCGCATTGCTCCGGCGGGTCCCAGACGCTCGGTGAGCGCTTTCCATCCCTCGAGCCGGATCTCATACGCGGACATCGAAGCCGACTTGCTCATTTCCCGTCCTCCTCGGCATCCACCGCCACTTGATCCGGCCGCACCACTTCGAGCTGGATCTGATCGCGCTGCTCCAGCGCCTTGCGGATCAGCCGGTCGTCCGTCGTCACGAACCAGCGCGCGTGGGCGTTTTCGGCGCAGGCCAAATGCAGCGCGTCGAGTGCGCCGAATCCGAGACCGCTCAGAAAGCGGGCGCGTTCATCGACCGCGGACGTGATGGCGACGGATCGACCAGCATTCCGCAGCCAGAGAGCGGTGGCGAGCCGCCGGTCTTCACGAGGATTGCGGTCGTTCTCGAACCGATGAGCGGGTGAGGCGACGAACTGAATCCTTCCGTTCTCTGCCTCTTCGAAGATGCGCGCCACCGCCTCGGCTTCGCGCCGGATCCTCTCGTTCCTCGCGTCATCGAACGGTCGCTTGAGGGCGCAGATGTCGAGATAGACGATCGTCCCGCTCACCGCATCATCGTACAGCCGGAAAGCGCTGCTGTGCGCATCCGGATCGACGATGTCGTGCCCGGCGCTCGGAGCTCGTCTCGAGCCGCAGCGTATCCGCGCTCACCATCGCGCGGCCAACGACCGTGCGGTCGCGGTTCCGCCTTCCTCCGGGGCCGATGCGGCAGAAGACGATTTCCCCCTCGTCGTTGCCGCGCTCCGCCGCTCTTCCGGCCAGAGCACCGTCGCCGCGAACACGACCACCACCAATGCAATCGTGCCGAGGAGCGCTGCCGCGATCCGTTTGACGTACTTTTGATCACGCGCGCAGTGTGGCAGAGCGGATGTGAAGGAAAAGTGAAGTGGCTGGCGTCTGCGCTCGCGCCGATGCCTCGCCGGAAATGGATGACGAAACGCCCCGCGTCGCGCTATGTTCGCGGGCGATGAGCACTGAACCTGACGTCCCGCCCATTCGACCGCGGCGATTCGTCGATCGCGCCCTCGACACCATCGAGCGGATCGGTAACCGCCTTCCCGATCCTGCCGCGCTGTTTCTGATCTTTCTGATCCTGGTCTGGATCACCTCGGCACTGCTGGCGTCGGTGCAGTTCTCCGAGATGGACCCGCGCACCGACGCGCCGATCCAGGTGAAGAACATGCTGGCCGGCCCGAACATGGCCAGCTTCCTCTCGCGCATGGTGACGATCTTCACGAGCTTCCACCCGCTCGGGGTCGTGCTCGTGGCGCTCCTCGGCGTGGGCGTGGCCGAGCACACCGGCTTCATCAACGCCGGGCTCAAGGCGATGCTCAGCGTCACCTCGCGCGCGCTGCTGACGCCGATGCTGATCCTGGTGGCGGTGGTCAGCCACACCGCGGCCGATGCCGGCTACGTGCTGGTGATCCCGCTCGGCGCGGTGATCTTCTACGCCGCCGGCCGGCACCCGCTGGCCGGCATCGCGGCGGCGTTCGCGGGCGTGTCGGGCGGCTTCAGCGCGAACTTCGTCCCGTCGAGCATCGATCCGCTGCTGGCCGGCCTGACGCAGGAAGCGGCGCAGATCATCGATCCGAATCGCATGGTGAACCCGCTCAGCAACTGGCTCTTCACTGCGCTCTCCAGCATCCTCATCATCCTGGTCGGCTGGTACCTCACCGACCGGGTGATCGAACCGCGGCTGAAGGCGATGGCGGTCGACGGCGACGCGGCCGACATGCCGAAGATGGATCCGCTGCAGCCGCAGGAGAAGCGCGGGCTGATCGTCGCGCTGCTGGTGGCGCTGGTGGCGATGATCGCCGTCGCCCTGGCGGCGACACCCGCCGGCTCGCCGCTGCGATCTCCCGAAGGGTCGCTCACGACCAGCACCGCGCCGCTGATGCAGTCGATCGTGCCGCTGATCTTCCTCTTCTTCCTCATTCCCGGCGTGGTCTACGGCTATGCGGCGAAGACCATCGCGTCGCACCGCGACATCATCAAGGGGATGAGCAAGTCGATGGGGACGATGTCGTACTACATCGTCATGGCGTTCTTCGCCTCGCTCTTCATCGCCGCGTTCGGCGAGTCGAACCTCGGCGCGCTGTTCGCCCTCAAAGGCGCCGAGGCGCTGAAGACGATGGGCCTGCCCGGCCAGGTGACGATCGCCGGAATCATCGTGCTGAGCGCGACGGTGAATCTCCTGATCGGCTCCGCCTCGGCGAAATGGGCGCTGCTGGCCCCGATCTTCGTGCCGATGCTCATGCAGCTCGGCCTCTCGCCGGAGCTGACCCAGGCGGCCTACCGCGTCGGCGATTCGACGACGAACATCCTCACGCCACTGATGCCGTACTTTCCGCTGGTGGTCGTCTTCTGCCAGCGCTACGTCCGCTCGGCCGGCATTGGCACGGTGGTGTCGATGATGCTCCCGTACTCGATCACGTTCCTGATCACCTGGAGCCTGTTCCTCACGCTGCTCTGGGCGCTCGGTATCCCGCTGGGACTGCAGGCGCCGTACACCTATCCGTGATGCGAGACGCGAACTTGTGGTGCGAGCTCGCCATTGTGAATGAACAGAAGTCGCGCCAGCCGATGCGTCGCCTGCAACTCAGAAGCGCTTCCTGAACCGCCGGATACGGACCCGTACGTCCGGTGGTGTGAGGGAGAGGCGGGGCCTGTGAGGCCCCGCCCCTACTCGATCCTCTCGTCATGAGTCAGTCCGTCAGCGCCCACGCCGTGATGCGACCATCGGCGTCGAGCGTGAAAGTGGCGAAGAGGGTCATGTGGGCGTAGGTGGCGCGGTAGCGGAGTGTCTGGTCGGTTCGTTCGATCAAGACGAAGTCGCGCAGCGGTCCCTGCTCGCGGATGCGGTCGGCGATGCCGCGGGCGAGGTCTTCGCGGACGAACGATGCGGCTTGTTCGGTGAAGAGCGTCGCGTCGAACGTTGGGAGATTGCGGAGAACTGTGCGCAAGCGCGCGGTGAGGCGGGGGTTGGGATCGGCGATCGCCGGTGACGGTGGTCCGATCAAGCCGGGGATGTGCATTCCCGCGATCTGCAGCGCGAGGTCGCTGAGATCGCGATTGCCGATGTTGGCGAGCACCGCCACGGTGAGGCCGTCGTCGGGGAAGCGATGCATCTCCGCGACGAAGCCGGGGACGCCGCCGTCGTGGTGCACGTGGCGGTGCCCTTCGATCGTGTCGACGAACCAGCCGAGGGTGTCGCTGGCGGGGGTGAGGGGCCATCTGGCGAGATCGACGGCCGTCGAGAGAAATGCTCCGCTCGGCCGGACCGCGAGCCAATCCTCGGCGTTGCGCAGTTGGCCTTGCCGCGTTTCGTAGCCGCGTGCGCGGTTCGGGACGATGTCCAGTGTGGTGGTTCGGGTTGCGGTCATGCCCGCGGGGGCGAAGACACGTTTTGCGATGAACGACGACCACTCTTCCTTCGACACGCGGCGGATGACTTCCGCGAGCGCGTAGTAGCCGGTGTTGCTGTACTCCCGCTTCGTGCCCGGCGCGAACTGCAACGGAGTCGCGTATGCGGACGCGAGCACCTCGGCATCGGGACGGACTTTGTACGGATCGAAGCCCGGCGGTTCGCGCACGACTCCGGAGGTGTGCGAAAGCAGATGGCGGAGCGTGATGGCGTTCCACGATTCGGGTGCATCGGGCAGGAACGTGCGCACGGAATCGTCGAGCTGCAGCTTGCCGTCTTGCGCGAGCAGCATCACGGCGGCGGCGAGGAACGGTTTGCTGAGCGAGCCGATTTTGTAGACGGTCTCGGCGCGCGCGGGCGTCTGCGTTTCGACGTTCGCCAAACCGTAGCCGCGTGCCGCGACGGCCTTGCCGTTCTTGACGACGGCGACGGAGAGGCCGGGCACGCGCTGCCAATCCATGTGCGCGCGCACGAGGTCGTCGAGCGCATCGGCGCGGGCGATGAGCGAGCAGGTGAGGATCGCGAGCAGCGAGGTGACACGCATCCTCGCAACGTACGGCGCGCCGTCGCGAGCGTCTAGCCGCGAAGTTGCATCGCCTTGCACGAAAACTGCGCGCGGTACTGTCCCGGCGTCATGCCGGTGTGCGCCTTGAACGCGCGCGAGAAATGGCTCTGATCCGCAAACCCTGCCTCCATCGCCACCTCGGCCAGCGACAGATCGCTTCGACGCAGTGCCGTGCACGCGCGCTCGAGCCGCAGGCGGCGCGAATACTCGCCGACCGTGCGTCCGACATGCGTGCGAAACGCGCGCGTGAGATGCGCGGGATGCACGCGCGCCGCCGCGGCCACGTCATCGAGCGATGCGTGGTCGTGCGCGTGCAGAAAATCGAGCACCGCCGGTAGCCAGCGCGGGCGCCGCGGTGCGTCGAGCGATGCGCGCGAAAGACGGCCGAGGAGCTCGGCGGTGAGACCGGTGAGAATCAGGGAGGTGGCGCGGTCGGGCTGCTCGAGCTCGCGATGCATGCGCGCGGCGAGCGTGGCCGCGATCGTCGCATGCGACACGACCGGCTTCGCACCGCGCGGCAGAAAGTCCCCGTACTCCTCCGAAGCCGCGGAAGTCAGCACGACGTCGAATGTCCGCGCGCTGCCGTACGAGACGTTCTCGTGCGGCCGCCACGCCGGCATGAAGAGCAGGCTGGCGCTCCGCGCGTCGAACGCGTCGGTGCCGACGCGGCCGCGGAGGGTGCCTTCGAGGATGAGGACGAAACAGTCGATGTCGTGCTCGTGCGCCGGCATGTCGTATCCGTCGGGATACACGACTTCGCGAAAGAGGAGCCGCTCGGTCTCGAGCGCACGCGCCACCGCCGGTTCGGAGAGCATCAGCGAATGATACGAAACGGCCGGGTGCGGGTTCATGATCCGCGCTCGATGAAACGCTCGCTCTCCTGCTTCTGCTGGCCACGCCGCTCGCCGCGCAGTCGCGGCCCCACGGTCGAATCGCCGCACCGGCGCCGCATCGAGTGATCCGTACGTCGTGGCCATGCAAAACACGGCAGAATCGCACGGCAACCGTCACGCCTCACCGGCCAAACGAAATCATCGCGGTCGTGCCGCTGCCGGTCGACTCCAGCGAGAGCTGAAATCCACAGACATCGCACAGCCGCCGCACGAGATTGAGCCCGATGCCGCGCGCGTTCGTGGCGGCGAGGCCGGGGCCGGTGTCGCGGACGGACAAGGAGCTGGCGCCGGCGGTGATCTCGATGCTGCCGCCGCCGTGGCGGAGGGCGTTGGTGACGAGGTTGGAGATCACGACTTCCACCGCCGTCGGCGGCGCGAGCACGCGCAGGCGCGGGGGGATGTCGACGTGGACGTCGACGTCGGCGCGGCCGAGGAGGTGGCGGTGGCGGAGGACGAGCTTTTCGACGAGCGGCAGGAGCGCGACTTCGGTGCGCGGCTCGCGGCCGGTCTCTTCGCGGGCCAGGGCGAGGAGGAGCTCGACGATCTCCTCGCCCGAACGGGCGGCGTCGCGGATGCGGGCGAGCTGGGCGCGGGCGGCGGGGTCGAGGTCGCGGCGTTCGAGAAGCTCGGCCGCGCCGCGGATGACGGCGATGGGGGTGCGCAGTTCGTGGCTGACGTCGCCGACGAACGCTTTTTCGCGTTGCAGCACGGCGCGCACGCGCTCGAACGCGGCTTCGAGGGCGGTGGCGAGGACGTGCACCTCGTGATCGGCCGTGTCGGCGCGCAGCTCGGGCAGCTCGTCGCGCTGCACGGCGTCGACGAGCGCGGTCAATTGGCGGACGCTGCGCCGCGCCACCAAGGCCGCGACGAGGGAGCTGCACAGCAGCACGATGGCGGTGGCCGGCAGCAGGATGGTCATCAGCGTCCCGCGCATCGGACGGACCACGAGCAGCGCGCTCACTTCGCCGACCAGCCAGGCATCTCCGCCGGCCAGCGCGATGCGCCGGATGTGGTAGTGCCGGCCGTCGTCGCCGGCCACTTCCCGCGCGCGTGGCGTGGCGCGGGCGCGGACTTCGGGCGGAACGCCGGACCACTGGCGGTGCAGCGTCACGAACGGCAGCCGCGGACGCGCCTCGCGGCCGGCGGCGAGCTCGCGCGCGACGTACGCGGCTTCGTTTTCGAAGAGCGTGGCGAAGAATTCGTCTTCGACGACGTAGACGAAGAGAAAGGCGAGCGCGGTGAACGCGACGCAGACCGCCGCCGTGAACGTGACGAACGCGATGACGATGCGCCGCCGCAGCGTCCGCACGCCGCTCACTCGTCCGCCTCGAGCTGGAAGCCGATGCCGTGGATGGTCTTGAGCATCGGCCGCTCGAACGCGCGATCGAGCTCCTGCCGCAGCGCGTAGACGTGCGAGCGCAGCGCGTCGCTGTCCGGCCAATCCTCTCCCCAGATTCTCGCGATCAGCTCCGAGCGCGTGACCGCCGCCGGATACGCCTCGGCCAGGGCGTGCAGGATGTCGAAGCCTTTTTTCGTCAGCGGCAGCGGCACTCCCGCGCGCACCGCCTCGCGCTTGCGCGTGTCGACGCGCAGCGAGCCGATGACCAGGACGTGGCCGCGATGCAGCTCGCGCCGCCGCGCCAGCGCCTGACAGCGCGCGTGCAGTTCGTCGAGCGCGAACGGTTTTGTCAGGTAATCGTCGGCGCCGGCGTCGAAGCCGCGCAGCTTGTCGGCCAGGGCGTCGCGGGCGGTGAGCATGAGCACGGCGACGTGCCGCGACGCCTCGGCACGGATGCGCGCGCACACTTCCCAGCCGTCGAGCTTCGGCAGTCCGACGTCGAGGACGACGACGTCGAAGCTCTCCGACAGCGCGAGCGAAACGCCGCTCGCGCCGTCGGCCGCGTAATCGACGGTGTGGCCGAGGCTCTCGAAGTAGTCGACCACGTTCGCGGCGAGATCACTCTCGTCTTCGATCAGCAGGATGCGCAGCTTCGGGAACGTCATGGTCATGCTTCTCGTCGAGCTCCGCGAGCAGCGTCGCGATCGCGGTGTCCGCGGGGAACTCGGTGGCGGCGGCACGCAGGAGGTCGCGGGCCTGCTGGCGCTCGCCGAGGCGAAGGTACGCGCGCGCGAGGCTCAATCTTACCTTCGGATGCGCGAAGTGCCGGCCGCCCAGCTCGAGGAGCGTGACCGCGCCGCGGATGCCCGCGTCATCGCTGGCGGTGCCGAGGAGGCGCGCGCCGTACATGGCCACGAGCCTCGGGTCGTAGTCGCCGGGCGCACGCGCGAAGGCGGCGCGGGCGGCGGGCGCGGTGTCGTCGCGAAGGAGGCCGGCGATCAGCAGCACGGTCGCCTCATCGCGATACGGCTGCCGTGGCTTCGGCGTGCGGCCGAGGGCGCGGATCGTTTCCTCGGCGGCGCGAGGCGTGGAGAAGGGATTCTGGCCGGTGACGAGACGGCCGTCGCGCACCGCCTGCACGAGCATCATCGGCGCTTTTTCGAAGGTTTCGTTTCGGCCGCGCAGGGCTTGCTCGAGCACGAACGGATATCTCGCGGCGACTTCGCCGCCGAAGACGTTTTCTTCTTCCTCGGTGAAGGCGCTGATGCGTTTGCCGTCGATGAGGTAGCGGCCGTCGCTCAGTTTCACGTGCAGCAGCGCGGCGGGACCGTGACAGACGGCGCCGATGACCCCTCCGCGCTCGTACAGATGCGCGATCTGCTGCTGTAACGCGCCGTGCAGCGGGAAATCATGCATGGCGCTGCTGCCGCCGATGAGGAACATGGCCGCGTATCGCGCAACGTCGATCTCGGCGATGTTCAACGTGCGGTCGAGGCGCTCCATGGCCGCGCGATCGGCGAGAAATGCCGCGGTGTACGGCACGTCGTCGTCGTACTCCTTCGGATGCGCTTTGCCTCCGGCCGGCGAGGCGATGTCGACGGCGAAGCCGTTGCGCTCGAAGATGTCGTACGCCTGGGCCAGCTCGCCGAGGTCGAAGCCGAGCTGCGCGTTCGCACCGTTGCCAACGACGAGCAGAACGCGCTCCGCGGCCGCGAGCGGGATCGTGAACAGAAGAGTGAGGATGCAGAGCAGACGGAGAATCATTTTCATTGAGAGACCTTCCTTCATCGCGGCGCAGTGTGGCAGCGCGTATGTGAAGGAAAAGTGAAGCGCCTGCGACGAGCTCGGACTCACACACGCGCCCGCCGTCAATAGCCGGCGGGATTCTTCAGGAAGCGCCAGATGATCTTGCTGCCGATCGTCCAACTGCGCGCGCGCCGTTCGACATGCCGGCCGATGCGGTCCAGGGCGTCGCGGTCGTGGTAATGACCGTTGAAGACGACGGCGGCAATGCGTTCTGTATTGCGGATGTCGTGTAACGGATTGGCGTCGAGCAGGACGAGGTCCGCGACCCTTCCCGCCTCGACGCTGCCGTGATGCTCTTCCAGGCCAAAGTACTGCGCCGGGTACAGCGTGGCGGCGCGCAGCACCTCGGCGGGCGGCAGGCCGGCGGCCGCGAGCTGCTGCAGTTCCCTGTGCAGATCGGCGCCGGCCACGAGATAGTCGCTGCCGGCCAGCACCTTCACGCCGGCTCGGTGCGCGGCGCCGGTCAGCGCCAGCCCCTTGCGGTAGAACTGCCGGTACGTCTCCCGCGCCGCCGGCGACGGATCGTCGGCCAGCGTCTCGTCGATGTCTTCCAGCCACTGCCGCTGCAGCAGCGGATGCACGTAGCGCAGCAGCGGATCGTTGCGCAGCGACGGATGATCCGCGTACGCGTCGGACCAGCGCGTCAGATGCGTCGGCACGTACCAGGTGCCGTGCTCGCGCATGGCCGCGAAGATCGCGTCGGCCCTGCGCGGGTCGTGCTGGTCGAGCATCCGCTGCCGCTCCTCGCGCCATTGCGCGGCCGGGCGCTTGCGCAGTTCCTCGCTGCCGGCGAACGATTCGTGAAGGATGAAGCGCGCGTGCTCGATGCTCTTCTGATGCGCGGCCGCCTCGATCGCGCTGACGCCGTACGGCCGATGCCCGACCACGTCCACGTTCCGCCGCCGCGCCTCATCGACGAGCGCAAAGTACGCGTCGCGCGGCAGCCGGTCGTAGACCTTGATCGCATCGACCTCCCCCGCGAAATGCCGCACGAACTGGCGTGTCTGATCGGGGGTGGCGGTGTCGAAATACGCCGGCACGTCGCCGAGCCGCGCCACCATCCCCGCCCCGTTGGCCATCCAGCTCGTCGTGGCCACGATGCGCGGCCCCACCCGCTGCCCCGCAATCGCTTCCGCCGTCCACCGCCGCTTCTCTGCCGGACAGGACACGAACGGATCGCCCGCCTTCGGACACCCCTGCATGTCGCGTACGTTGGTGACGCCGTACGCGATGTACAGCGGCAGGTCGAGCAGCGGCGTCACGGCGAGCACGTGCGTGTGCATGTCCCAGAACGCCGGGACGAGAAACTTCCCACGCCCGTCGATCTGCCGCACGCCGCGCGGCGCCGCGGTGCCGATCGAGCGAATCCGCCCCGCGTCGACGACCACCGTCTGCGGCGATAACACCACGCCGCGGCGCACGTCGACGATCGAAACGCCGCTGATGGCGAACGCCCCCTCGGTGCGCACCACCTCCAGTCGCTCTTCCGGCCAGAAAACCATCGCCGCGAACACGACCACCACCAGTGCAATCATGCCGAGGAGCGCTGCCGCGATCCGTTTGACGTACTTTTTGATCACGCATGCAGTGTGGCAGTGCGGATGTGAAGGAAAAGTGAAGTGGCTGGCGTCCGCGCTCGCGCCGATGCCGCGCCGGAAAAGGAGGACAAAACGCCGCGCGTCGCGCCCTCGATACCATCGAGCGGATCGGCAATCGCCTTCTCGATCCTGCCGCGCTGTTTCTGATCTTTCTGATCCTGGTCTGGATCACCTCGGCACTGCCGGCCTCGGTGCAGTACTCCGAGATGGATCCGCGTACAGGATGCCTGGCGTTACGACAGCCGGTGGAACATCTTGGTTGACCGCGTCAAGAGCGGCGGAGATCGGCGCAGTGCCCGAATGCGGTGGTCTCGCGAGCTTCTGCACATCGGCAGTGAGCCTTCCGAGGCCGTCGGTGAACGGATCTCAGATTTCGGAACTCATGGCGAGCCCGTCGTTTCGCGCGACTGTCACGACACCGTGATCAACATCGACTGCGACGCGATCGCCAGAGCGAGCTCCTTCTGTTGCGCTTTCTGCAATTCCGGATCGGCGTTCGTCGGCCAGCCGACGATGTTCGCGTGGCGGGGCGGAGGTTCGTGCGCCAGGACGTCCAGTCGCTCCGCTCGGATGACCGCGGCTTTACAGATCGCGGCACCGTGCCTGATCGCGCCGCCGAGAACCGCTTCCGCGGCTCGCCACAAATCGTCGACAGGGTCGGCGCCGTGACGAATCACGGATGTCATGCCGTCTTTCGCCGGCAGGAATGCCGCCGGCTTGACGCAAGTGGAGCTGTAGTGGCCGGATGAGCGCAGGACCCTCGCCAGGTCCTCTTCGTCCGCGATCGACTCAGGCAACCCGGAGGGCAGCGGCTCGGCCATTCATGAGCTCCCGGATCCCGCCGAGAACCCGCGCCGGGACCATGTCGCCGTCGAAGCGAGCCACCGCGTGACCGCGATCGGTTCCGTCGATCCACGCGTATGCCAGACGGTTCGTCGCGCCGACGCTCACCGAAAACATGCGCGTCCGCGCGGCGGTCCAGTCGAACGAGATCGAGCCATCCGGCTCGGGCGCAACCTCCGGCAGCGGCGCGTCATCGGGCAGAGCGCGGATGAAGCTGACCGCGCGATCTACGACATCCTGCGCGAGGGCGACGCCATCATCACCGTCCCAGCCATCGGCTTCACATTCGGCCGCAAGCTCATGGATGCGATCGATGACGGCGCTCTTGGCGCCGAACAAAGCGATCGAGCGCTCGGTCGAGGCTACGATGGCCGAGGCGCATGCGCGCACGGCCGCCGCTTCGCGCGAGACCGCGCTGCCTGTACGCGTGGCGAGGTAGAGCGCCATCGTGTAGCCGGCGACTACGGCTGTCGAAACAGGTTCAGGCATCGTTCCGTCAACGTCCTCTCGAAAACCCGGTTCTTCAAACGGCGCAGCGACTCGATCGCTTCCCGTACGTCCTGCCACTCTTCGGGTGACCGGACGCTGGGACTCGAAACCTCGATATCGAAGATGATCGGCAGCCTCTCGTCCTCGGCCGGTTGCGTCGCGAGAGTGATATTAACGTGATTCCCCGTTTCCATCTCGACTGCCGAGCTCTGATTCAGAAACCCGACGAACTCCAGCGTCTCTCTGTCCGGAACGAGCGGGGCCACGTTGAGATACGCCGGCAGATCGATCTCGCCGCCATCCATCGGAAGGAGAATGCGGTTGATGTACCGCAGACCAATGCCTCGGATCTGCACGGGACGGGTGAGCTCGCGAAAGCGTCCCCAGCTCCACTCGATGTCGGGCAGATACTCATCGAGACTGCCGTACGGCGTCAGGCGATTGAACGAATAGCCTTCCGGCCGGATCTGGACGATCTGCCTCTCGTCAGCGCTCGAGAATTGCAGGCCGGTCACCAGCTGCCGCACCGCCACCTCAACCGGTCCCTCGGCGTCCCCGCGGACCTCGGGCCGTTGCGTCATCTGCCGGCGCGCTTTCGGATACGACTCCCTGAAGGCCTGCTTCGCCCGATCCTGGATTGCGGCCAGATCGAGTGCCGGCGGCAGATCGCAGTTGATGTCGACCACCGCTTCGATGATCGGCGCCTGCGCCAGCTTCACGCCTTCGGTCATACGCGAAACACCTTCATCACCTCATCCCCGAATAGTTGATGCCTTCACCGACCGCTTTGAGCGCCTGCCACGGCAGATCCGGCCAGCGGTCCTCCAGGACCGCCCCAGGCGGGCAGGCTTGCCGCGCGCGGTACTGCGACTCTCGACGGGCAGCCGTAGCGCGCCGCGCGTGGCGTCGAGCAGGACGGCGGTCAAATCGCCGAGGGCGCTGCCCGGAATGCGCGCGCCTCGTGCGCGCTCGCCAGTGACCCGAATCGTGTGCCGTTTCGTGGCGGGTTTCCCTCCGCCGCGAGTTTACCTCGGCGGCGCGCGCGAGGGCTGCAGCGGCACGTCAACAGTTGACGTAAACGACAGGATCGATGCGGGCGACACGCCCGCCGTCCGCACCACCCGCCGGTCCTTTCATTTATCGATCGGTCGCGACAAAACCAACGATCGCCTGCCGCGCGTTACGTGGTGTGGCATGCCTTCGAACAGTGCTTGCAGCCGTTCGCCGTCTTCGGATAGTGCTTCCTCGCCGCCATCACGGCGTCCTGGCACTTGTCGAACGATCCGAGGTAAATCCGGTTGGCTGGCAGAGGCATCCAGTCACATGGATCTTTGTGAACCTCGTTGTCGCCATTCGGTTGAGCGTTCTTGTTCAGGTAGTAGTCAGCCATTGAAGCGGTCCTCCATTGGCATAGACACCGGCCTGACGCAGAAGTGGGGTACGAGTGCGCCAGCAGGATTCTGTCGAACGGATCCTTGTGCCGGTCGCACGCACCCGCTCAGCGTGAACTCGGCAGCCCCACTTGCGAATATGTCCGTTCCGACATATGCTGAGCAGGACGATGGTGGACAAGCCGTTGGTTTGGCTTCACGGCGAGGTGACGACGCCACCGTTCTCGAAAGACGCGCGGATCGAGGCCGGCGGTTTGCTGAGGCGGTTGCAACGAGGCGAGTCGTTGAGCATGCCGCATTCGAGGCCGATGCCGACGATTGGCAAACGATGCCACGAGTTGAGGATCATCGACGGCGATGTTACCTGGCGCATCCCGTACTACCTCGGACTCGAGGCCGTGGTCAACCTGGCCGTATTCGGAAAGAAAACTCGGACCACCCCGCAGCAGGTGATTGACGCGGCGAAGAAGCGACTGAAGTCGTATCAGAATCTGGTCGAGTGAGGACAGTCATGAAAACGTCGACAAAGAAGAAGCTCGAAGCTGCGGGTTGGCGCGTCGGAGATGCGCAGGAGTTTCTTGGCCTCACGGATGCCGAGGAGCAACTCGTCGAGATGAAACTAGCGCTGGCTAGAGTCCTCCGCGGCGCCCGGGAGAAGCATCAGCTGACGCAAGCGGAGCTCGCCAAACGAGTGAAATCGAGTCAATCGCGCGTCGCGAAGATGGAAGCCGGTGACCCATCGATCAGCCTCGACCTGCTCATGAAAACAGTGTTCGCTGCCGGCGCAAAGAATAGCGACGTGGCAAAAGCGGTGACGAGTCCACGCCGAATCCTGGCGAAGCCCGCCTGACAGATCTCACGCTCGCTGCGCCGGCACGTCGCGCGGCCGAGGCCAGGGTGGCGCCACGATAGCAGGTCGCGGGCGAGCCGCATTCGGGACGTGGGCTCTCGCTGAATCAACGCGAAGGTGCTGCGGACCCTGCACGCGGGCCAACTACGTCAGATGCGACACGAAATGAAATTCGTCCACGATGACTATGGGCATACCCGAAGTCTTGAGTCGCATGACCTGCTCGATCTTCCGCCCATGAGTGCTCTGAATCCAATGCTCACTCGCAAGCTCGCCGATTACGAGCACGTTCATCGTCTGGACGACCTTGCTCTTGCAGATCCCGCCGCGGGATATCACCTGCGACTCGCACCATTTCCGCGTGCCGCTAAGGAAGGTCCCCGTAAAAACGAACTGCTGACCACGAATGGTTAGTGGTGGCGCGGGATCATCAAGTGGCAATTTAGTGGCGGAGGGCGTGGGATGATGGGACTCGACGTCGGGCTGGAACTTTTCGCCGAACCACCGGATTTCCTCCTGTTCCTGGGCATCAATCCGGCCATCGGCGAACGCACGATCGAGCCGCTCTTTCAGTTGTTTGACCGGGTAAATGAACGCGACGTCGGGATTCGCGGTGATCCAGGCGTGCATAGCCTCCGCTTCGCTCTCCGAAATTATCCCATCGTGCAGCGACACCCGGAACATGCCAATGATCTCGGAGATCAGCCGGTCGCGACGACGTCCGAAGCCGATGCCGGGGTAGAGATCTTTCGCGTCACCACTGACCTTGAACTGCGCCATATCGCGCTCGTACTTGACGCTCATCGCCATCTCCAAAGGTTGATGCTTCTAGACTGTGGTCACAGACCGCACTTCACCTCTTCCGGTTCAGCAGATCGTGGCCTGGTCGGAAGAAGCCTTCGAAAGCATACCGACCACGTGAGCTGAGACTACGCCCTAACTGGGAAGCATCGGGGGCGGCTACTTCCCTTTCTTATCCCACGCTTCGCAGAGGTCTGCTAGCGAAGCGGATGCATCTCTCAAAGTGCCTTGCTACGTTCGATCAGACTCACGATCGCGTCGACGTAAGGTGGGAGCTGACCGTCCTCGCCCCATTCACTGGCTACGAGTTGGGCCAGTTTCACCTTGTCACGGAGCTTTCGTGACGCCGTCTTCGCAACATCGCCGGTCAGACCGAGGTGCGCAACAACCTGTTCCGGGTATCGCTCCGTCCCGCTGAGTTTTAACTCTGCCACTCGGTCGTGGTCGAGAGCTAGAAGCTTCGCAATCGCCCTCCGGAACACTTGTAGATCTACGTCGTTCTCGATTTCGCGTCCGACGCTGACAATGGCGGCGCGATGTGTCTCATCCTTCTGAGCCTCATCTCGAACTCGTGCCTTCGTATCGCGTATATCGTCAGCCGGATCAGCAGGGTCAACATCGCGGTCCATAATGACGGCACTGAAACGGCAAATGCGAATGAGCGCGATGAGTTCGTCAGCGCCGGATTCTGCAAACGCGAAGTGACTCAACACCTTTCCGCCGTAGTAGACGAACGCGAAGTCGCTGCCTTCGACGTACGTCCGTTGTAGCGACCGCGCGCGGTGCTCCAGCCACAACTTAAGATAGACCCGATCCGATGGGCCTTCGACCCACAGCACGAGATTCGTTTGGAGGAGCGTGCTACCGCTAACGCCAAGTGCGTCTAGGATCCCCCCGCGCTCAACGACGTCACTACACCGCTGAACCGAGGTGCCGCCACCAGATGCAAGCCCGAACCGATATATCCCGTCATGGTCATCGGTGCTGTCAAGAACCGCGTTTGAGTGAGTCGTTATGAAAAACTGGGCATTGGACAGTTTGCGAAGCCGCAACATGAGCCGGCGGAGCAGTCCTGGATGCAGGTGAGACTCCGGCTCTTCGATAAAGTACTGCGTTATCTGCGGGTTCTGCAGGATATCCACGAGCAAGATCGCGAGTTCGGCGATACCTGTTCCCATGTACTGAAGCGCGATTGGCGCTTCATCCGATCGTCGTTTTACGTACAGGTCAGCTTGTGGGCCGTCGCCTTTGATTTCGAAGAATTCGATGGCGTTGTCGCGTCCGGATTCGAACAGCAGCTCGTTCAGTTCGTCCCTTAACCGGTTCCTGAATCTTTGGAATGCAAGTGCTTCCTTCTGGTCCATTTGCTGCTGACGTATCGTTTGCAATAAGTCAGAGCCATCTGATAGCCGCCGTTTGCCGGCTTGACGGTCGATCGCACGAACGGGATCGTAGAATCTGGTGCTTCGAGCCCACGCTTGAAGAATCGAAATGGCAGGCGGCCGGTAAGGGCAAGCATCACTGCCAGCAGAACTGATGTACTCGCCAGAGCGGTTCAGATACTCCACGCCGGCACCATCCGTTCCGGCGGAACGCGCGACGGGATGCCAGTCACCTTTGATATGGACATTCGGCGCGACGAGCAGCATACAATTCTGAGGGGGGCTCCCGATGATCGTGATGGATACCCGCCATTCTCCGTCGTGCTCGAATCGACCGGGTGCTTTCATGTCGAGATCGTGAGCAGGGACCGGCCCGGTGAATGTCAACGTCGCCTGAATCGGACGATCCGCCGCACCCTGCCACCACCAGCTTCGATCGGCCCTATCCCACGCAAGCACTATGGGAAGGTCTGTTGCCTTCTCCACTTGGGAAGCAACCACCTGAAGAAAACGGAAGACCGTCGACTTCCCAGCGTTGTTGGGTCCAATTAGCACGTTGAATCGGCCGAGGCGATCGAGGACCAACGGCGCCCCGTGCGGCGCGCTACGGTAACCTTCCAGCGAGATTGAACGAAGATGCATCTTATCGAGTTCGCTTACGCCACCGGTTCACGACGACTGCCGGACTATAGTCGCTCGGCAAGCCGGTTGACCAACCGTCGCGGTATCTGACGTCATTGCTGCGTGGATGTGGATCGGGTGTTGTCACTCGCACGCGGGTTGGAACCTCAACCGCTTCGCCCGACAGCACGGCTTCGCCGGTGCGAAGGTAAGGCAGCATGTCGACAGCCACCGCCAAAAAATCCGGCAACAGCCGCCGGACGTACGCTTGGTCAGCGGGATTCGTCAGACGCAGCACGACGAAGTTGCCGCACTGCGACAGGACCGTCTCGCTCACCTCCGAGGGCCGCTGACTGACGACGAACATGTTGATGCCGTACTTGCGCCCTTCTTTTGCTATACGTTCGATCCTGTCGAGACATACGCGCTGAGAGGCGTCTGCACTGCGAGGAAGATAGTTGTGGGCTTCCTCTAGTACGAGCGTCAGGGGCAACAGGTTCGGATCCGTGTCCCAGTACTTGTACTCGAAAGCAAGCCGCCCGAGGACGCCCACGATGATAGACAATACTTCGGAGGGCAAGCCCGATAAATCGATAATCGTCATCTGCACGGAGCCGTCTGCACCAAACAGATTCGAAAGCACGTCCTCGAAGCGCGTGCCCGGCGGAGTAGTGTCACCGAACAGAAAGTGGTAGCGGGGGTCCTCAAAGCGGGACTCCATTCGCATTACAAGGTTCGAGAGCTTTCCGTACCAGGGGCCTTGCTTCTCTCCTTTGGCGCCCGCCACCATTTCAATGTCCATGGCTCTCATCGTGTTCAGAAACTCCTCAAACGAGAAGTAGACCGGCGTGTCAACGCTGATCGATGAGTCTGCGAGTCCTGCGGCCTGTCCTGTGGGACGCCGCAGGTCTTTAATGACCGTTCGAAAGAGAGCGGACTGGTTTGCGGCGGTGGATTCCCGTGAGACGAACAAAGCTTCAAGTTCCTCCGCGTTGAGTGCCCAATGCGGAATACGAAGATCGGCCGAAGCGATATGGCGCACCTTACGCCCGAGGCGTTTGAAGGCTTCCGGAAACGCTGTCCGATACTCGTCATGGAGGTCCAGAAACACGATCCTGGTATGTGGCAGCCGTTCCATCGCGGTTTGCAACAAAGAGGCGACGGTCCACGATTTTCCAGCTCCGGAGGTACCGAGGACTGCCGTATGTCGGCCGAACATTTTGTCGATGAGAACCTGCTCCTTCCCCCCGCCGCGCTGACAGCGCTCCCCAACCTCGAGCGTCTGGTCGGTCGAGGTGAACATCGAGTCGAGTGCGTCGGCTGTCATCAAGTATCCAGCGGAGCCTACGGTGGGGTAGCGCTCGATGCCGCGCTCGAATTTCACCCCGTCGCGCAGGAAACCGACGAGGGTGCACACAACTAGTCTCCGCTCGACGGACGTTCCTTTGTCTGAGATCTCCTGCATTCGGATGGCGGAGACCGTCGCAATCAGATCACTTTGTGGAGACGCAATCAGCACAAATGACCCCAGCTCGACCGCATACTCTACACCGGAGTGCTTGCGCGACAACTCGTCGGCCAGAATCGTGACCGACGCCCCGTCAACCTCTCGCACGCTGCCGAACTTGAGTTCGGATTGATGAAATTTGATTGCCATAGTAAGTTCAATTTACAAGATTAGGACGTGCAACGGACCAGTAAGCGGCGTTGCAGGCGCGATCTCCATCGCTTTAGCGTCATCGTCATCGTCATCGTCTCGGGCCGAACGCATCCCTGGTGCGCCTAATGATGTAGACACCTCTTTACCCGAAAGGTGGGGCGGCGAGAGGTACCTGCCATCGGCTTTAGTCCTTCCGCGACTTAGGCGAGATACGCGGCCCGCGATCGAAGACCTCCACCAAGTCGACTACGCGACAGTCAAGCGCTTCGGCCAGCCGGAGCAGCATGGCGAGGGACGGTGCGGTCATGCCTCGCTCCAGATTGCTGATGAACGGCACGTTCGAGCGGCAGCGGTCGGCGAGCTGATTCTGCGTTAGGCCGCGCGCGGTACGCAGCTCGCGCAGGTGAGAGCCGAAGACTTCAGCCTCACGGCTACGCGTCAGCAATGGTGCTCCAAGATCTTGACAAACGAGGCGTCGCGACTTATCGTACTTAATAAGACACGAAGGAGCGCGCATATGCCCGACCAAGACCTCATCAACCGCATCCGGACCATTTTCCTCCACCAGCGCCCGCACGTCACCCTCGCCGAGGCTACGGTACTCCTTGGGTGGTCCCGCGGGGAGATGTCGCGGGCGATTGCGGCGGGGGAAGTGGAGGTCACGTCGACCGCCGTCGGGAAGTGGCTCTGGCGGGAGGAGTTGATGGCCAAGGCGCTGGAGCTGTGGTCGCCGGAGGTGATCGAGGAGGCACTCGGGGCCGAGGCGGAGGGGGTGTTGCCGGAGGCGGTGCGGCTCATCGATCTGCACGTGCGGCTGCCGCGGCATCAGGTGGCGATGCTGGAGGTTTTCGCGGAGCGCGAGCAGACCTCGGTGAGCAGCGTGCTGGCGCGGGAGCTGGACGGACTGGCCAGCGCGCACGCGGACGACCTCTCCTGGGCCGTGATCGGGTTCGCGGACGCGCTGGCGTGGCCGGAGGGCGCCGCTGGCGCGGCGAATTGAGAATTGAGGACGATTCGTGATCGTGCGCAAGCGGGCGATGATGCGAGATCCTCAGATCTTCCAGCGGCCGAGCCGCCGAGGCGGCATGCACGGGCTGCGCGAGCTGACGGTCACCACCCTGCATCGCGTCAGCTCCCGGCATGGCGGACGCGAACAGGCGGTGCCGTACCTTCGCATCTCCGGGCGCTGGCTCGAGCAGTACGGCCTCATGCGAGGTTGCCGCGTCGTCGTCTCGGGCGAGCCGGGGAAGCTCGTCCTCACCGTCGCCGCAGCCGTCGGCCCGGTGTGCGCGTGAGCGCGCTTACGCCGCGAAGAGTTCTCGAGCCGTGTCCAGCTCCGCTTGCATTTCGGATGCGGTCACGATCGATTCGAGAATCACAGGCACATCAGGCGGAAGAAAGCTGACGACACGCGCGAAAGCGCCCCGTGCGAGGTAGCCGATGCGTCTGTGATCGCCGAATGTGCCGACCTCACTGACATGAAGCTGGCGCAGGCGGCTACCGAACTCTCTCAGCATTTCTACGGCCAGACCCATCGTCGGATCCACTTGCCGTGCATGACCCAAGTCGAGACAAAAGCCGGCGTCCGGCAACAACTCGAACGCTGCCCTGATCTCCTCGACGGTTCGCCCCGTCCGCTTTCGAAGGTCCATGTTTTCGATACACAGTCGCGATCCTAGGCGCTGCCAGACGGCAGCATTGTGGATCAGGTCTGGATGCACGACTACGGGCCACGCTTCCGGGAGCCGCTCGAGGTATGTGACCACCTCCTGTTCCGACAACGAATGAAACGCACTTGGCGCATGGAAAGAGACATACGTGAACTGTGCGACGTCAATCATGGCCGCAGCACGAACGAGCGGCTCGAGCTCGGGCTCGCGCAAAGCTGATATCTCGAGAGCCGTCAACCTCGGATCTTCCCGCTGCAGCGCAATGCCTCGCTGGTAGTCACCCTTTGCCAATGCTCCACTGGAAAATCCGATCGGTCTCGTCACTACTACCTCCGATTAAAATACGCCGTACCGAAGCGTCAGTTCCCTCAGCAGGGTTCTCTCAGCCAGGAAGAGAGCTTCTACTGCATCGCGAAAGTCGTGGCTCGCGCGGCGGGCTTCTTGCCAAACATTGCTTTGAAGCGCATCGGTGATTTTCAGCTCCTTGAGCTCTTTACGTTTCTCAGAATCGAGAAGAATCCCGAGGAAAGAGTCATAGCTGCCCATGAGCTTGCGCGCGACTTCGTCGAGTTTCATACGGAGCAGAATGTTCGAAAGCAACTCCAGCGGCGGCTGATCCAGGCGACTGCGAACGAACGTTGCCAATCTCATCGACTGATTCGCCTGGTCCTGGCGGATGGCACCCGCATCAGGCGGCGGGTCTAATTCGAAGCTGAAGCATGTAAGCAGCCCTGCAATGAAAATGAGCTTCCGTGAGAATCTCAGCTTGATGTTGCGCAGCCCCCATCCTTCGTTCTGTCGCTCCCACATCTTGGCCGCATAGTCGCTGGCCATAGTGCGCCAGTAGCGGACTACGTCATTGAGAAGAAAGTGCGGAATGATTCGCCGGGGCGGCTCAGGTCGTGGCGCGACGACGTCATACGTGACGTAACGATCCACGATGTTCCCGATGACTCTCTTCCTCACGAGAGGCGAGGTGATGGCGACACTTTCGAAGAGCAAAAGAATGCGTCGCGTCAGGTTCTCGTTCGTATCTTGAGGCCCAGCGATGTTTAGGACGAGATCATGGCTGTCGGCGACAACGCCGAAGGTATCCGTACGGCCCGGCCGGTTCAATCCGACATCTACCAGACGGTCAGATACGGTGCTGACGAGCTGCGAATGCTGAGGGTCGGACGGTCCGTCGATCAGGAGGGTCCAATCCACGTCACTATCCTCGGTGACTTCGGCGCGACCGATGGAGCCATACACGATGATCGCAGCATCTTCAGAGGCGAGATCGGTTAGCACGCCTAGCTTCTGCAGAGTGTGATCCGTCCGTCTGCGTGCTTCAGCAATGTTCTGCCAGGTCGCGCCCAAGTGGCTGCTCAGTTCGTCAAGCGCAGATCCATTCACCGGTCCGGATGGTAGCGCATCGACAGCTTACTTCGCGCCGTTTCGTCGCGTCGTGGAAGCCGATAGGCCAAACTCGCTCCAAGTTCTACGTCCGGTGGATGCCGCAGCCGCGAATGGCCACCGCCGATCGCACGCGACCTCACGCGCGGCTGCTGCGTCGTCGTCTCGTGCGCAAGCGGGAAATGATGCGAGATCCTCAGATCCTGCGGCGGCCGAGCCGCCGCGGCGGCATGAACGGGCTGCGCGAGCTGACGGTCACCACGTTGCATCGCGCCAGCTCCCGGCATGGCGGACGCGAACAGGCGGTGCCGTACCTTCGCATCTCCGGGCGCTGGCTCGAGCAGTACGGCCTCACGCGAGGGTGCCGCGTCGTCGTCTCCGGCGAGCCGGGAAAGCTCGTCCTCACCGTCGCCGCCATCTCAGCCGACGGCCGCAGGCGCGCGGCTAGCGGATGGATGCGGTGCGCCGCACGGCCGAAAGATCCACAAATCGCTTTAAATGATCGCGGCTGGGAAAAAAGCCATCGCGGATCATTTAAAAGCGATCCATGGACACTTTTATCCCATCGCCGAGCATTTAAATCCGATCGCGGGTCGCTTTGATCCCATCCATGGATCGTTTTCATTCGATCGCCGGTCACTTTTATCCGATCGCGGATCATTCAAAAGTGATCGGGGATGGGAAAAAAGTGATCGCGGGCCATTTCGACGGAGCCGAGCGTACGGCGAGCCTCCACCCCGGAGCAGATCCGCCGCATCTCCTCGGCCTCGACGGCTTCGGCGTCCCCGGTGATGGTCCCGTTCTCGCCTGCCATCGCCGCCGGCATCGACGGTTCCGGTCCCACGGTCGAATCGCCGCACCGGCGGCGCCGCCGGTGCGCGATCCGTTCGCCGCGGCACGCAAAACGCGGCAGAATCGCGCGATGAAGTCATTGATCGCCGTCCTGAGCACGGTGCTCGAGAGCAGGACGAGCCGGAAGAATCTGAAGTCGCTTCGCAATCTCCTTCTGATTCTTCTCGGGCTGATCGTCGTTTACAGCGTCCTCTTTCACTTCCTCATGGATCTGGAAGGGCAGCGCCACAGCTGGATGACGGGGTTCTACTGGACGCTCACCGTCATGACCACGCTCGGATTCGGGGACATCACCTTTCAGAGCGACCTGGGGCGCTTCTTCTCCGTGGTGGTGCTGACCTCCGGCGTCGCGTTCATGCTCGTCCTGCTTCCCTTCACCTTCATCGAGTTCTTCTACGCACCCTGGATACGCGCGCAGACCGCCGCGCGCGCGCCGCGCGAGCTGCCCGAGTCGATGCGCGGGCACGTGATCCTCACCAACTACGGGCCGCTGGCTACCGCGCTCATCCCGATGCTGAAGAAGTACGGCCATGGCTACGTCGTGCTCTGTCCCACGCTGCAGGAGGCGCTCGAACTGGAGGAGCGCGGCATTCAAGTGGCCGTGGGAGACCTCGACGACCCGGAAACGTACCGGCGCATGCGTCTCGACCAGGCGGCGCTCATGGTGACCACGCGGACGGACGTCATCAACGTCAATGCGACCTTCACGGCGCGGGAGTTGTCCGAGGACGTTCCGATCGTGGCGACGGGCGCCTCGGAGACCTCGCGCGACGTCCTCGAGCTCGCCGGCGCGACGATGGTCCTTCGACAGGAGGAGGTGATGGGCTCCGCGCTCGCGCGCCGCGTCAGCATCCGCGACTCCGATGCGCGGGTCATCGGCAACCTCGATGACCTGCTGATCGCCGAGGCCTCCGCGTTCGGCACACCACTGGTGGGGCAGACGTTGGGCGCGAGCGGGATGCGCAACCGTACCGGCGTAGGCGTGATCGGAGTCTGGAACCACGGCCAGCTCGAAGTGGTCGACCGTGACACGCTCATCCAGCCGGAAATGATCTTCATCCTGGCGGGAACGCGCGAGCAGATCGACCGCTACAACGCCGCCTACGCCAATCCGGCCGCGGCACCGCCGTCCGTGATCATCATCGGCGGCGGCCGCGTAGGACGCGCCGCCAGCCGTGCACTGCAGGAGATGAACATCAAGGTGACGATCATCGAGAAAATCGCGGAGCGGGTCGCGGCCCATCCGGAGGCGGTGATCGGTGATGCCACTCACCTGGACGTCCTGAAGAGAGCCGGCGTGCGTCAGGCGACGACGCTGATCATCACGACGCACGATGACGACACCAACGTCGCGCTGACCATCTTCTTCCGGAAGCTGCACAAAGCCTGGCAGATCCTCGCCCGCAGCAATCTCGATCGCAACGTGAAGACGCTCTCGCGCGCCGGAGCGGACCTCGTGCTCTCGTACGCCTCGATGGGAGCGAACAGCGTCTTCAATCTCCTGCGCGGCGGGGAGCACCTGCTGCTTGCGGAGGGCTTGAGCATCTTCCCTTCCTCGATCCCGCCGTCGATCGCCGGCCGTACCCTCGGTGAGTCGAAGATCCGGACGAGGACCGGCTGCACCGTGATCGCGGTGGAGAGCGGCTCGACGAGAGAACTGAATCCGGGCCTCGACTGCGTCCTGCCGCAGGGTGGACGAATCTTCCTCGTGGGCACGCTCGAAGCCGAGGACCGGTTCCTGGAGGTTTTCCATCCGGCGAAGGCGCGGAGCCGGCGTCGTCGCGCGGCCGCGTCGCGCTGATCCCGGCCGCGTTGCAGCCGTCGCCGTTCTCCCTCGCTCACTTCTCCAGCGAACGCTCGTACCGCTGCAGCAGCGGCTGCCCCGAGATGCCGTGCAGGAGCACACTGAGCGCGATGATGGTCACGACGATCGGGATGACGCGTTCCACGTCGCCGGCTCAATGCACCGCCCCGCGCCGAAAAACTCTCCGCACGCTCGTTGGTGGTTCTGCTGTTCTTTTCCTGGCTCCGAGTTGTCGACATTCCTCCTGAACAAGCGACTCGATGCGGTGGCGGCAACGCAAGCGCGCCACGAATTTCGATTACCTCGCCGTCTCCCAGATCTGCTTCACATGTTCCGCGAGCTGCGACAGCCGTGCGCGTCGGCAGGTGGTGCGAAACCGCACCTGGGCCCTGACGTGCCTCGCAGCCGCCGTCTTCGTCCTGCTGCGCCGGCCGACACCGGGCGGGCTGGTGATCGCGTTGCTGCTGTTCTGCGCCGCGTTCCTGTTGATGATGCGCATGCGCGCGGCCACGCGGCTGTGAAGGTGGCGTGGTCTGGTGGATGGCCGCAGAGGCACGACGCCGGCGGTTTACGCGTCGGCGAGCGCGGCCCGGAAATCGCGCACGGCCTGCGTCAGCGTCTCACGGTCGAGCATCGAGGCCAGGAGCTGCAGGTCGAGGTCGGGAAGGAGCTGGCTGCGCTCCGCCGGCAAGAGCTTCCCGGCGCTCAGTACATAAATTTCGATGACGCCCTTGCGCCAATGCCACACCTCTTCGACGCCGAGCTGTTCATAGATCGCCAGCTTGTCGATGCCGCCGTGCGTCCATTCCACCTCGATGGCGAGGTGCGGCCGCTCCCGATCTTCCTTGCCGAAGATATAGCACTCGTCCGGTTCCGCTCCGCGCCGTTTCGCTTTTTTCTTGATCGTCCAACTGCCGACCGCTTCGAGCTCGATCCCGCGATCGGTACACCATGCTTCGAGCAGGCGTCCGATGCGTGACTTGATGACTTCGTGATCGCGGGAAGGACTCATGATCTCGACCTCCCCCTCCAGGTAGCTGATCCGGGGAGCGGAGTGATCGCCGCGCATGGCCAGGAGGCGTTCGTAGTCGTCCCACGAAACATCGTGCAAAACGACGATCGAATCGGCGTCCGTCGTGTCGTCGTGCTTGCGTAGCACCGAGGCCATCGACATGCCCGAAGTATACCGCCGCCCCTCGCTCGACTCGCGTCCGTACCCGGGAGTAGGCTCGCCGCGATGCAACGCGAGATCGTCGAGCTCCTGCACACGATCGCACCACCCGGCTCCTTCGCCGTGCAGCGCTCCGCGCCGGCGGAGGCACTCCGTATCGACGTGAAAGGCGTGGGCGCGCTCGAACTGCCGCTGGCGGCGCGAACCGTGTCGCGGCTCCGCGAGGTGGCGAAGCCGGCCCGCTACGGCCTGCGTGACCGCACCGTATACGACACGGCCGTTCGCCACAGCCGGGAGATCGCCAGGAGCCGCATCCGCATCGACCAGCGCCGCTGGAACGAGACCCTCCTCCCGCTGCTGGACGAGATTCGCGCGGGCCTCGGCCTGGCCGAGGGCGTCACGCTGAAGGCGGAGTTGCACAACATGCTGCTCTACGAGCGCGGGCAGTTCTTCAAGTCGCATCAGGACTCGGAGAAGACCGACGGCATGATCGGGACGCTCGTGGTCACGCTTCCGTCCCCATTCCGTGGCGGGGAGATGAGCGTCGAGCAGCACGGCGAAGTCATGGCCTTCCGTGGAAGCCGCAGCGACGTGCAGCTCGTCGCCTTCTACGCCGACTGCCGGCACGAGGTCCGTCCGGTCACCGGCGGAGCGCGCGTTGTGTTGACGTACAACCTGCTGGCGAAAGGCGTGGCGACGGCCATGCCGCCACAGGTCGAGCCGCACACGCTCGATGTCCTCGCGGGCGCGTTGCAGCGTCACTTCGAGACCCCGCTCGCCGGCAGATTCGGCGGCGAGGCCGCCCCGCCCGACCGCCTCGTCTACCTGCTCGACCACGAATACACCGCGCGCGGGCTCCGATGGCATCTCCTCAAGGGCGCCGACGCGGCTCGCGCATCCGCGCTGCAGACGGTGGCCGGGCGCCTCGACTGCGAGATCTTTCTCGCCCAGGCGGACGTCCACGAAACATGGCAATGCGAGAGCGATCCGGACGACTGGTATCCCTCCCGCCGCCGCGCGTGGCGCGACTCCTGGGATGACTTCGACGGTGACGACGATCCCGGCGACAGCGGTGGCGACGATGTGGAACCGATCCTGACGGACCTCATCGACAGCGACATCGAGCTGCGCAACTGGGTTGCCGCGGGGTCGAAGACCCCTGCCGCGATCTCGTCGGCGGTCCGCGACGAGGAGCTCTGCTACACCCGTCCCTCGTCGGACATGAGTCCGTTCCAGAGCGAGCACACCGGCTACATGGGGAACTGGGGCAACACGCTGGACCGGTGGTATCACCGCGCCGCCATCGTAATGTGGCCGCGCGAGCGCACGTTCATCATCCGCGCGCGCGCCTCGGCGTCGTGGGCGCTCAGCGAGGTCGTCCAGACGCTGCAGCGCGGCAATCAGGAAGACGCGCGCCGAAAGGTCGAGAGCCTCCTGCCATTCTGGAGTCACACCGCCCGCTTCACGCCCGAGCCCATCATCCACGACGCGTTGCGTGCCGCGGCGGGCGTCGCCGACCCGATCCTCGCATCCCGACTCCTAGGTCCACTGTCGCTCGAATCCCTCGACCCCGAAGCGGCATCGTTGTTCGAACCGCTCCTCCGGCAGTTCGGTCCGCAATGGTGCGAGGACGTGCTCTCCGCGCTCCCGGTCGCGCAGGGCGACGCGCATGGGAAATGGCTGGACTTGCTTCCGCGCATCGGCGAGGAGCTCGCCGAGGCCGGCGACGCCGGATGGTCGCTCGCGCGGTGGCTGGCCGTCCGGCAGTGGGAGTGGGTCGAGGGCGAGCTGCGCCAAGCGGACGCCGATCCGTCACCGTCGGACGCGCGAGAGGTGTTGACCATCCTCGTTCCGCCGCTGCTGAACGTCCTGCGCACCACACTCGCCATCGGCGCATTCGACCTGCAGGAATCGATCGTCCGGCACCTCGCCACGACGCGCACCGAACGTCGTGTGGACTTTCTCACGACCCTCCTCCGCGCGGCGTCGAGCGACGACGCGGACCTCCGCCTCGCCCTCGTCCCGCTTCACGAGCTCTGCGTGGAATCGCTCACCGCATGGCTGAGCGCACCGCCGCGGGAGCCGGGAGACTGGGCCATCCTCGCGGAGCTCAGCTGTCGCTGCGACCGATGCAGCAAGCTCCATACGTTCCTGATCGCGCGCGAACGCACGGTCCTGGAGTGGCCGCTCGCGAAGGAGCACCGCGCGCACGTCCATCAGATGATCGAACGCCACGAACTGCCGCTCGACCATCGCACGCGCCGCACCGGCCGGCCGTATACCCTCGTGCTGACGAAGCGGGACGCGCTGTTCGCGCAGGACACGGCGCGGCGAAAGCGGTGGACGGAGGATCTCGCGTGGGTGGCGGACGCGCTCCGGCGCAACACCGCGGGCTCGCGGCGAGGATGATTGGGGTCGTGACGGCGACGAGGTTGATCTCCGGCGGGAGCTCAGCGGTCGCCCGCGAGGTCGCGAGCGACCCCGACGACGATCCCGATCAGTTCGAAGCGCTCTGCTTCTTCGTTGATGGTGAGGGGCGCCACGCCTTGTTTCGCGCCCATCAGCGTGATGGTGTCGTTCTGACGACCAGGCGTTTCACGGTGAACGTTCCTTCCAGCCGGCAGACCACCACATGCTGATTGGCGATGCACCAGTTGCGCGACTTGCGCACGAAAAGAAAGTCGCCCTCGAAGATGCCGGCGTCGATCATCGAGTCGCCGCGGGTCACGAAGACGGCGTTCGCGCCCTGGTTCCGGTATTCGCGCGCCCAGAGGATGAATGACTCGCGGCGGGTGATGCCGCCTGCGCCGGCGGCTTCGTCGTGTTGGGCGGTCGTGCGCCAGTATTCACGCATGCCGCCGCGGAGGTAGGCGGCCTCGCGCTCGGCCATCTGGGTGGGCGGGGTCTGGAGCATGGCGTCGTAGCGGCGGATGTGGCGGTACGCCTCTTCGTCGTCGCCGCGGAATTGGGCAGCGAGGGCGCGGTGATAGGCGCCGTTGGGCTCCTGGGGGTGGGAGCTCGTCGAGGCGGCGGGCCTGGAGCTCGTGCCTGGCGGGATCGCCGAGGACCATCAGCAGGTCGGTCAGGGATCGCTGGGCAATGATCGAGACGGGGTTGAGCTCCACGGCGCGCTCGGCGTAGCGCACGCCCTCGCGCGGGGCGGCCGACGACGCCGAGGTGCAGGGACCAGGCAAGGTGCGCCTCGGGGGAGCGCGGGCTGAGGGCGAGGCCCTTGCGGTAGCCCTCCTCCGCCGCGGCAAAGTCCCACTCCCACCACGTCCGCACCACCGCCAGCGACATGTGCGCCTCGCCGAGGGTCGGGTCGAGCTCGAGGGCGCGCAGCGCGGCGGCCTTCGCCTCGGGCCACGCTTGCTCCGGCGGCATGAGCGCGTACAGCGCGAGCTGCGCCTAAGCAGACCGCACTGGCTTCGCCAACGGAAACACAGCGGACCGCCGGCGTCCTCGCCGGCTGTCGCGCAGGCGTCCCGCGCCTGCGCCCTGGGCGGGGGAGTGGCGGCGCGGGACGCCGCCACGACAGCCGGCGAGGACGCCGGCGGTCCGCATCCGTTGGCGAAGTCAGTGTGGTCTGC
>Ga0196976_1000189_pt1 | contig 41726 bp, 71 predicted proteins | sample S3v_513CmetaG_FD_148644 | JGI IMG/M metagenome (GOLD analysis project Ga0196976, IMG submission 148644) | Soil microbial communities from Anza Borrego desert, Southern California, United States - S3+v_5-13C | ecosystem: Environmental > Terrestrial > Soil > Desert | place: USA: California... | reverse complement strand
ATCCGTCCTTAAAACCCTCATTAGGTGAGAACGCTTTTCTTACCATTTATTAACTCGCTTTTTTGCTTTCTGCGATTAATGTCTTACGGCGCAATTCTTCTTCCTTGGCTCTTAATTCCTGTTCCTTGCGATCCATCTTAGTCTTCTTATCTTCCAAGGCTCTCAAGGCAACCTTTATCTCTTCTAACTTATTAATCGTGTCCTGATTCTTATCCTCTGCGATTTTTTTATTAGCCGCGGACTCTTCCTCTAAAGCCTTAATCTCTGCAATCTTAGGCTCAACAATCTGTTTTAATTGCTCTAAATGTTCCTTCTCAGCCTGTAATCCTTTTAGTTCTTCCTTTAATCTGTCTTCGCGGGAACATAATTCCTGATTTCTAATACTATTCTTATCATCTAGCTTCTTAGACTGTTCCGCACGATTATTGGCTTGAGACATAAGGCTATTAGCCTCAGAAATCTTACGATCAGCTTCGGCCATTAAATTGTGTGCGGCCACTCTCATCTTCTCAATGCTGACACGCTCATTATTTAATGCGCCTCTCTCTTTATCCATCGAGAGAAATCTTTCTTCTTTAACTTTCAAATCAGCGCTGCGTTGTTCAAGGTCCTTCATAAACATATTCATCTTGTTCTCTTGATCCAAAAGCTGATTGTGACGCTTTGAAAGCTCATTTCTGAACTTCTGATCTTCAGTCTTCAACCGCTGTTCAAATTCATTTTCACGCCTTAAATGCTCTTCTTTTAATTGTTTCAGACTATTCTTTGCCAGCAAGACTTGATGCTCTAAATCGTCCTTCTCCTTCTTGGCAATCTTAACAAGCTCTTGAACTGCTGAGTTGTATTCAAACATCGGAATTTCTTGTTCACTTTTCAATTTGTCTGCCATTTCCTATACCCTTTTCTCAATAGCCCAGAAGGAAACCAAACCAATCAAAGATAAAGGCGCTGATTCCATCGGGAATGAACCGAACATTAATATAAAAAACGCAACGAAACTCGACATATAAGAGAATCCGAGCGTATTGTCTTGGTTATATTTAAAGTTGCGTAAAGCATTAATAACCAATAAAGAAAACAGAAATAAACCGACAAATCCCAAGCATAGCCAAATCATTAAGTAATCATTGTGGGGGTTAGTCCAATAATTATCCCCAAACTTCACCATATAAGATTTAGGAGCACCAAATCCGGTTCCGAATAGGGGATTCACTGCACGGCTAATGAATTCCTGCCATGCAGGTATGCGTCCTGTAAATCCTGTGTTTAATTTATTGAAACTAGGAACTAAATAACAAAAAGATGCGAACAAAGCCAATGCCCCGCAAGATAAGCCAATCGCTAATTTGTTTCTATACTTTAACAACGCAAAAACAACAATTGCTACGAAAGCAGCGACCACGGAAATACTGGACTTGGCCATTAACAAAGCAATTATCAACACCGCTAAACACAATTTATAACGTAATCCCTTAAGATAAATACAAAACGGAATACACAATGCCATGTAGTTCCCAAACAAATTCGGATGATCCAATGTCGCAGCCACATGTCTTAATTCTGTCTGGACGTATTTAGCTAAATTCTTCATCGGGTCTAGTCCTATGCCCTGGCAAATACCGAATATGGCAATTGCTGTTGCTGATATAACTATCGCCTTAGCAATGCGAATAAAATCTTCTCTTTGAATGGACGCACAAACCAATACAGTAGCTACAACAGCTAGAATAAAATGGATAGATTCTAATAAGGTTCCTGCGTTCAACCCATGCCCTGCAACTAACGGGTAATACCAATTAAACCCAATGTGAAAAAATCCCCAAGCTGCCAACCAGCTTAAATATTTATTTTTGTAATCGAATTTAAGCCCATTTTTTAAGGCGAACGCAATAATCCCCATCATCGTCAGATCAAATAAAGCTTCTTTAATCAAGCGCGTAGGCTCAGGAATCCCCTTAAAAGGAAGGATTGCAAACGGGATTATTAATATTGCCCAGATAATCAAATTAACCATATTTTGTTGAGGGGGTTTTTAATGAGAACCCCTCAGAAACTCGTTTTTATTACTTGTGACTATTAATACGCAACCAAGCCCAATAGGTATTGGCGGCGTCACCAGTGTCGGTGGTTGCCGTAGCGGACAATAAGAAACCTAATTGTCCACTAGCAGTACCATCGGCTGTGGTTGTAGGACACGCCTTCCCAGCGTTACCAGACGGCGAATTGGAGCAAGCCCCAATCACAATTCCAGCACCCGTCGGAACAGACGGCATTACAACCTTATGCGGCCCACGGATAGCAATACGGCCAAGGCTGCCAGATAAAATACTTTCATCTGTAACACCAAAGACATAAATGCTGTCCGTTGTGGAACCGTTAGTCGTCACATAACTACCCAAATAATTATTAGGATTAATCGTTTGGGTAGTATCCAAGATAACGACATTGTTCGCTGACAACGTTGAGGCAGAGTTGTTATACGCCTGAACGAAAACGGTCTGCGTAGTAGCTTTGCTGTCAAACGCTGTTGCGCTGTTTTCTGCTCTAACCACGGGGCTAAACGCCACCACGAAAAGAGCAACTAACATGAATTTAATGCTTTTCATTTAATTTCTCCTTTCATTAAGACCAGGTGTCGCCAGAGCCAGTAAATACACCCTGACGCGCGAGGTTAGAAGCTACTAAGTTACCCGCCCAGTACAGACGGCCCACTAAAGCATCTTGATCGGTGGGGCTGATGAAATCACGGAAAGTCATATCGCGATCACGAGCGACCATCAATTTCATATACTTTAAGTTCAAGAAGTACCCAGTATTCGCGGGGACATCAGACCCAAACATAACCGGAACGCCCTGGAAATAGATATGCTGGAATCCTAAGTCACCACTTTGAGTATTAGGAGTAGGCAAGTTATATTGGATCGTGCTGGTTAAAGAACGATGCAAGTTGATATACATTGCCTGGGTCAAAATACCGCAGGTGGGAACTTCATTACCGCGAACGCATTCAAAGAACAACTCACGGAAGGCCTGAAGACCGCTCGTAGAGAAGTTAGTTGTAATTTCGGCGGTTTGATTCTGCCACCAGCTATAAGCCGAACGGCTCAAGGAACCTGTAGTTCCAGTGGTAGGAGTACCAGAAACCAAGTTCTGAAGACCAGTAATCCCAAGATCAGATTCCCCATTATTGGAGAAAATACCAACGGACTGGCCATCCATAGACTGCTTCATGGACTCCTGAGCGGCTTCAATGATAACTTCCATGTAATTAATAATGGCCGTTTCATCGTTACCAGAGTTCTGAAGCAATTTAGTACCTGTTAAAGTTACAGGCACGGTGAGTTGCTTACGGTTATAAATCGCAGAAGTGACAGGGTCAGTTTCTGCATAAGACAAGGTGGTCAAGCCACTGTAGGCCTGAGCATTTTGCAATTCTTTAAAAACAGGAAGATTGTACTGCAAACCACCCGATTCATATTCCTTGTTGCCTAACTTATCCAATAAATAAAGCAACGGAATCTGAGTCGTGATGTTGTCAGAAACCTTCCGGGAAATCAACGGGTTCGTAATAGAACCAATTGTGTCCCAATTAACGGTTGTGGACAAATACGACATGTTAATACTCTCCTATGATTGCGCTATTTCTTGCGAATCTGGGAGAGCAAACCTCTAAAAGACGTGTTCCTAACATCAATAGTCTGAGCTGGCATTGTCATTCCCGATCCCGGCGAAGAAACAGCGTTTATTTTCTCTTGTTTACGTTCTTCTTTTTTTACACTGTTGGACAAGAGAGCTTGCTCTAACTCTTCAGGATCTGCAATGGCGTGAAGTAATCGCTTGACATCAACGTCCGGAAACGCTAATCCCTGCTTAATTACATCTTCACGGTACCTCTCAATGACTTCATTTCCGTATTTACTGGATAACGCATTAAGTGCATTAGACACTGACTGCTCTCTAGTCTGGAATTCACGACCTTGAGCATGTTGTACGTATCCCTTTAATTGATCGAGTTCCTTACGGATATCATTGATATTGGTAAGTTCCAAAATTATCTTCTCTAAGTTCTCTAACCCCTTACGAGTTTCCAAGTCTGGGGCGGTTTCCTTAAGTTGGTCAATAACTCTGGATGCTTCCTTTTTTGCATCTTTGGCAGTAGTCTTAGAAGCAACGTGATCCTTGATAATCTGAGCAGCTTCACTCTCTGATATCCCAAGTCTTAATATTTCTTCACGCTGTCTCTTAAACTCGGCAATCTCTTGAAATTTACTCTGCAACCCTTTTTCAATAAGCTTGCCTTTTTCTTCCAAAGCCTTACGAGCTATAGGTCTTTCTTGTTCGGGGAATGCGGAAATGTCCACACCATTTACGTATTCAGGCGTTCCACCCGACTGCGTTTCGCCTGCCGTGGCTACGGATAATCCTTCTCCAGTTTGCGCCTGTCCTTGAGATTGCGCCTGTTTAGGTTCCGCAATCGCCTGGCGAAGCGTCTGGCCAAGGGTTTTATCGTTATCTGCCATAGATTCACTACCTTTCAACTAACTGCATTAATATTACTTTTTACCCATGATGCTCTCTGAATTTACAGCATTAGCGCCCGGTGTATCAGCGCCGTAGTACTTCCCGTAGGTCGGATCAGGCGTTGTCAACGCTTTATGCGAAGACGGCATAGCGATCCCATCAGGAACGCCAGCACTCTTAACCGGAGGACACAGTTTATCGGCCATATTATTTACCTCCTTTCCCATTCCTTGCTTCGTACAACTCTTTTTTAACCTTCTGTTTAAACTCTGACTTCCACTTCTGATCTTTTACGGACTTAACGATTGCTTCCTTCGTGTCACGTTTCATCTTCTCTTTATCGACGTAAACACGATTCCCACTTCTAACCTTATTAACTATCTCTTTTGTGTCATTTGGGACATCATCATTTAAGCCATGCGCTTTTAAATGCTGTTGCCACTGCCTCTTACTCTTAATGACAACGGGCTTACCTGTCGTATGGAAATCTACAAAGTCATACGTTGCCCGTCCACCGTTCATTCCACTTATAAATTCACCTGTGCCTATAAGCTTAATACATGCACCACGACATGCGTCACAATGCACTAATGGCCTCTCGGACATATAATGAAACTCGTCTTGAATGTGACCGCACTTACTACATTCGTATGCATACGTTGGCATCAAACACCTGTTGCCGAACCTACCGGGCGCGCCTTATCCCCGGTCCCGGGCCCTTTATCCTGAACGCTTGCATTAACCCTATCCGTTGAAGGCATACCCTGACGAGCAACTTCAGGATTCGTAGACATCATCGGAGGCCTAATATCACCCTTCTGTGCGCCGCCCTCTGACGCAACTCCTTCTGCACCAGGCAATAATCCGCCAAACTGTGCGTGTTCTAACATATGCTGATCTCTAGCAGCCGTCGGCGTTGCCTTTGCGTGTTCTTCCAAATGTAATAAATGGTTATTGTTCGGGCTTACGATGCACGGAATATTCGTCATCAATAATTCATTTTCTTCCATTGCACACGCACGTTCGCCTTCGTCGTTGCTAATAACCAGCTTGTCGATATCCTTCTCGAACTTAAATCTCTTATAAACAGCCTTTAACGTCTCGTCCTTCTTCATACGTTCAGGCGCAATCGAACCCATGATGCTAATCGCATCTAATAACTGCTTGCGATCTACCGTCTCGTCCTTCGGAGGCGCGGCCGAACCCGCATCAATAAAAATCTTCATGTTATTAATCATCCGACGACGTTCTTTTCTATCCTTCGGCAAATCCGGCCACATCTGCGGGGATACAATCTCGCCAATTAATTCCTGAACTTTTTCTCTGTCATAAAACTGCCATGCCAACTGTGCGATCTTCTTTGCAATAGCAACGGTAAAATCCTCGATGCAGTCTTGTTTCGCAGAAATCTTTAACTGCAAACCGCTCTGAGCAATCTGAGCCTGCGTTGCTGTACGCTGGCCCTCTTGGGCCTGGAACATCAGCTGACCCATGTTCGTCGCAGCCTGTAAATCTTCCTTAATTACCTCATCTACCTGGAACACCTGTGGGGGCAACTGCGGTGTCTGCTGCATGATAAAACCACTAATGTCTGTGACACGAATCAACTGCACCGCCTCAGTCGATTGAATCTGATTCATGTCCTCTTCCGTGGTCTTGTCCGCTTGTGCAATAATAATTGCACCTGCCCGACGACGATATGCCGCCATCTGGGAACGAGCACTTGACTGCTCTTTTACCTGTGGGAGAATCGGACGGACAATGTTGTATGGATAAGCACTTGAATCCGAACTAATGTCTTGCTGGTTGTCAGGGAGTGTTTCTTCAAAAACTAAAGGCTCCAGAGGAAAGCCTTCAAAATCATAAGGCCAATCACCTTTGAAATGATAGTCTCCGCTCATTAAGCTAATAGTCATGCGTTGTTGAGAGCGTCTATCCCAAATGTGATATAGCCTTATAGTGGTTATATCGTCTTTTACATCGCTTACAGGTATCGGATTATCATATGTAACCTTACGGATTAACTTCCCGCCACTTACTGAATCATCCTTATATATGCCTCTAATATTTCTTTTATTCGTATAAAGCGGATTCGCCAAAAAATCAACGATCGCAACGTCCTCGTAGTACGCAATCCACGGCATTTTACTGACCAAGTGATACCCCGGAGCCATTAACACGTTCCAGGACGGAATCCACTCGGCAAAAATGCTCTCTTCCTTAATATTCTGGCTTAAAACCCCCTGCTGTTCGGGTAGCTTATCCTTCTTCGCGTTAAAAACACTTTTAATGGCATCTTTTAACGACGCAACGAGGCTTTTCTCAGGATCATCCTCGATTTTTGCAATATCTTCATCCAGTTTCGCAATGTAGCCGGTGTTAATCCAACCCGGAGGCTGCAATAACGCCGATAAAATAACCCTTTTAAACTGCTGCTTTAACTTCTGATCTTTCCATATCTCATTTACGACTTTCTCTAGCGTCTCGGAAAACCCACTCCAGTCCGCAGTTTTCGACTTAATAAAAATATACGGATCACGGAAATACAACAGCGGTACTAAATTACTCACATACCAATTAACGAAATTAACTTCTACCCGCTCGTCAATCTTTGCCTCATGCTTATCGAAATACTGGCAATTTAACAACGCAATTGCCTGACGCCATTCGTTATGACGGTTAGCCTGAACCTGCTCGGCCTGCTTCACACGCTGTTTCCAGATAGCTATTTCTGTCTCGTGACCCATTAAACCTTTCTAAACTGCATACTGCGCAACTTATTTCCTACCCTGTGACTAAATATTTTGTTCTGTATCTCTGCCGCTGTCAGATTCGGGTATCGGTTCTTATACTTATCAATTTCCCTATACATCTTCTCCCAGTTATCCGCCGACATATTATTCGTCTGGACCCGTTCAGCCTGCTTCTCTCCTCTTATAAACGGCTCATCGAACATCTGGGCCTGGCAATCTAACGCATCATCGTGTTCGCAGAACGGAAACTGCAGAAACTCAAGCTTTAACAACTGCACAAAATCTTCAACTTTACCGCTATACTTACTTACAAAATACAAATGCTCTGGCCAAAATACTTTCCCCGCGTGGTACTGACCAACCAACCTCTGCTCGATGCGGTCAACTTTGCTCGCAACCGTCGATTTCGTTTCTTTTACAGTAAATCTTCGTCTTCCCAGTACTGGCGTTTTCTTTCGAAACGCCTCCACCTGACGCCTTTCAATTTCTTCCAAATCTCCGTGACGGCCACCAATAACTTCATATTTAACCCACTTTAAATTTTTACATTTATCGACGATCTCAAATAACTTGTCTATTCTCTGAAACGCTGTCAGCTTATCCCTTATTCCTTCCAGCAAATATTGATTCCCCTCAGAATCGATCCCCCACCGCTCAATAACCGTGTAATCACTTTTCTTTTTTGTCGTCGAGGCAGGGTCAACCAATACATATTCCGCCAATCCTTCTGGTAATTTCTTATAATCGCTTCCTCCAACATCACCCACGACATACGTTTTAATCCAACTCTCCCTAAACTTCGCATCCGCAGGGTTAATCGGATTTAACATATACTGCGTTGCAAACTGCCACGGCCCTACCGATGGATCTAAAATCAGCTTTTCAAGCTCATCATCCGGTAACCGCTCAGGAAACGTCGCCACCCCATTAATCCGCGCCGGGATAAACGACTCCTTAAATAAACCGCTCTTTCTTAAAACCGACGTGTACAAATCGTTGAAGTGATAAATCGTCCCAACTACATCCTCACGGGGTACTGCCGCCTTATCAAACAACGGTCTTAAACTCGAATAATAATCCTTGCTTGCCTGTATCTGCGTGTCATTCGTTACGCTGTCCTTCGTCACCAAATCGTCCAACTTCATATAATCAAAGTGCAAACCCGTAAGGTTAGTCCCGACACCCGCAACCATTATCGTCGGTTCCTTACGGGCCAGTACCCGGCATGGCACTGTAAAATCCTGGCTCGTACCGAACTCAACCTTCCCAACAGAATTCGGCTTCGGACAAAACTCCGGGAAAAAATGCCTAAACGCCACGTTCGCCATGAAATGCCCTTTAATATTCCTGAGCATATCCGTCGAAATACCAATCGTGTTACTGCACAACAACATCCTTATATTCGGGTTATTTATAATCAAATAAACGCTGTGACACTCGGTTATCAACGTCGTCTTAAAAAACCCACGACTCCAGATCCATAAATTTCTAATCGGAGTCACTTCATCCAACACCCTAATCTGAGAAAGAGCCTCTACTTCCTTGCAATGAAACGCGCCGAGTTCCTTATAACCCAGCATATAAATCAAACTTCTAAAATCCCGACGGAAAAACTCTTTTAATAACTCTTTGCGTCCAGCCGTCGATAACTGCTTATATAAATCCTTCTCACGTTTTCCAAACCGTGAAACGGCAAAATCAATAATGTCTTTCACTTCAAACCCTCATCGGGCAATATAATCCTTAACCCTTACGGATTAACAACATCCGCGATCTTTATCCAAACTCGCATTCACCTTTTCACTCGACGGGCCTATAATAACTCCCGATTTTTTCGGTGCGCTTTTAAACGGTGCTAACCCCATATACAACCTCTTTTCCCTTACGTAAATCGTTTCCCCTCTGTCGCTGCAACCTATATGGTTCCTACATATATACCGACGGTACTTATCGTCTTCATCCAATAAATCCAGCTCAATCCAACAAAACGGGCATTTCAATTCAATACCTTATTAATCTCTGAACTTAATTCAAAATAACCCTATAACCCGAGAAATTCATCCAACGGTAATAAACAACATCATCACTAATTAAACCGTCGGAAATCACCGTTAAAAATTTAATACTATTCGTACTTCTTCCCCCATTTAATACCCTTCATCTGCTGCCAGCTCTGGCCCTTTACGGGTTTTGCTTTATTCGCCATATTCATCTCCTAGCACATCCCACGCTTATAACCTTTAGCAGGGTTCGTCATTACTTTCTTACCGCCTTTAACCGCCTTCTTCATATACCCTCTCTCGTATTAACAAATCTTACAAATCAACTTCTCCGCTACTCTTACCCCAGGCCATGTCCCGTGATTTACTGCCCTATGCTCCATGTAATCACGCCACTCTAAAAATCCTTCTCTGTCCTCATACGCAACCGTTTTATCGACCAATAATCCAATATACGTCGACGGCATTTATCTTTTAACCCCAACATCTTTACGGTACGCATCAATCAAATTCTTCTCTTCCGGCGATAAATTAACTCCAACCGCAACTGCTACCGTACTGTCTTTTAAATCCCCATATATACGTGCAGCTGTGTCCAAATACTTATGCCTGATTAATAGATCCGGCTCCTCTTTTAATACGGGATTACCTTCTCCGTCGGCATCCATGCTCTTCTTCGTCGCTTTTAACCCTTCAGCTAAACACGTATACATTTCTTTACGTGTAACTCCAGCTTCTTTTAACGCAATGGCTTTTTTACTTAATTCTTCGGTGGGATCTGCATGAGAATTATCAATAGTGGTAATTTCCGTCGAGGGATTCAATAAAACTTCTTTATTTGTTTTATTTTCTTTTCTCATCACGGCTTATTAATACACCTTTGTTTCATTAAATGCAACAAAATATTGATATTTTTTATGAGCATACCACAATATGTGGTATTTTTTACAATGTTAATACACTGTATATTGTGTTTCAAAAAATTATGGTCGTGTATGGAGGTGCCAGGGAGGTAAAGAGTTATCTCCCCTCTCCTGGCCAGAGCCGACCCTCCACAAATTCGCTTGCCCTCCACGCCTCACCACAGCCCCTATATGACACGATCTCCATAAAAACATAGATGGCTTCGTATCATAAGGGAATGTGCCTGTAAATGGCTATAAACGCAAATAAAGGCTATATAGGCATACTTACATATGTCTAATTACATAATTGATTATATTATATAAGAGATATATATTATATACGCATAATTAATATTATGTTAAGTATCTTATAAACCATTGATACACATGGCTTTATGTAAAATCACTAAAACATCAATTGTTGTAAACTATTGCAATACAACAACTTAAAAAAGTACAAAAATGTCATATCATTTTATATTATTTGATTATTCATCAATTATTTATTGATTATTAACAAAAAACTGTCCCATTTGTGCCCTATCCGTCCTCCTTTTAGGGCAAAAGCCGAAAAATGCGTTATCGACGCTGGTGTCCGCCATTTCCTCTATTTCCTCTATCTTTTATAAGAAAGATATAGGAATATAGGGTAAATATAGGGGTATAAAAGATATAGAAAGAGTGTTGCAAAACATACAGGACATGGAGGACATGGAGGACAGTCCCGTCGCTGCCGTAATTTTCGATTTTTTTCAAAGTATTTAAAAGTGGCGGACATGCGGACAAAAAATTAATAATAGAGTATATATATATTGTTTTTCACGTGTTACATTGTAATGATAACGTAACACACTGACATAAACGAAAAAAATTGACATAAATGTTAAAATATTTGTTGACAATGTTATAACATCGTGTTACATTGTAAATATGATGAATTACGCAGAATTAAGAAAAGAGTACCGGCGAAAGAGAAATGCAGGGTTTATGGCGTTTCTGAAACGTGTTTTAGAGGTATTGAATTCGTAAAACGTATTATTATAAGGGAGGCGAGAATGTTTAGAACGGCGACACGCGCACAGAGATATAATACAAGAATGGATAAGATATTTGATGGAGCCATGAAATCACGATTTGGTTCTAAGTTTAAAGTATTTAATCGCGACACTGGTTTGTTAGTGGGTGAGTTTTATAATGATGCGCTAGAGCATTATGGGTTTAAGAGTGATAATTATATTATTGAAAGAATTTAACCAAGGAGGCGACCAAATGGAGACGATACATAATAGAGTTAGCGCAGCGAAAGAAATAAAGCAGTTATTAAAGAAAATCTACCCTTCCATTAAATTCAGCGTGAAAAGCGATATCTTTGCTGGCGGAGATTCTATTAATGTCTCTTGGAACTTAGGCCCAACACAATCAAGGATTCAAAGCCTTATTGAGAAATACCAAGAAGGCTCATTCGATGGCATGACTGATAGCTATAATTATGAGTCCACCCTTGTTTTAAGAGAAAATGGCGAGATTGCTAAATTAGGCGGCGCAAAATACGTACACGCACACCGTGAATATAGAACTCAGGAAGAAATTGACAATTATAAATTGCCGTGGAAAGAACAAAGAAAATTATGGGATGATGAACGCTCCTTCTATCATATTGTTGGCAAAGATATTTGCAAGGCTGCTAACATTGAATATCAAGGGTTAGAAATGTGTATTGACCCCTCCATCGTATTCTGCCGCCAGGTTTATGCTTATGGGCCTAACACGTTACGGGATTGCGTTTATCAGTTAATTCAAGGAACTGATTTCTTAGATGGCTATCATGGAATTAAACAAGGTGATGCTAAAAACGAATTTATTGCATACTAACCCAGGAGAACACACAATGGAACACACCAAAACACAAACAACGCATACACCGGGGCCGTGGAGCGTAGGCAGAACATTACTGACTCCTGAGACCAGAAAATGGTCTAAAGAACAAATAGAAAAGAATGATTCCATTGAAGAACAATTTATCTTTGCTAATTTTCATGCAGAAGACCAAGGCAAAGGTAGAATCTGTATAGCTTCCTGCCATGGGTTTAGGGGAAATAATAAGGCAAATGCCAAGTTAATATCTTGTGCCCCAGAACTATTAGAGGCTTTAAAAGGTTTAGTTAGTAGAGCAACAGCATCCGAAGAGAGAACTACTGTATTTAAAAGAGCCAAAGCAGCCATCACCAAAGCCACCAGCTAACGGGAAGATAAAATGGATAAAGATTCAGCGTATAAGAAAATGCAGATTAAACAAATGTGTGCAGACTTAGAAAGTGCAATATCAAGCACAAAAGAATGGAATTCCACTAAATCAGTCTGTTTACGCCTATACGGATATGGCTGGCGCAGAAAGAAATCTCCTCACTCCTCATCTTCTAAAGAAAAGGAATAAAATGGCAAAACTAGACTATATTGCTTTAAGCACTAAAGATAACTCAATTCTTGGAGCCGCAATGAATTACTACATCCTTATTGCTCAACTTGAACATGATGGATTTACAACGGATGAGTATGAAATATTTAAGAAGTGTTAAAATATTACCAACCCTCCCTTCGCCCTCAGCGGTGGTCAATCTCTGGTGCGGACGGGATTAAAAGACGGAGAATGAAATGACCACATATATACTTATTATTGTTTTAGCTACTGGGTGGACATACGGTGGCGTTGCCATAAATCATGTCGAATTCAATAGCTTAGAAGCATGTCAGAAAGCCTTAAATTTATATAAAGGCCAAGGTTTTGATATAAAAGGAGCATTGGGCAGCAGAAGCATTGTAAACGGGTTTTGTACTGAGAAATAATCCCCCACGGGCCAAATGAGAGGTTGAGATGAAGACTGGATATTTTGCACGGGCCAGAGAAAATGGTTATTTAGCAAAACGGTCTATGAATCACATAGTAAATGAGAAAGATACTCCATTGTGCAATTATAGGCCACATAGAACAATGAGGTTCCAAATCTGTGCAAGCTATGCGTATATACCATATGTTGAATGTAAAAGATGTCTTAAAATCGTGCTGCACCAGAGATAACCCCGGCTACGAAGTCGGGAGAAGGGTTGGAAAAGGAATAAATATGGAAGAATATAAACCGATGCCACTAAAGGAATTCATTAAGAAAGCCAAAAAGTGCGTAAGGAGAAGATACTCTAAAAAACAAAAAGAAACTATTATTAAGAAGGCTAATCAATGGCTTGACGAGTACCAGTTAAGCCCTACAGGGAGGGAGTAATATGACACCAATACAAATATTAATAGTCTTATGCGTAACATGTTTAGTGGCACTATGGCAAGCCGAAAAATCGGCCAAAAGAAAAGAATACCAAATCGGTGAAGAGTATTGAAAGGAACAGGACAATGGCTAAAGACGAAGCGATGGCTAAATAATTGTACGAATCCGTACAAGAAATTGTATGAAAACGTACAATAGGTTGTACAAATGGTAATCCTCGACTCCCGCAAGTGCCAGACTAGGCTAAAAAACAAACAATGCGGGAGGGCCGTTACTTGCGAATTTAACGGGAAGATATACTGCGCCCTACATCACCCTTTACGGGTTAAACTGGAATTGGCAAGAAAGATCCGAATAACGAAAGGAAAAAATGAAGTCAACCTACATAACGATTAGAGTATCCGAAGAAGAAAAGAAACAGATGCAGGAAGACGCCAAGAAAGCCGGGTTTGATAATGTAAGCGTGTATATTTTGTGGCTTTATAGGCAGCAAAGACGCCTAAAAGGATAAATGACTACGATTTGACTACGGATTTACATCAAACACCGACGGAAAATATTACGCATTACGAATGCGCTGCTCTACCAACTGAGCTACGCCAGCATTATCAGTACACGACGATGAAGCACATTGTTGTCAGTAAATGTCAATGAATTATGACTACGAAATTGACTACGAAAGGCAGCGATCATAGAGTGTTTATATCTGTATCGGTTGTTGGTTGCAAATGGGCATAAATTTCTGTTGTGCTTGTAGTGCTGTGACCTAAATACTTGCTTACCTTATATATACTCACACCCTTCTGAACCAAATGACTTGCAAATGTATGACGGAATTTATGCCAGTTGATTTTAGAGACATTCGCAGCTTTACAAATACGTTTAAAGGTACACCTTTCATCTAATTTAGGAAAACAAAACAGGTCAACACCTCTAGCCCTATTGGCCCTTATTCCTTCTAAGATTTCCTTAAGTTTAGCATTTAGTGGTATCTCTCTAAATTTTTTTGATTTGGCTTTATAGACTATAACCAGATTTCTCTTATAGTCAATATCCATCCATTTAAACCTTAACAGCTCTCCCTTTCTCATCCCCGTGTAATAAGCTGTTGCGATCATTCCATACAACAGCTCCTGCTTAGAAGCCTCAAGAATGCGATCGATTTCATCAAAACTAAAAAAATCTTTAGGCGTCTTATCTAGCTTAAATAGTTTGAAATCCTGAAGGGGATTTTCTTTTATGAACCTTTGCTTAACGCACCATTTAAGGAAAAATTTAATAGTCGTTATTATATGATTAGCCCCCGCTTGGGTCAGAAGGCGGAAATTTACTTTATTCTCAAAGCGCCAGTTAAGATATTGCTGAAAGCTTCTCTCCGATATATCAACAAGAGAACTTATTTTCAAATAGTCTAAAAACGATTTAATGCGGATGTTGTCATTATAAAGAGTTTTCGGGGATTTAGAGTATTTAGTAAACGAATTGTATTGTTCTAGAACTTCGTAGGGATTTATATTTGATGGGGAAACCTCAGAAGATGGATTCCCAAGCTCGATCTCTTTAAGGGCTTTTAAGTGTTTTGCTGTTTTATAATCACGAGTCTTTAAACTTTCCTGGAAGCGAGTTCCGTTGCGATAATACTGTACCTGATATATGCCGTCCTTCTTATATAGAGAAGCCATTATTTAAAAAGTTCAGATTCTGTGATATCGAAGATGTCTATTAAACGCTTGCGGTGCTTGGCCCTAGGTTCACTATAGCCTGTTTCCCAGTGTGAGACAGTTGAAAAATCAACACCTATTTTTTCCGCCAACGCCCGGATGGTTAGATGATTCCTTTTTCTGAATCTCTTTATATTATCGCTAATTGCCATTGGTTTTCAAGAAATCAATCAAGGCTTTTAATTTGCTAATGTTTGTATTCTGCGCCCAATTAGTTAAGTATCCGACAAGCCTGTGCCGAATAATTTCTGGATCTTCTTCATCCTTAATAAAGTATTCAATGGGCTTTTCAAGGGCTTCCGCTATTTTCTCTAAGTCATCTATAGATATCTTCTTTACTTTACCATCTTCCCAGCGAAAAATAGTTTGTAGAGAAACTCCTATTTTCGATGCTAGTTGATCTTGTGTAAGATTTCTATCTCGACGAAGCTTGCGGATTTTATCACTAATATTCATTTTTTTCACTATATTGGTAAATATTTCTTGACATTAATAAACATTACTGGTAAATTATTAACCATAAGAGTTAAATTTACCCATTACACTTATGGAGCAAAGAATGAACTATACAGCCGATATCGAAATCCTTACAGTTGAAGACATGGCCCGTATGCTTGAGGTTACGGATCGCACCATTTATCGTAAAGTCGAAAGTGGCGAGATTCCTCACTTTAGAATTGGCAAGAAAGGCTCAATTCGGGTGCTAAAGTCCAAGTTTTTAAACTGGATCGAATCCCAGCATAATTAATTAATGTAGCAATAGTAACACTTTTTCTGATGTTTTTCAATAAAACCGACATTTTTGAACATTTTTGTTAAAAATGCACGCCCACCATACTATTTTGAACATTAAAAACAGATTAAAATAACATTAAAAAGGCATCATACCTCCTATATGTCTAAGTCTAACAAACAAGAATGCGCATTATCCTTTAAAATCAGTAACGCTTTAAAAGCCAAGTTAGACGAAGAATGTGAGCGCAGCGCACGTTCCCAATCAGACATGGCCAAGATACTCATTGCTAGGGGACTTTTAACCCTAGAAGCAGAGCGTAACATAGGTAAAGTTCTTTAACCGTAAAATTTAGTTAGATTTCTCTTTTTTGGGATAAAACCATGATATTCCCCGTCGAGAAAAAGCCTAAGTTGCTTATAAAGTCTGAGCCATTAGAAATAAGTCAGAAAAAGTCATGCCGAAAGATAGTTCTGTTAGTTCTCTTGGGTCTTATTGTTTCATTATTTGCAACATGCAGCAGGGCTCATGCGTTTTCTGATGAACAAGCCATCCGAGCAATTATAGGAGAAGCAGCCAATCAAGGCGAAATTGGCATGACGGCTGTAGCCGAGGTTATTCGGACACGCGGTTCTTTAAAGGGTATTTACGGCTATAAAGCTTCCCATGTGGATAAACAGCCAGCTTGGGTATGGAAACAGGCCCGTAGAGCGTGGTACGCCTCAAAGACGACCAATTACACCAGAGGGGCGCAGCATTTCGAGAATATTAAAGCCTTTGGCTGCCCGTACTGGGTTAAAGATTGTTACGAGACATTTCGCTATAAAGACCACGTATTCTACAAAAGGAGGGCTTAGTGCATACCTACCCAATCATTCTTAGAATCTACGGAACTTACCCGGAAATTATTCGACATATTGTTTGCTTTCCAGAAGATGCTCAACTGATTGCTTCTATTTATAACGGCGGTTCCTACGAAATCCTAAACATATGCGCGCATGTACTAAATTGCAAAGAGCAGTAGATCAAGTCGGCGGAAATATATTCGCCTATATGTACGATTTAAACCGTAATCATACCGAATCAGAAATACCAGCAGTTGAATGCCCCGATTGTGGGCGCGAAACATCCGAAAAAGCCTTAACCCGTAACGGCACCTGCGATAAGTGCGCTATGGGCAAGTAGTTCGTAATTATACATATACATACATAAATACTTGGGGTTTATGAAACTTACTGCCGAAGACTTTGAATTGTCATTAAAGATTGCCAATAGTTTCTGTAATAACCATAACGACATTGTGTACTGCTTAGAAGAAGACTCATTTTATATGTACCAGGAAGGCGTGTATAAAAAGCTCCACTTACGGGAAATGCACAATTTAGTTATGAACAGGAAAGAGTACACAAAGCAAATGTCTTTAACTGGTTTGCGTAATGTAACTGAGCGTATAGCAACTATTAAACAGCGCCACGTCTCTGATTTTAATAATCATAACTATATTAATTTTATCAATGGCCTTTTTAATATCGAAACCGGGGAGCTTGAAGATCATAGACCTGAAATTATTGCAACGATACGGCTTCCATATAGTTATGACGCATATGCAATATCTCCATTGTGGGAAAAGACCTTAAAAGAAATCATGGAAAACGATAATAATAAAGTACGCACCTTACAGGAATTCTTCGGATACTGCATCACAAAAGACGTTAAGTACGAAAAAGCTCTTATTCTTACCGGGGAGGGCGCCAACGGGAAGTCTACCATACTCCACACCTTAGAGCATATGGTTGGCGAAGAAAACTGCTCTGCCCTCCCCCTCAAATATTTGAACGATTCACAGAAAATCAGCGTATTGGTTAATAAATTGGTAAATATATGCGGCGAAGTTTCAAAACGCATTGAGGATTTCGAAGCTGAATTTAAGACGATTGTTACAGGTGAGAAATTAACCGTCAGTCCCAAATATATCAAAGAATATACCTTCCGACCTTTCTGTAAGTTAGTCATGGCAATTAATGAGTTTCCATACGTAGATGATCGTACCTCCGCATTTTATCGCAGGTTATTGATTATCGAATTAGGGCGTCAGTTTGGCGAACAGGAACAAAACAAAAATTTACGCGCCGAGTTATTGCATCAATTGCCAGGGATATTTAATTGGGCCTACGAAGGTCTTGTGCGGTTACGTCAACGCAACACATTCGTTGTAGATGAATATATGCGGAAAATTATTGAATCCTTGAAGGAATCGAATAACCACTTAATCCAGTGGTCCAAAGAGCAAGTGATGGTATTCCCAGGAGAGGAAATCGTTAAAGCAGAAATGTATGCCAAATACCGAAAATGGGCAATCGATAACGGTTATAAGCCATATGGTTCAGCTAAGTTTGGTGCAGATGTTTATAAAATATTTGAACAATATACCGAAAAAGAACGGCGTTCATCATTTGGAGATAGGCCTCGAATATGGCCTGGGATTGCGTGGCGCACAATGGAAAACGAAATTCGTTATGAGGAACTGGCAAATAGAACAAACGTTAAATGGGAAGAATAGACAGGCATGAAGGTTTGAATATACGAGAGATTACCGAAGCATTCGGGTTCATGGATGGTTTTTTAAACGAAAAGGAAGAAGAAATAACCAATGAACTAATGCCTGTATACGACCTCATGGATGCAATAAACAACAGCAACTTTGATAGTGAGACTAAAGACATAGCAAGGATTTTATTATCCGGGACGTATACGAATAGACAAGTGCAGTTGTTGAAATCCTTAGAACAAATCCGAAAGGTACAAAAGATGGCACGGATGCTTGGAATCGGAGGAAAGAGAAATAGAAAAGAAATAGGAATGATGGTTTTACCCTTGGAAGTTGTTAAGCAGATTCCGTTTGAAACAGTGCATGAGTTCGAAAAAATTAAAAGAAATCGTGGTGGGTTTATGGCGCTATGCCCGCTGCATCCTGAGAAAACGCCGAGTTTTAGTGTCCGTAATAATAAATTTAAATGTTTTTCATGCGGTAAAGCCGGCAGCACGATTGATTTCATCATGGAATTATACGGCATGACATTCGTTGACGCAGTTAAGAGGCTAACAAGCATTAGAAAGGCAATGGCATGAAATTAAGCGAATTGGATTTGCCCGAAGACCGTAAGGAGTTTATTCGGGAGGTTTGCAAATGTTTTAATGCCCAGGCTGTGTATGTGGTTGAGTCAGATTTTAATAGCATCGGGAGGAAACGAAATGGATTACTGGAAGCCAAGGACCAGAACGGAATTAAATAAGTGGCTTGAAAAGCAGTACCCGGGGGATTCGTTTAGAAGAAAGACCGAAGCGCAGTGTTGGGCGGTATTTTACAGAACAATCGATAAACATAGAAAAGGAGAAGTTAAATGCTAGAAAAATTAAAAAAACCAGAAATGGTAGTCGCCAGCAAACCTAAGTTCATGATTTCGGGTGAATCCGGCTGCGGTAAAACTACTTTTGCATTGGATTTCCCTAAACCAGTTTTAATTGACTGCGAGAATGGGGCCACACGTTCGCAATATCAGGAAAAGCTCCAGAAAAGCGGCGGTATGTATTTTGGTAAAGACGAGGGTTCTCAGTCTTTCCAAGAGGTAATCAAGCTTGTTAAGGCTCTTACTACAGAGAAACACGATTTTAAGACCTTGATTATCGACAGCTTCTCCTATCTCTATATGCTGGAAGCTGCCGAGGCAGAGGCTAAGGGCGGCTCTGAATTCGGTAGGGACAAGAAGGCGGCCAATATCCCCACTCGCCAGCTTATGACACAGCTTGAGAAAATTGATATGAACGTCATTCTTATTGCTCATAGCAAGCAGGCATGGGAACGCAAAGGCAAAGATTTAGTTAATGCTGGAACAACTTTCGACGGCTGGGACAAGCTTGAGTATACGCTGGATCTTTGGATTGAAATCCAAAAAGGAAGCCGGACATTCATGGTTAAGAAGTCCCGCATCTTAGGGTTGCCTCAAGGTGATTCTTTCCCCCTCTCCTACGATAAATTCGCCGATGTGTACGGACGTTCAGTGATCGAGAAGTCTTCGACACCGATTAAATTAGCTACGACCGAGCATATAGAACGCCTTAAGAAGCTCATCGAAGGGTTAAAGGTGGAAAAAGAAACCATTGATAAATGGTTTACAAAGTGTGGTGTTGAAAGCTTTGAAGATATGTCCCAGGAACAGATTGGAAGTTTAATTACTCACTGTGAAAAACAGATAAAAGAATTAGCAGGTGCTAGGTGAAAAATAAACCTTCAAACGCCAAGAAACATAAACATCTGCGTAGAGAGCGCTTCAAATGGCCTTCTCTTGCCAGAGTAAATGTTAAATCAAGCAACAAGTTTAACCCGACAGAAGAAGACATTAAACACGGACTAAGAAAGGAATAACAATGGTCAAACGCAGCTACACATTATCTGAAGATGAACCAGGACAAAAGAAATTTGATGTTCCGAGCGAGAAGGAACACCTTTTCCAGGTTACGGATGTATTTACTTGCAGTGACGAGACAGGCGTCAAGCTTGGATTGGATGAAAATACCGTCTCGGTGAAACTGGAAGTTATCGGCGGTGATGAAGAAGGCCGTACCCTCCTCCAGCGTCTTAGCTTGGATGAAATCTGGAAGGGATTCTTTGCAACACGCCTTTTCTTAAAGGCCATCGGTGAACCTCATAAAGGCCAAATTGATATCGATACTGACCGCTGGATTGGTCGTCAAGTGTATGCAACTGTCGTTCACAACGGACAGTACGCGAATATCAAGGAATACAACTTCGATAAAGTCGTTGAACAAACTACGCCCTCATCTGCTGCGGCTGCTAAGGGTGATGAAATCGACTGGGGTAATTAATGAAAGAATCCCCTGTCCTTAAAAAAGTTTCGGACACATTAGGGGTTTATGAATTCCACAAGGTCGTAATCTGGTGGGAGAGGCTTAACTCCGGGAAAGTACGAAGCATGTACTCAGGGCGTTGGGTTGGCTTATGTGATAAAGGCACAAGCGATTTCGTTGCCGTGATCCGTAACCGTGAGGGCGGCCTCTCCCTCCTCTTTATTGAATGTAAACGTGGTGATGGCCAAGGTCATTTGAGTGAATATCAGGAAAAATTTCGGGATAAGTACAAAGCATTAAAAGACGTTTATTACATGGAAGTCATTGACTCGTATCAGGTTAAATCCCTGTTAGAGAGAATAGGTATAGATCGAACATCCGAAATCGTAATGCCCTAGGAGAATCATATGGAAATGGATTATGTGGCTTGCAGTAAAGGAGTTTTTAAATCTGGAACCTATCGTTCGAATATGGAAGAAGTTCGCAAACTGCACAGAGAAGCGAATCTGACGTTGTTGGATGAGGATTACGATCAGGGGGATTTGGCATGAAGATATACCAAGTTGTTTTCAAGCTTAGGAGATCAGAACCAATATTTTTTGTGGTGGATTCTGTCTCTGAGCTTGATTCTTTAGCTAATAAAATTTATCCAGATCAAGAATATGACCGCATTGAATACATTGGTTCTAATGTAATCAATAAATGGGCGCAATAGGAGAAAGAATGAAAATATTTATATTCATGCTTCTTCTTACCTCAAACGCCTTGGCCTATCCCTCCGGCATCTGTAAATCCTCGGAGGGGTATTACAAGAACGTGAAGTTTAAGGTGGAAGAAAGCTCGGATTTAACCTATGCGGTGGAGTTTCAAAAAGCCCACCGTGGGCAGTTGATAACGGATAAAGACGGCGAGTTTTTTTCAGTGATCTGGCATGAGGAAATAGCGGCACCGGCAACGGGGTATACGTGTTTTAGGGTTGAGGAGAGTTAACCGAGCAGTTAGCAAACAAGGGAGAGTAAATGAACTTAGACCCAAATAAAGAGTATCGGTTTGAGTATGACATTGATTTGCAATCATGGGATTTCTGTAGAACTATCCGTGTCGAAATCACAGGAAGCCATAAAGGATTTCAAAACATAGATTTTGCACTAAGTAATTTTGTTGAAGATTTACCTTTTTGCGGATGGCAACAGGACGGCGACCGGGAAGATTTTAAAGAAATGGTTCTCACTACTTCCAATGGCGATGTGCTTTCCGTTGAAATTTATGACGAAGACGACCTAAAGGAATTGGTCACTGGCGTGCGGCTTGTTCGGGTTTCTGAATACAAACAAACTGCTGCCCCAGAGAACGCAACTGTGTCCAGCAACGGGACGGTTGGCAAAGTTTTAGCGCAGGGACAATAAAGGAGAGGGAATGGAAATATTAGGAGTGACCATTGGGGCAATATTGATTGGCTGGAATGCCAAGAGCTCGAAAGAGTTAGTTATTAGTTGGGTTGGCATAGTGTTCATAGTATTTAGCGTCGGGTATGGAATTGCTAACGGTGTGTGTAAATAAGGGAGACGGAATGAGAAAGTGGCGAGGCTTCATTGTAGAGAGTTATCACTATGTTAGCCCACGGGGGCTGAAGGAATGGTTTAGTTTTATAACAGGTGTGCCTAGGGCCGCGTTCCGGTATTACCTTTTGACTTTGATGGATTTTTTACGCCGTCGAATAAACCGCACGCCAAAGAGGTAGGGAAATGAAAAAAAGATTCACTAATGGCTATAAGGACGGTAGTGGCAAAGGAACCATCCTATTTAATGGCAAACCGCTGTTTAGAACCCATTGGGGCTGCGCATGTTGTGATTCTGGGCCTAATGAACAGCAATTAAATAATGCCACAGAACTAGTTAGATTATTAAACGAGCCTGGAATAGCCATAAATATTGATGGACGGAAAATCAAATGAAAGATAACGCCGTTATTTTAGACGCCTGTTGCGGGAGCAAAATGTTTTGGTTCGACCGGGATAATCCCAATGTGCTTTTCACGGATATACGCCGGGAAGAACATGTGCTGTGTGACGGCCGGGAATTGAAGATTGACCCGGATATGGTCATGGACTTTACAAACCTAGAGTTTTCTAATGGGCGCTTTAAGTTAGTGGTTTTCGACCCTCCCCATATGGACAGTCTTGGCAAGACAAGCTGGATGGCTAAGAAATACGGCTCTCTCCCTATCAACTGGAAGACTGTTATACGGGATGGATTTAGAGAGTGCTTTAGGGTCTTAGAACCGAACGGCATCTTAATATTTAAATGGAGTGACGTTGATATAAAAGTTTCGGAAGTTTTAAATCTTATTGAAGAGCGGCCGCTTTTTGGACACCGCACGATGCAGAACAACCGTACCATATGGCTGTGTTTTATGAAGTCGGCGCAACCATACGCACAAGAGATTGACCCCACCCGCATTTGAGGTGAGGGTTGGAAAGATTTTAATCATACAGAGGGAAGAAAATGGACAAGCAGACAGGAGAAACCAGATGACCATTAAAGAACAAGAAGAGTTTATCGACACGTTAGCTACTAAATTTAGGGTTATTGCAGATGAAAATATGATTCCTATTTCTTTTAGGGCGGCCAGGATGTTTGCCATGGTTTCTAATACTGAATTGCAGAAACTATTAAACGAAAGGAAAAGCAATGAAAGAAGCATTGATTTATCTAGGTAGTGGCATGTTGTTTGGCATGGGCGCATGTTTTGGGGTGGCCATAAGCATGTTCTGTATAAGCTCTGTGAGAAAAGGCATGATTGAAGACCAAAAGGAATATAACAAGAAGGTTTTAAGCGCTCTAGAGGAAAAAGTAGCGGCTATCTATGCTGTGGAAGCGGCTATTAAAGAGCATAAACTCAAGGATAATGCATGAGCGAAGAGAAAATGACTCCCATAGAAGAGTTAAAAGCCGATTTTAAGGCCCTAAATCGTCGCATAGAGGCGTTAGAATCAGCGCAGGCAGGGGCGGGTAAGGAGAGGGGGCGCTGTTCTGGATTTAGATGCCCCTGTGGATGTGTTTATGGCTTCATTGGAAATGAATTTGCGGGAAGGATACGTTGCGCTAAACATAATGACAAACTAGAGATTGAATCTGCGCCCAAAGAAGAAACAACCCTTGCAAATAAGTTGGCTGAAATTGCCTATAAAAACCCGGAAAATTATCAAGACTGGGAAGCTGTGGCAAGGTACGTTTCCAAAGCCATAGAGCAGGCAAAGGTTGAGGAGCGGGAAAGAATTAGAGGAAAGTTCCGGGCAATTCACTCTGGAAGGACTGCGTATCTAAGTTTAAGCGCAGTTGAGAGTTTGCTATTCGATGAGGTCAATAATGGCTAAACACTTACCAACAGTAGGTTCCAAATCGGAACGTGGCACCTCTCTGGTGCGAAAGGTGGTTTCAAATGCGTGAGTTTAAATTTAGGGCGTGGGATAACTACGGTAAAAAAATGTATTTCGATGGTCTATTCATTGGATTAGATGGGGACTACTCTTTTAATCCTAATATTATGCCAAAGAAATATAACCCTTATGAATTTGAAGTTATGCAATTCACAGGCCTTAAAGATGAACACGGCAATGATATTTACGAAGGTGATATTGTTGAGACAGTTGAGCAAACAATGAGTCATGGCGATGAAATAGTCTGCGGAGAAGTTGTTTGGGATAAGCATTTTGGTTTTATGTTGGACTTCTCAAATTACGGCACGCAAACAGCAATAGGAGCCTTTATTGATTTAGGCACTAAGGTCATCGGCAACATCTACGAAAACCCCGAATTGCTTTCGAACTCACTACCCACCCCAAATATCGCAAGGGTTGAGGGTGAACAAACTACCGACGAGGTTCGGGCTAAGACAGGAGAAAGATGATGGGCTTTGCGAATTGTATGGGATTGGGATTTATAGTTCTAGCGGTTTCTACAGTCTTTAGCTGTTTCTGGCCCCATGTCAGTTTGTATAAGACGCCAACTGACTTTGCGATTGGAGCTATAGTTTTATCAATTGGTGTTGCAATGGTTTGCTACAACGGAAAGTAGCCCAATATGGGGAGCTGGATAGTAGCATCAGTGGTAGAAGCCGCAAGTACGGGTCGAAGGTTCGATTCCTTCCTATCCACTCCCCTTCAATATATGCGCTGTGCGTGGCGGAATACATAACGAAAAATCGCATCATTAGATTCTTAGGATAACGCCTAAGACGTTTGCAGGTTCAAATCCTGCCGCCAGCGCAGTAAATAAAGAAAGGAAAGTAATGTTCACGCTTAAAGACATCAAGGGTGCGGTTGTTGAAAAGAAAGACCATGCCGTAATAGATGGAGTAACACCAGAAGGTTTTGGGCCTCATAGATTTTTGCAAGGTGATTACGAATACATGAAGGATTTTGTAAAGAGGGATAATTCTAATATACCTTTTTGTGTTGGCATAATTCACTGTTCTAAATGCAAAGAAGATAGGATTCATAATCAAGCCATCGACGCCCAATCCAGCGTTAAATTGAGGTTTAACAGGGAGAAGTTGGCAATTGTCCTATATGAAGATATTGAAAGTCTTTCTGGCCTAATGCCTGAATGGTCTAAGGCCAGCACTGGAAAGAGGGATTATTACTTGCAAAGGGCTGATGCCATCATCGCCGCAGACAAGGACATAATCGAAGTCGAACCCTCTACTGCCCCAGAGAAGTCCCCGGCTCCGCAGACGGCAACCACGAAAGGAAAAAGTCATGACCATTGAGGGGTTGAAGGAATCATTTAAGGCCAGCCCCCAATAACAGGACAGGAGAATATGAACGAAAGGAATGTATGGACATTAAGGAATTAGCGAAAGAGTTATCAGCACTGTACTGGGAAGATGATGAACCGCATCCAGATGGCACTAGGTTGGCCAAGCATGTCCAGAAGCTAATCCTAGAGGGTAAGATTGAATCCCATAGCTTTTATTTATCAGATAACGAGCATGATTCTGATGGGAATTTTGCAAAGAACTCAATAGCCGAGCTTCAGGCCCAACTCGACCAACTAAAGGACAGAAAATGAATATTTGGCAAATAGGACATACAGTTTGGTTTGGCTTTGTACTTTTACTTGCTATTAACTGCCCAGATGAGCTTCCCCTGCGGATTTTAACGGCAGCGCTTGGGGTACAACTTTATGCCGTAATGATGATTTTTGATTCTAAAAAGTCGAAGAAACTAATCGCACCAGAGAACCGCAGCACTGCCACCTCCCCGACGGTTGGCAAGGAGGATTTATGACCAAACAGGCGGAGAAGGAAAGAATATGAAAGTAAAACAAGAAAATATTCCTACTATCACCAAAACAGAAACAGCCTATATCTTAAAAGTACCATTTGGGTTTATTCAAGAAGTTAAAGACTGGCGTTTTGTTCTTATACAGGAATTTGTGACGTTAATGACCAAGCCAGAAGATTTTATTGAAAATGCTAACCGAGGTCTAATCAAATGACAGAGAGAGAAAAGAAGGCATTAAGGAATAAGGTCTGGTACTCCTCCTTGCGGGAATCAGTTAAGAGAGAGCGTTTTGAAAAGGCGAAGTCTTATTTCCAGAAATATCCGTGGTTAAGGTCTTTTTATGCCGCAAGACAACGAGTTTTTGGAAGCAATCCGAAGCATTATCTCTACAAGGGGCTAGAGTTTACGATTACCAAGGAAGATGTCAAAGAGTTGTGGGTTAGGGATTGTGCTAAGGATATGACTACACCAAGCATTGACCGCATTGATGTAAAGGGTGGTTATACCAAAGCAAATTGTAGATTCATTGAAAAGTCATTAAACACAGGTCGTGGCCGCAAAGAACAAACACACTGTATTCATGGACACGAATTTACCAGAGAGAATACCCGCAAAGATAAGTACGGTAACAGGAAATGCCGGGAATGCGGACGGATTAGAGATAGAAAATATTATGAAAAGTCTAAAAACGCAGGCCTGTAACCCCCGTGAGGGAGAAGGAAGATAGATGAAGAAGTCCAAGTATCTCATAATCCAGCATCATCATACCGTTGGCGGCCAACTAAAAGACAGAATGTTCTGGACTGGCATTGTCGAAGGTGAAACGGATGTGTGGGATTACGGCCTAAAACATCAATTGAAACAACAGGCTCTTGATTGCGGGATGGGCTATAAAGTTTTGAGATGGCACAGGAATGGAGAAATATCCATCATTGAGCAACATAAACCTATTAGCACCCCCCAAGGCGCAAAGGAGGCTTGAATGGAGAAGAAATTAAGAGAATGTCCGTTCTGTGATGGAGAAGCATCTTACGACCGAGATAAATGTAACAATTACTACGGCTATATAGACTACGTTGAATGTAACAAGTGCGGAGCAACTATCAAGGGAAGAAACGACGCTCCAATCATTCGTTGGAATACCCGTGTTGCCCCAGAGAACGCAACCGTAGCCGTTGAAGAAAGGTCTGGTGTAAACCATGAAAGAGATTAACCAGAAGGAAGAATTGAAGCCGTTGATAACATCTAAACAGTTTTCGGAATTAAGTAAGCGTGACCTTCAGAACGGGGCTGTATTGGATGAAATATACATGACGCTCAAGAACTATGAATCCCGCCCCGCTGTGGTGAAAGAGGCTGGCAAGCCAGCAGAGGCTCTGGTGCCGTTGGATGACAAAGGGTTTGATGCTTTTAGAACTATCTTAGTCAGGGAATTAGAAAGCAGAATTGTTGAAATGTCCTTTGCGCATACTAATTCAATGCGCTTGCAAAGCATCGGGATGACCATTGCTGATATTCTACGTGCCAAGTTCGGCACCACTCCGGCTAAGAGGCTGACCGCAGACGAAATGATAAAAATTTACCATAAAGGATGCAGCGAAGGCCGTTCAACGCTTGAGATATTCGGGCAGATCGCAGCGGCCAAGTGGAACGCTCGCTCTCCCCGTGTCGAGGCTTCGGAGGAACAGTTAATTAAAATAATCTGCAACAGTACGGCAATAACGACCAAAGAAGCCACTAAAGTTGCCAAAGCAATTAAAGCACATATCAACGGGGGTGCGTGATGATTAAGACAGTCAGCTTAGAAACAGCCAAGGCGTTGAGGAATGCTGGTTTCAAAAAGGAATGTGATTTCACTTGGGAATTTCGTCATCCAATTAAAGCTGACGATGGAGATGGTTGGGAATTGTTTCACAGGAGCAGATTCCTAAATCTAGCTAACCGTTACGGAGTTTTTTCCCCAACCACAGACGAGTTGCTTGAGGAGTTGCCGAAGGAATTGAAAGGCAATGACCTTGCTATAAGATTTAACGGCACGATTGGCTGGGAGATTGGCTATGAGAACAAGTACTTTCAATATGAAGAATATGTAAATAGTCAAAGTCTATGCGAAGCCGTCGCTCAAATGTATTTGTTTCTAGCTAAGGAGGGCCTGCTTTGAAAATCGGCACCTTTAGATGCTGGCTGTTTGGGCATAAGTTTATAGGATATGGAAAACCAGAAAGTATATTTAACGGCGGTATTTGGCGACCATTAGTTGAATCTAATTTCTGCGTCAGATGCGGAATCGAGCGTCCCGCTGCACAAGAGAACAACACCCCACCGAATTCTAAGAAAACGGCTGGCAAATGACCCCTATAGAACGTTTAGAGGTACTAGAAATCATCAAATGTATTTTAACCTCAACTCTTATCCCCCCTATTTATGTAATAGCCTACTGTTTATGGAAAGGACGCAAAAATGCCGGAACCGGACAGAATTAAACGCCTCCCCCATGGATGGTACATTAAAGACAGCGCCGTAAACTATCTTACCGGCTTAATTGTAGTGCTGTTCTTTGCATCCATGATTTACGGGTTTATGACAATGCCAAAAGAGTTTAGGCGTGGGGTTTTGCCGGAAATAATTAGGATTAGAGAACAACAAGAAAAAAGAATGAACGTATTGGAAGAAAATTTGGCGCAGACACAGCACTTATTGGAAAGATTAAATAGCAATATCATGCCTTCGTGTTTTGTGGGAAGATCCTCAAGAAAAAATCTTTTGTATCGCACAAGATAGATGTTGGAAGAATTTCTAAATAGCTTGATGCCGGAATATCACAAGATGAGAAGTTGCTTGCGAGTAGTGTCGGAGGGCCTTTTAGACGGTCCGGCCATACACCAACCGGGAAGAACTCTTTCGAATATTTAAATTCATCCTTGTAATCTCGTTTACCGATATTCTTTGGGCCATTAAGAGTCTCTAAATTTTTTCCAAATATATTGTTCTCCGGGAAATAATTACAATCATGCAAAATAATGTATCTAGCCTTGTTTTTTATTCTCTTAATGGTTAAATGTCTAGCCTCCCAAGGATTCTGATCTACAAACACAACATCCCAATTTTTTTCAGAAATACGAGATATGGCCTTTTCCCAAGATTCGATAGCTTCTAATCTATGCCAATCTGTTTTATAGAAATAAAACTTATCTAACCACTTTCTGTCACTTTCTAATGTAAGTAATTCTCTTCGCTTAGATGCGCATAACTCATGCAAGAAAGGAGTACTGCCAAATCCAGAGCCGCACTCTAATACGGGCCCATCGGTTTTTGACAATATTTTATAAAGGACGTCCCGGTGGGTAATATAAGAATTTAATACCTTCTTACGGAGGAATGACATAAGAAGAGTGTACCATATAATTCTATAAGATCAATGTTCACAGGATACGTTGCGGCTTGCTTCTTTAAGCAGAATTTTAAATGTCTCAGGGTCAACACATTCGGCGTCAAACGTAACTGGCTGCCCTTTCTTAAGGTTGGCATTAAGAACTTGATTTGATTCTATCTTCAGATTTCTTTTTAATACCCCGCAAGATATTGTTGACAGACTTAGTATCCCTAGAATCAACGCTAGAATCAATCTTGTTGACTTCATTAACCCTTCCCTTCTTTTTAAAATATTTAGCCACCTGATCTATCCGATCAGTGATCCAAGCGGTTACTTTAAGACCATCTTTAATGGCTCCCATTATTTGATGCCTTTAATAATAGCCACGCCTACTTCTGTAATTAACTTCAATATTTTATTGGGAGCCTCTTTACCCTTAGAAATGGCCAACGATTTTAATTGGTCAACCAGCCTCTTTGCCTTCTCTTCCCCGCTTAGGTTCTGGCCTTCTAAGTCATTTACCATCGCGACAACCTGCTCTGCGGTTGCGCCGATCTGTGCCACAAGATGATTTAAAAAAGCCTGTAGGAAAGCATTAAGAAACTGTTTGAGTAGTGCTTGGAATATTTTTATCATATTTTTTCTCCTGTTTTTGATCTCTATCCGAACGGTCAAAATAAGCTTTTGCTACATATACTGCTAATCCAGAAAATCCCATGATTAAACCAGTAACAAATGATTCAAGATTTTCTGAACTTGTTTTCTGCGATTCCAAATAGAAATGCACGGCATGGCTAACAATCTGACAATAGGTCACGCCAATAAAAACAGTAATAAGAAATCTTGCGCTCAAAATCTTATCTACTATCTTCTCCAATAATGTCATCACATCCTCCAATTTATTAAGGTATCCTGCGCTTTAACAAATCTTTAATTTCTGATAAATCAGACTGTATTGACCCAAATCTTGCTTCAATAGTTGTAACTCGCTCGCTTAACTCCCATGCCTTATTTTTACCTTCGCTTGCTGTTGACCAAGCGGCTCCTATAAAAGAGGTGAGAGAAAAGCCAATGATGGCTATTAGAACACCGACCAATATCTTCCCCCCAACATCATCCCTTCTTTCTGGCCCCATAATTTTCCACTTTCCTATTTCTGTTAATGTTCTATTCACACGTTCCACACGCACATAAACGCCCACTGGCATCAATGCAAGCCGATGTTCCAGCATTACCGCCGGTGTTTGTATCAGTTACTCTAAACTGACCTTGGACGACCAATAGGTCTTGTGGTGCTGTTGAACCAATACCGACATTACCATTTGTATCTATCCGCATCCTTTCGGTCTGCCCCGCACCGTCAGTAGAAAATGCCAATGCGCTTTCGAAATTACTGGCATTCGTACGGATACCCTGAATACGGGGGCCACGGGAATCCGTAGCAAATGTGTTTAAATCGATGGAAACTGCCGTTCCAACCATTGAATTAGCGTTCTTGATCGTAATACCCACAACATTACCACCATCATTACTGCCAGTAATCCTAAGTTTCTCGGCGTTCGCCACCGTAGTGCCGATACCCACATTGCCATTCGAATCAATAACGAATGGGGTTGTATCCCCAGAAACATCGTCAACCCGGAAGGCATCTGCGGCGGATGTTTGAAGAACATTCAAGGTAGCTTTTGGCGCGATAGAACCAATACCAACATTACCCTCGGTACTGATTCTGACATGCTCGTTACCGACGGCACCTAACGTTAGGGCATTGTTGCTGAAACTTCCAATAAAAGGCAATCCATTCGACCCTTTAGAGGCGGTCAAGCCGAGGGAATTGCCTTGTAAATCGGTAACACGAACGCCTACGCTTGAATTATTACCATGCGCAACTTGTAAAACGTTGTTCGGGGCCCAGGTTCCGATACCTACACTGCCATTGGTCACAACTAATCCACCTTGAGGCGTGGTGGTGCCGATACCGACATTTCCCTGCACAATGAGACCATTTGAAGGGGCCATGCTTGCACCAGAATATAGCTCCCCAATTGCAACGTTGCCTTCAACGTCTAATGTATTAACTGGGGATTGTAAACCGATACCAACATTTCCAGACGTTGATACCCTTAGATAAGATGTTGTAGGATAACGGACAACCACAATCCCGCTTCCGCCTGTACCGCCTGCCCCGGATGAGTTGCTTCCGCCACCACCACCAGACCCAGTATTGGCTACAGCATTCCCTCCGGGTTGGCTGACACCATTGCCCCCATTTCCGGCAGAGGAGCAGCCTTGAGTCCCGTTGTTGAACCCGCCACCACCCCCGCAGGCGTACATGACGGTAGTACCTGTGATCGAGGAATTAATACCTGTCCCCCCGTTACCCGGAGAGCCCAGCCCAGAGGCATTTGTCCCATTGGCTCCGGCACCAGCACCACCACCTGCAGAACCTGCGCCTGATGCTGAATTACCATTACCGCCACGATTTCCTTGTCCTGCTGTGCCGTCACATCCTTGAGGCGTTCCTGTTGAGGCACCCCCAGCACCACCACCTGATCCCCCAGTGGTACAGGCTACGTTATTAAAACGACCCCCTGCGCCCCCTCCTATGGCTGTCAGACCATTAAAAGACGAATTGTTTCCAGATGCGTCTGCACCACCACCAGAACCAACAACGATAGAATATGCTTGGGCTGTTAAGGTTGTTCCAGTCCCTTGTAAGAGTCCCCCTGCTCCCCCTCCTCCTCCAATTCCGGTACCGCCACCGCCCCCGCCAGCGACGATCAAATACTCAGCATTCGAACATCCGCTTGTGACAGTCAATGTCCCATTGGATGTAAATGTATGAATTGTGTAGCCGCCAGAGGTTGTTACTGTTCCTCCAGTAGCAACACAGGCAGCCGGGCCAATCTGGGTTGTACCTGTTACTTCTAATTTATTCGATACAGGAATGGAGCCTATACCAATATTCCCTGAAGCTTCAAATATTGACACAGATGCGCCAGCAGTATTAGTGCTTGTATAGACTAAATGTCTGCCAGTTGTACCTACGCCTACGTTTGTGGCGCTACTTGGAGTAACGGTTACGGTAGCCGTCCCATCCCCATTATTTGTAACTGAAGCCCCAGAAAAATTAAGCTTATAGGGCCATGTACAAGTAACTTGATCGGCGGTACATATATTTAACGGCGCACGGGTAGACTGCGGCCCAGTAACAGACTGCGCTGTTGCATTAAACGAAACTAAAAAGAAAAAAAAGATAGCGAATAATTTAATTTGCATCTGTGCCTCTAAAGTGATATTTTTTAATCATGTACGAGTTCATATTCTGCTACATACTCATTCCGCTTATATTGCTTAAAATTAGGATTATTCCTGAGTAGCAATCCCTGCGGCATCCATGCCTAATTTGCCCATTGTGCCAAGACCGAAGGCTCCGGCACCAGTTAATCCTATCTTCTTTAACAGTTGCGAAGTGGCCTGCGCCCTTTCAAATTCCTTAATCTTATTAACTGTCCCTCTTGGCATTATTTCCTCGAACATAACCTTTTTCTGAGGATCTAACTGGCTATATTTCTTCATCTTTTCAACCGTAGACCCAATCCTAAATTCAGGAGCAACTGACTTATACTTACTCATAAAACTCCCGTAGGATTTATTTAATGCCCCCAATTCAGGATGAATATCTACTACAGTAGATTTAATATCGTCGGCCAATTCAATTAACATGCGGTCTTCATTAGTCCATTGGACTGTATGCCATCCATTCTTACGACCTTGGTTTAACTTTGTTCTAATAGAAGGGAGATTATTGATAAATTTAACAATGTTATCGGCTTCCTTGGCCGAAACTTCCGTCGAATAATCTCTCTTAGAGAATTTATTAACTAAATCGAATATTCTGTTTGCTTGAGGATTCTTAGCAGCTACCTGTTGCGAAAATTCAGGGTTTTGCATAAGACTTTGAGCGTTATCGACGAAATTTCTAAATGGAGCATCGAGTGAGACGCTCTTGTCTGATTTACCGATAATACCTTCGTAGTCTTTACCAAAGTTATCAATTACCGATCTCTTGCGACTTAATAGAGCATTCTGGACTTCATCAGCAAATTCAGCCTGGGCTTGAGGCTTAGAATATTTACCCATATCGGAGATTAATTTTCCTATAGGAGTGCCTTGGACAGCGCTTTTAATTGCTCCCCCAGCCATCCCTACACCTTTTAAAACGGGCGCAGCTAAAGCATTCGCAGGTGCTGTAGCCATGTCAGCCATCTGACCACCAACCACACGATTAAACGCCGCATTCCCAGCCCGCGGAATCTGCCGATCGTATGGTGCGCTTTCAACCTGCATAAAATCAGGACTGTTAATATTCTCAACTGCCCTGTCTTCTACTGTCTTACCTGTAAGTGTCTGCGGAAGTCCTTGAAATAACGACTTAAAGGGATGTTGGCGAACGTAGTCAACGCCCATAGTCGCAACGCTTTCAGGTTCTGAAACAGCCGTAGGAGTACGTGACGATTCACGTTTTGCCAACTCTCGACGAGCCAATTCCTTCATAGCTTGTTGTTTAATATTATCGTTCATTGATAATTGCCTTTAGTTCATCGTCTGACATGGTTGAGAAATCCACGCCACTACTTTCCGAGGAACCCACAGGATCTTCTCCGTATGATTCCTTGAAAGCTTCTCTTTTGCCCTTCTCCTCAGCATCCAAGAATCTGACTAGCTTATCGAAAACCACCTTAACAGCAGGCTTAGAAGCCAAATTATCGTCTGCTGCGGCTTCCTTAAACAATTCCATTTCTTTATCAGAAATAGCGCCTTTGGTATAAGCTGTATTAAGCAATGTGGCATCTGTTAAAACAGTCTTAACCTTCTGCCATTCTCCAAGCACTGGATCGTCTGGATTAAACATTTTGCTCCCTGCAATAGCCATTCTTCCGCCTAAACCAGAGGGAATCTTATCTAGCGCCTTAACAGCTTCATCTACACGCTCACGGGTGACTTTATTCTTCTCAGTATCAATCTTTATTTCTTTAAGTTCCTTGTTCTTGGCATTCTGCACGCTTGCGGGGATTGTCTCTGTCTTTTCTTTGCGTACCATAGGCTGCCCCTTCTGATCGAACCCAACTACTTCAAATCCCTCAGGAACACCTGTTAGGCCAAATTGTGATAACGAATTCTTAGACGGCTTAAACTTTAAATCTCCCGTATCGGTGTCATACTCCATTCCTAATTCACTAGCTTTATTGGCATCTAACGTCACGCGACCGCTTTTGGGCTTAGGAATCCCTACGGCCTTGAAAATACTGTCTAATGTTTTAATCTTTTCTTCATCAGTCTTGCCTTCAGTATCTACCTGGATACTGCTGCCCGTCTGCTTCATGTAATCATCGGCAGCTTTCTTATATTCCTCATAGCTAGGCTCTTCTTCACGAAGTATCCCAAACTGGCGAAGCATATCTGAAGTTTTCTTTAGTTTATTCTCCTTGGCCTTATTGTCACCGTAGGCTTGTGCGACCTGGCCAACCCCTTCCCCTAAAGCCAAACCCGATTTAAAAGAACCGCTGTATGTTGTGTCAAAAGGATCTGATAATGCCATAATATCTCCTAATTAAGCAGTGGCCCCGCCTGGATTACCGCCTGCTTTAGCCGTTGCAACCTTAGCAGCCGCACCTAACAATTGACCTGGAAGCGCATGTAAAGCAGCTTGCCCTCCGTAATAATTCCCAAGTTGTGCCTGATGAGGATAGGCCTGATATTGAGCGTTATTAAATGCTCCTGTAGCTTGTCTACTCAGTGAATTAAGCCCCGCATTTTGTTGAGTTGAATACAAATTCGACAACCCAGACATGTTATTATTAGCTAAATTAGCTCCATACTGACTAACTTGTAAGGCATTGTTCAGAGCCTGTTGCCGTGAGGCCATACGTGCCTGGGCTTCCTTAATGGCTAAATCTACCCCTGCACGGCCCATAGACTCGATTGCTAACCCCGAATTTAATAACCCGCGCTTTTGATAATATGAATTAATAGTATCCTGCGCAGCCATAAGTTCAGGCTGCAATGTACTTTGAAAATACGCATTTGGGTCTTGTGTCTCTGATAAAACCTGAGAATAAAACGCTTTTCCAAGATCCCCCTGATTCTTTATCTGATCCTCACCCGTCATATATCCTTCGGGCAAATCACCTAATCCCTGTTGTCCTAAATATATACTTCTAAGAAAGTCGCCTAATTGAAAAGACTTAGAATACTGATCTTTCTCTTCTCCTGTTTGGGCCGCTCTCTGGTAAGCCTGTTCTCCAGCTTCTCTAATCCCAGTTTCTGCTCTCTTTTTATCCTTAGAAGAGCCAAAATCCTGATTGATAATGCCAAAACCCCCAGCAATGCTTCTCGGATCATTCATCCACAACATATTTATCTCCTATAAATCAGCTTATCTTTCTTTCTGTCGTGCCAATAAAATTTATAAACATCTCCAAGAACATACTTTAAAGCTGTACGAACCCTTACCAAAACATTTTGGCTTCTATACGAAGGCTCCACCCAGCAATTATTCACGAAAATGTATCGCTTTCCGTCAATCCTGTTATCTTCCCATGTTAGAAATACGACAATTTTTCCTTGGTTTACCTCATAAAAAAATCTGTCATGCTTAACACAGTCCGCTATGGATAACACAGCGTCTTCATTGTCCTGAATTCCAGCGCGTTTAATGATGTCGAAAGCTAAGTTTATTTTCTCTTCTAATGTCATTACTACGTTCCCATAGCCATCCACGTATAAGTTAATGTGGCTCCAGAGTAATCATTAAAAATGGTCACGGATGAACCACTTGATATCGATATCCTTGGATTCTCACCGACAGAACCAGGACCGGTGCCAACTTGAGTTATTACAAAAGAAAATGATGTCGAGGAAGAGAAGGCTAAATTAGTTATTGTTGTGCTGCTGGAAGCCCCTATAGAAACCTGACCATAGGCAACTTTCAAGGCAGTCCCTTGTCGTGCTGTGGAGGAAGACGTACTTGTTCCGTAGTCAGCTACGGCCCCTAAACTATTTACCCAAGATGGCGCGCTAATTGACGTATTGGTTTTCAGCACAAGTCCGGCTGTTGATCCTGCATCCAAGGCAGCCCAATTAGAAGCTCCCTTATATGCAATCGCCCCCTGACCCTGACCAGATAGAGTAAAATCTGTAATATTGGCCGCCGGAAATGCCCCAGCACCTGCGGGGGTAGATGATAACGATGTTAGCGCGGCCCCGGATACTTTTCCTGCCGTGGTTATCTGTGCTAACTTGCTGTCAGCAATAGCCGCTGAAGGCGAAATATCTGCATTAACGATACTATTCGTAAGAGCAAGTTTGCTATACGCAATAGCTGCTGTAGCTGATATAGCATCCCCCGTTATAGATCCAGAAGCATATGTATCTACTCCAGTTTGTAAGTAAGAATATAGAGCATTTTCATTCGTATTATTTTGAGAAGGATCAATAGGCGTATTGGACACATATGTATAGGCTCTCGTTGGTGCCGCAGCATATGCAAAGCTTGAAACAGATAAAAATAATATAATCAGATAAATCATTATAATTTCTCTTTCCTAATAGAAAACTGCCCAGAAACCCGGGGCGCCGTTCCCTCCAGTACTCTGTGACCCCCCGCTTGTAGCAGCGCCACCTCCTCCACCTGAACCGAATCCTGATCCAGCTGTAGGGCTAGTTCCTCCTGCACCGTTGAATTCTCCACCTGTTCCACCTGTACCATACGGTGATCCCGCACCGCCACCGCCGCTACTGGAAGCCCCCGATCCGCCAGCGCCACCTGCTACGGCCGTTTTCACGACTCCGCCACCCGACCCTCCTGACCCTCCAGCGCTTCCAGCTGTTCCTGCTCCGGTGACACTTGCCGTTGATCCACCTGTTGTGCCACTTCCACCCGTTCCCCCAAGTAAGGTTAAAGTATCGAATACACTATTGCCGCCACTGCTTCCACCCCCTCCGGCTACCCCTGTTCCACCTGATCCCACAGTGACTGTATAACTATTTCCAGGTACAACGGTATATGGATACATTGGTGTAATCCATTGCCCAGAACCGCCGCCTCCGCCGCCAGTGTTACTAACATTGTTAATCCCCGCTCCAGCCCCTCCTCCAGCGATGCCAACAAGATAAACTCTTGTAACGCCTGTCGGAGCCTCAAATGTTCCTGATGATGTAAAAACCTGCCCTAGGCGTGGCGCTGTAGTCTGAATAGTATTGTCTGGAAATCTAAATCCTCCACTTGTGCTGTAAACAATCCCAGCTACGGTTAAGGTTGCATTCGGATTAACCGTGCCGATACCCACATTGCCCCCCTGGACTATAAGCCTGCCATTAGCCGTAGAGGTGCCAACACCTATATTCCCCGTAGTAAAAAGCGTTGTACCTGTTAAGGATGTAAATGCACCCGTATTTGATGCTGTACTGCCAATAGGCCCAGGTGAGGTCAAATCTAATTTGCTTGCGACAATTCCAGCAGAAGAATTAATGTCGTTATTTGTTATGCTGCCAATTAAATTAAGCTTGGAATACGCAATCCCTGCACTATTAGATATGGCTGTATTATCAATACTTCCCGCCGCGTATGTATCTACCCCAGCCTGTAGATAGCTATACAAATTATTTTCATTAGTATTATTCTGATTTGGATCAATGGTTGTATGCGCCACATAGTTATAAGTGCGATTAGGAGGCGCAGCGTAAACTGTTGCAGAATATGAAACAAATAAGGCCAAAAAAATTAACTTAAGTTTGCACATTTCCAAGTTGTTCCATTAGGTTGATCTGTTTCAAAACAAATTTGCCATGTTCCTGAATTGTTATATAAGACATAGTCCCCAGCTTGGCCTTCCAGAGAACCGTCTGGATCGATCGTGACAATCTGAGCCTGATTAAAATGACTATAAATAAAATACAAATAGTTATATAAATTATGATTCGTAACAGGAGGAGGTGTAAATATCTCCCAATTCTTATTAATTGAACTTCCAGCGAATACTGGAGACGTCATAAAAATTAAAATGAAAAATAGCGGTCTCATATCCTCGTCGTAGGCTCAATAAAGGTCTCGAAACCTAAAATACTCATATCCTGATCTGCTGTTCTATTGGAATACCTAATCTGAAACATCTGCGTACCTAACCCTACTTCTTCACGGTCTATATTCAGGCCCCCACCGCCCCAAACTGCATCATTCCATAATGAAACTTCCCACAATGCCCCTGATGGCGTGTAATTAAAGGTATATATATTCCCAGATGAAGCGTAATCCGATTTAACTTCAATCTGTAGGGTTGAAGAATTAGTTGAAGAATTAATAACATATGTTTTAAGCAATCTTAGGTACTTATCGCCTAAAGCTGCCTCTGGATACCTAAACCATTTCGTTTGATAAAACGAGTAAATCCCAGGAGAAGTTGTGGTGCAGGGGCCAGCTCCAGAACAGGTATTCGAAACGTCACTATAGCTTCCCTGATCTGGGTACGCGTAAACTAGACCGTTATAATCTCCCCACACCAGTTGATTAGCCCCACTAGCATTTGGCATAACCATCCAGGAATTAGGTCTAATATTATCGAGTATCGTCCAAGCACTGCGATATGTATCAAATAACAATACCTGATTATTCTCAGAACTTCCTACAACTGATTCTGCGGCATAATAATCAAGGTCTTTATACCTGTAAGAAGAGTACCCTATTCCTAGTGTTTGTGCTGCACGGTCAAAATTATTGCTACCGATAGTGTTCCTAATCTTGCTACTAACAAATTTAACTGTAAAAGCTCCATCGTACACAGCAATATCATTCTGAGATGTTACAAAAAATATAGCGTTATTAACAATGGCAATTGATTGTTGCGAAAGTGTCCCCACATTATCAACCATCTTCTGAAGGCTGAAATCATCTCGATTAGAACCTGAGAGCATCCATATGCTGTTATTTTCAAATATATACAGATTCCCAAATGCTGAAACAAGGCCAGTAACAAACTGGCCGTTATCCTTATCTAAGTCAAAAAAATCTGTGGCTATCCAATTAGTGATTCCCCCATTTAAATCACTAAAAGAAACTCTAGAAGGATTATCTGGGTCGCCAGCTAAGAATAAAATATTCTTATGGTAGGCATTATATTTAGCCTTAGGACAATCTGGGTCTGTTGTGAATAAATAGACATTCCCAGTAGCTTGCCAAGCGGAGGGGTAAGTCGTATTAATAGAGCTCCCCGCAACAGTCATTACCAGCGTATTCTCAGCAACAGAGAATGTAGCTAATTGGTTATTATTAAAATTGGCTGGTAAATTTCCTGTCCCTTGGTCATCCCAAGCTCCTGTTGGAACATCCCCTGAATTATCTATTGTTTTTGAATACCCTTGAGCTTGCCCTCCGTTGTTACCAATAGCGAATATATATTTGTTTCCATTGGTTTTCTGGTAGAAAGCAATTCCAGGAACACCTGTGACGTTTGCACCAAGCTTATACGTAGAGTTTGGACTATCAATAATATTCTTATACCCATAACGCTTAATAAGGGCGCCGCCGGTATCAAAAACAACATTCTGGATGGCTGTAGCTTCATTATCAGCTATTTCCAATTGCGAGAGGTTGTCGTTTAATCCCCCATAATTGGCGAAATAAGAATATTTAATCCAAGGGACTTGCGCCCAAGAATTATGAGAAAGAACAAAAAATAACGCTAATATTAGGCTAGGGAGCCGAATAGCGTCTATCAAACGTGCTTTTTTCAAGTCCGTCCCCTGTCCTAATATATGTATCTTGTGACTGCATTAACCATTTTCGAGCAGAAGCATAACTACCAAGCTTGGACTTCATCTGTTGAAGTCCTTGAAGAAACCTTGCCTCAGACTCTACCTGAGATTTGTTAATATCCCCCTTCTGTAAGAAAATAAAGCTCAACGCCCCGTAAATAAGCAGCCAATGCCATTGCGTAGGCAAATCCGGTTCGTCGTATGAATTAACTAATGGTGTAGGAATTCTACGATACCGATAATACAGATTCTCTTGCATGGCAGGTATTGGATATACTTGAACCATCAAATTATTCATGGATATCGAATACGTTGTTGCAGTCTGTGTGCTTGTAGGTGTCTCATAGATCTCTAAATTTGTATCGTCAATCACACGCTTGATTGTATAAACAACCTGATTTGTTGATCCGACTGTAATCTTACTCATGCGACCTAGACCAGGAACAGAACTCCATCCAGTTCCAACACCTACAATAGTTGTAGAATTGGCAGTTGCTGTTACTGTTCCTGTCGTGTACGTATCTAAGGTTGTCCCCTCCATAATCTCCAACGTAGGGCTTGAGTATGAATATGGAGATGGAAAAAACTTATCGAATCTATCGGGAGGGGTCGAAAACATTGCTGTAGCATTTTGAAGCTGAATAACCGTATTATAGGTATCCACATCAGAAGCCAAACGGTATTCGTCCTTGTAAATCGTGTAGCTATTCCCGGAACTTGTGCTCCCCTGAAACTGGGTAACAAGTGTCATGGAAGTAGAACTGTCAATGGATTTAATTCGATAATACGGTTGACCATTTCCTACGCGGATCTTTCTTCCAACCATATCGGAAGTCCAGGAAGTTCCAGAACCAGTAATGGTAACGGAGCCGTTTGTCACAGTAGCCGTACCAGTAGAATACGGCGCAACGGTATTAATTACACCTGTATTAACCATGTAAAACGGCCATTCAAAGTATTCAGCAACACGCAATAAAGCAATATTAATAGCCTGCCTTATTAATGTTGACTGCTGTTGGACGTTGCTAATATTGGTAACGGCTGTCTGGATTTCTAAAAATGTCATAGCCCCTCCATGACGATAACGTCAACGGAACCTCCTGAAATGCCATAAATACTGGCCGTGTCTTCAATAGCGAATGTTTCTACCTGATACGGCATTACCTGCCATCCGTTAGTGCTTGAAACATTTGTGCCTCCAATAAAAATAGTCGCACTGCCAACATTCTGGATTCTAACGAATTGTCTGTTGGTCAACGGCGTAGGCGGAAAAGCTGTAGCAGTAGTGGTAACAGTAACGCGAGTTGTAAGGACTTCAACCCCTACAGTCACATCGTGTACCTGTCTATTTAATCCGTCCTTAAAACCCTCATTAGGTGAGAACGCTTTTCTTACCATTTATTAACTCGCTTTTTTGCTTTCTGCGATTAATGTCTTACGGCGCAATTCTTCTTCCTTGGCTCTTAATTCCTGTTCCTT
>Ga0196976_1000188_pt1 | contig 42334 bp, 36 predicted proteins | sample S3v_513CmetaG_FD_148644 | JGI IMG/M metagenome (GOLD analysis project Ga0196976, IMG submission 148644) | Soil microbial communities from Anza Borrego desert, Southern California, United States - S3+v_5-13C | ecosystem: Environmental > Terrestrial > Soil > Desert | place: USA: California... | reverse complement strand
TGGCCGCCGATGCAAAAATAAACAGTTTGGTTGCAGATTTCTGTTGACGCGAGTTCCTCACGCTTCTAGGATGGGTTCAACTTAATAAGGCGCAGGTCGTTGCCATCCTCACCCCACATCTAATACGGCCTGCGCCGCTTACTTTTTTGGGGACTTTTCACTGATCCACACCCAGCAGAGCGGCTTCACAGTTGACCTTCCGACCCTTGTTTCTGCTGCAAAGCTTTGCCATATCACGCGCGGCGGATTCGAGTTCCGCGAACGCGACCTGCGTCGGTGCCCTGTCTGCTGCCTTCCGCAGCAGCAAGACGGCCTTTACAGGATCTTTAGTGTGCAAGAAGAAGATCAGCCGTATCGCGTTTTCGCGTGCAGTGTCTGTCATTCGCCCGCTTTGCAGCCTTGCAATGAGAGGTTCGAGCGCCGGTGTTCCCACCGAAAGGAGCGCACTAACTGCGGGAAATGGTTCATGGGAGCTAGAGAAGTGCTTCCGTAATAGCTCGGGTTGAGGTTCGCGGAAGTCAAGAAGGTCGATAAGAAGCTCGATGGTCGCCCTCTCTTTCGGCCGTGATGCGCCCAGGCCCTTGATGGCCTTAACGACACATTGCTGGTCGGCCGTCTTGGCGCTGGTCCTTAAGAAATTCACCAGACCTTCGGGTGACATTTGGTTGAGGTCTTCGCAATCTGCGGCGTAAGTCTGGCCACAAATAGCAAGCACGAGAGCGAGAGCAACACCGATTCGACGCAGCATGAAAACCTCCTTGGGGGAGCGATGCATGGCCGAAACACAACCCAATGAGACTTACTCCTGGCGCACTAAAACAGCGCCCAATCGCCTGGTTGCACTCTCGACTGCCGCGTGTAGCCTTTCTGCCGATGTGGGGTCCTCTTGTTTCTCGGCGGCTTGTCTCAGTAATGTGAGCGCCTTTTCGGGATTGTTTCGATACACCGGCATGTTCATCATAGCCAAGACAGCATTCTTGCTTTTGATCGACGAATGCTCCTCATCCGCTATGACTCCAATCAGCCCGGAATGGCTGCCTCGCCCATGCCGGCTAGGGCTCCGATGGCCGGATACTGTTTATCGGCTCACACGGTTGTGTCAAGCGAACACTGGGACGTGATCGCTATCAAGGCAAAATGTCTACGATGTCGCCCCTCTGATTCTGCGCAAGCAGCCGGATTTCTTGCAGCCTCAATTCCGTAGTTGTACTACGATGAATCGCCTCGCGCATTTGCTCATGATTTCCAGCGACTGCCGTCCTCATTCCGGCATCTCACTCTGATTGTTCGGGCCCTTCATTCCGAGACTGAAACTTTCCGATGAAGCGCATCAATAAAGTTGCCGTTCTGGGCGCAGGCACTATGGGAGCGCGCATAGCCGCGCACATGGCCAATGCCGGCGTCCCTTCTCTGCTGCTCGATATGGTTCCGCCGGACGCCGACGGCGACGCCCGCAATCGCATAGCGCGTGCCGGGCTCGAGGCAGCAATCAAATCCAAGCCCGCGTCGTTCTTCGATCCATCACTTGCGCGGATGGTGTCGGTCGGCAACTTCGAAGACGACCTGCCCAGCATCGCCGAATGTGACTGGGTGATTGAAGCGGTCATAGAGGACCTGGAGATCAAGCGCTCTCTGCTTCGCCGCGTGGAGAGCGTGCGCAGGCCCGGCACGATCATCACGACGAATACCAGCGGGCTTCCGGTGGCAAAGATTGCCGAGGGCTTCAGCGACGACTTCCGCCGCGCATGGTTCGGGACGCACTTCTTCAACCCGCCGCGCTACATGCGGCTGCTGGAGATCATCCCGACGGACGATACGGATCGCGCCGCAATGCAGGCAGTTGCGGACTTCTGCGATGTCCGGCTCGGCAAAGGCATCGTTTACGCGAAGGACACGCCGAATTTCATCGCCAACCGTATCGGGACCTTCTCCGTGCTGAACGTGATGCGCCTCATGCAGGAGATGGATCTCTCGATCGAAGAAGTGGACGCGCTGACGGGCACGGCCGTGGGCTGGCCGAAGTCGGCCACGTTCCGCACCATCGACATGGTTGGCCTCGACATTCTCGGTCACGTGGTGCGCAACATGGCGGAGAACGTCAGGGACGAGCGAAGCGAACTCACGCTTCCCGACTTCTTCCGCGCAATGCTCGAGCGCAAGTGGCTCGGCGACAAGACGCGACAGGGCTTCTACAAGAAGGCCAAAACGCAAAACGGTGAGGACCGGCTGGCGCTCGACTGGAAGACGCTTGAGTATCGTCCCCGCCAGAAGCCGAAGTTCGCTTCGCTGGAGATGGCGAAGAACGCCGAAGAACTGCCGCAACGGTTGCGCATGCTGCTCGGCGTGGATGGTGCCGCGGCGCAGAAGCCGGACAAGGCCGGCCAGTTCCTGTGGACAGCGCTCACGGACCTCTGGACGTACGCGGCGAACCGCGTCGGCGAGATTTCCGACTCTATCGTCGAAATCGACCGCGCCATGCGGCTCGGCTTCAACTGGGAGATGGGGCCGTTCGAGCTATGGGACGCCGCGGGCGTGCCAAAGACGGTCGAACGCATGAAGGCCGAGGGCAAGCCCGTTGTTCCCGCAATCGAAAAGCTGCTCGCGTCGGGCGCAACCGGCTGGTATCAGGACGCGCCGAAGGCCCCGAGCGGCCGTGCATACTTCGACGTGAATACCGCTTCGTTCAACGAAGTGGCTGTTCCCGCAGGCGTGTGGAACGTCACCGTCGCCAAGAAGGCGAACGGCGTTGTGCGCAGGAACCCCGGAGCATCGCTGGTGGACCTTGGCGACGGAGTCGGCTGCATCGAGTTCCACTCGAAGATGAACACCATTGGCGGCGACATCATCGGGATCATCAGCCAGACGCTCAAACCTGGAGGCTTGGGCGACAACTTCGACGCGTTCGTTATCACGAATGACGCCCCGAACTTCAGCGTTGGGGCAAATCTCATGCTCCTGCTGATGGCCATACAGGAAGGCGAGTGGGACGAGATCGACTTCATGATCCGCCAGTTCCAGGGTATGACGCAGGCCATGAAGTTCTCGCCGAAGCCGGTCGTAGTCGCGCCTTTCGGGATGACGTTCGGCGGCGGCACCGAGGTGAGTCTGCACGGCGCCGCGCGTCAGGCTCATGCGGAACTCTACATGGGACTGGTGGAGGCCGGCGTTGGCCTGCTGCCGGCGGGCGGCGGGTGCAAGGAAATGACACTGCGCGCCATTGATGCTGCGAAATCGATCCGCCCCGATGGGCGTGGCGAGTCCGTCGAGATCATGGAAGCCATGAAGCGCATCTTCGAAACCATAGGCATGGCCAAAGTGTCGATGTCCGCTGAAGAGGCGCGCAAACTCGGATTCCTCATCGAAACCGACGCGGTCACGATGAACCGCGACCGCGTGCTTACGGACGCAAAAGAACGTGCCCTCGAACTCGTCCGCGGGGGATACAGACCGCCACAACCGCGCACGGATATCCCCGCGCCAGGCGAGAGCATTCTCGCGGCGTTGAAGCTGGGCGTTCACATCCTGCGCGACGGCGGGTACGTCACCGAGCACGAGGCAAAGATCGGAACGAAGATCGCCGAGGTCCTGTGCGGCGGAAACGTCACGCCCGGCACCCCGGTGAGCGAACAGTACCTGCTCGACCTTGAGCGCGAGGGATTCAAGTCGCTCTGCGGCGAGCGGAAGACTCAGGAGCGCATCCAGCACACGCTCAAAACGGGCAAGCCGCTGAGGAACTGATCGACATCTGAACTGTAGAGAGCTCGCTACATCTCTAGAACACACAAGGGCCATCGCCGAGCCAGGGCCCTAGAGAACAAAGGTCATGAGAGAAGTAGTCATTGCATCCGCCGTCCGCACTCCGGTCGGCAAGGCTTACAAAGGCGCACTGCGGGCCACGCGTCCGGACGAACTCGCAGCCACTGCCATCAAAGGTGCGCTTGAACGAGTGTCGCAAGTGGACGTGCGCGAGATCGAAGACGTTATCCTCGGCTGCGCCATGCCGGAAGCCGAACAGGGCATGAACGTGGCGCGTATCGCGTCGCTGCGTGCCGGGCTGCCGGTAGAAACCTCGGCCATGACGATCAACCGCTTTTGCGCCTCCGGTCTTCAGGCGATTGCACTCGCGGCAGAGCGCATCATGGCCGGCTCCGCGGAAGTGATCGTTGCCGGTGGCACCGAGTCCATGACGATGATCCCCATGGGCGGACACAAGATCTCGCCGAACCCGTGGCTGGTGGACCACTATCCCGACGCGTATCTCTCGATGGGGCTCACCGCCGAGCGCCTTGCAAAGCGGCACGGCATCACTCGCGAGCAGGCAGACGAGTTCTCGCTCCGTTCGCATCAGAAGGCGCTTGCCGCCATACAGGCCGGCAACTTCGACGACGAACTTGTGCCGGTTCCGGTCAGCTTCACCGTGCCGGCGAATGGTGCCGCGGCGGCATCGGCCCGTAGCGGAGCGGCGGTGAAACTCCAGCGCGCCGAAACCGTGTTCAACATCGACGAAGGCCCGCGAGCAGACACGACGCTGGAAGCGCTTGCTGCCCTGAAGCCGGCGTTCCACGCAAACGGCGTCAGCACGGCCGGCAACTCGTCACAGATGAGCGACGGAGCGGCCGCGGCAGTTGTGATGTCCGCGGAAAAGGCGAGGCAACTTGGGATCAAGCCCCTCGCGCGCTACGTTGCGTTTGCGACCGCCGGGTACAGACCGGAAGAAATGGGCATCGGCCCGGTGTACGCAATCCCGAAGGCGCTGAAGATGGCCGGACTTTCGCTCGACGACATCGACGTGATCGAGTTGAACGAAGCGTTCGCCGCACAGGCGCTTGCAGTCATCAAAGAAAGCGGCCTTGACCCGAAAAAAATCAACCCGAACGGCGGCGCCATTGCGCTGGGACATCCGCTGGGATGCACGGGTGCGAAACTTACGGCAACGATCATCCGCGAGCTGAAGCGCCGCAATGGGCGCTACGGCATCGTGACCATGTGCGTCGGCGGCGGCATGGGCGCGGCAGGCATCTTCGAAAACGTTCAGTGATGTGTGGGCCCACCAGTTCCTTGTGAGTGAGTGAGGTTCGAATGGCTACAGCAACGACAGTGACGCGTCAAAAGATTGCGGGCGGGAGCTTCCTCATCGAGGACCGCCAGCTCGGCGAAGTGTTCACTCCCGAAGACTTCACCGAAGAACACCTCCAGATAGCGCGCACGACGGACGAGTTCGCCAATAACGAAATCGTGCCTGCTATCGAAAAAATCGAAGCGAAAGACTGGGCCACCACACGCGAGTTGCTGAAGAAGGCCAGCGAACTCGGCCTTACTTCCGTCGATGTCCCGGAGGCATACGGCGGCATGGGACTCGACAAGGTCTCCAGCGCGATCATTGCCGACTACATCGCCAAGAGCGGTTCGTTCAGCGTCAGCTTCGGCGGGCACGTTGGAATAGGCACGCTGCCCATCGTCTACTTCGGAACCGAAGAACAAAAGAAGAAATACCTGCCCAGGCTTGCGAGCGGTGAGTGGATTGGTGCGTATGCGCTGAGCGAATCATCCAGCGGTTCGGACGCCCTGAACTGCCGCGCGCGAGCCGTGCTCTCGCCTGATGGCAAGCACTACGTCTTGAACGGCGAGAAGATGTGGATCACTAACGCCAGTTTCGCGGACGTGTTCATCGTCTTCGCCAAGGTGGACGGCGAAAGATTCACCGCGTTCATCGTGGAACGCGAGTTTCCGGGCTTCAGCGTCGGCGCGGAAGAGCACAAGATGGGCATCCGGGGATCGTCCACCTGTCCGCTGATTCTGAACGACTGCATGGTTCCGGTCGAGAACGTGCTTGGCGAAATTGGCAAAGGTCACGTTATCGCGTTCAACATCCTCAACATCGGGCGCTTCAAGCTCGGCGCAGGATGCGTTGGCGGCGCGCGCACGTCTCTCCAGCACGCGCTCTCCTATGCCAAACAGCGCAAATCTTTCGGAAAGACCATCGCGGAGATTGGTCTTATACGCGAGAAAATCGCTGAGATCGCGCTGAACATCTTCGTGGGCGAGAGTGCGGTTTACCGCACGGTAGGCATGATGGATACGGCGCTCGGCGATATCGACAGTGCCAGCGCCGAAGCCGCCAGGGAGATTCGAAAGTCCATTGAGGAATACGCGGTCGAGTGCTCGATCCTGAAGGTCTGGGGTTCAGAGATGCTCGATCACGTAGTAGATGAAACCGTACAGATCTACGGTGGCTACGGCTTCGTCGAGGAGTATCCCGCAGAGCGAGCGTACCGCGACTCGCGAGTGAACCGGATTTTCGAAGGCACAAACGAGATCAACCGCCTCATCATCACCGGATGGCTGCTCAAGCGGGCGATGTCCAACCAGCTTCCGCTGATGCCCGCGATAAAGAAGTTGATGGACGAAGTGATGGGTGGGCCGACCTTCGCCGATGCGCCGGAAGGCGTGCTTGCAAACGAGCAGGCAATGGTGGCGAACGCGAAGAAGATAGCGCTCTTCGCCGCGGGTTCTGCTTCGCAGAAATACATGCAGGCCATCGCCGACCAGCAGGAGATCATGGGCGCGCTCGCCGACATCATCAGCGAGGTGTTCATGATGGAGTCTGCATTACTCCGCGCGCGCAAGATCGCCGAGAGGAAAGGCGAATCCGCGGCCGCCCTTCCGGTCGCAATGACGAAGGTTTACTGCGCCGAAGCGATCGAGCGGACCGAATCACGCGCACGCAAGGTCATCGCCGCTGTGGCTGAGGGAGACATGCTGCGCACGCAACTTATGATCCTCAAGCGACTGAGCAAGTACGAGCCGGCGAACACCATCGCCCTGCGCGAGCAGATCGCGTCAAAGACGATTGAAGCCGGACGGTATGTGATCGGCTAAAGAAGTGCTGGTGCCGGTCGCCCTGACCGGCACCGCCCCGACTTCCTTAATTATTCAGCAGAAAGCTTTTCGTTTCGGGCTCGTTCCAATTCCTGCATGACGCTCTGCACGAGATCTTTCGCACCCTCAATGTTCTTCATGATGATTTGAATGTCCATTGCCGGTTTGCCTGGTTGTCTTGCAGACTGGCAATAGACGCCGTGCTGGCCAACGAACGTGAGCGCATCCGTCAGCAGGTCGAGCGTCACCGCGAGCCGTCCGCGGGAAACGCCCATCATGAATTCATAGCGTTCCAGGTCCTCACGCCTGTCGTAGAACACTGACATGCGTCGATTCTAAAGGTTGGCGCATCACATACTGCGTTCTGGGAACTCACATTCAGGAGGAACGATGTTCAGAAAAGCTCTTGTCCCGCTTGTCGTGTTGGTGGCTGCAATCGCACTTATCGCCCAGGCTCACCAGGATCAACAGACGAAGAAGCCGCTCAGTCCTCGCGGACAGGCTTCGTTCTCCTTCCAGGATGGTAAGAAGATCGTTGTCGACTACGGCCGCCCGTCGATGCGCGGACGGAAGATCATGGGCCAGCTCGTCCCGTACAACCAGGTCTGGCGTACCGGCGCGAATGAAGCGACCACCTTCACGACCGACGTTCCACTGGTGATTGGCGGAAAGCAGATTCCGGCAGGAAAGTACGCCATCTTCACCATCCCGGGCGAGAACGAATGGACTGTGATTTTCAACAAGCAGACCGGACAGTGGGGAACCAAGTACGATCAGGCGCAAGACCTGGCACGAATCACCGTCACGCCAACCAAACTTCAGCAGCCGGTTGAACAGTTCACCATCAGCTTCGACCAGCGTGGTCCGAACGCGGGGGTGATGAAGCTGGAGTGGGAGAACACGTCCGTTTCCGTGGACTTCACGCAGTCGAACACCGCCCAATCGTAGTACGGAGGCGTCAGGCTTGCAGCCGCCCACATCGGGCGGCTTTTGTTTTCCGCGAGTACAATGACTCTCGTCGTACTCTGGAGATCTGCCTGATGCAACTTCGCCGAGTCATCCTCATTTCGGTATTGTGTTCGTGCGCAACGGCCATCGCCAGCGGTCAGCAACCGGACTCGAAGCAGGGCGACGGCTTCTACGATCTCGGTATCGATCGCCTTTACCACCAGATGTACACAGCTTTCTCCAGCCGGGACATGGCGACAGCCTCCGCCATTCTGGAGAAGATTCACGCCCTCGATCCCAATGATCCCCAGGCGATTCTCTCCGTTGCCGCAGCTCGCTACCGGGCGGGCAAGAAGGACGAAAGCTTCCGCCTGCTACGGCAACTTGCGGACCGGAAACTCGGCTTCTGGCCGGACGCGCATCCGGTATTCGCGCCCTTGCGCACCGATCCCGAGTTTCAGAAAGTTCTGGCGGCGTTCGAAGCGTCCGACCCACGGGTTGGAAACAGCACGGTTGCGTTCACGATTCCCGAGCCTGACCTGATCCCCGAAGGCATCGCACACGATCCCGTCGAGAACGCGTTTTATGTCGGGAGCATCTACAAGCGCAAAATCCTGAAAGTCGATAACGGCAAGGTATCTATTTTCGCCTCGCCCGACGCGAGCGGACTCTTCGGCGTTCTCGGTATGAAGGTCGACCCGAAGCGCCGTGTGCTGTGGGTGGCGAGCGCAGCCGGATCCGAGCTAAAGGATAAGGACGGCTGGTCAGGCCTGTTCAAGTTTGACCTGAAATCAGGCAAGTTGGTGAAGAAGTACATCGTCGAGGGCAAGCCCGGCGAGCACCTGTTCAATGACGTGGCCTTGACCGCATCAGGAGACGTCTATGCGACTGACAGCCACACTGGGGCTGTGTATCGCCTGGAAGCAGACAGCGACCAACTCACACCGTTTCTCGCCGCCGGCAGCTTCGTTTATCCGAATGGCATCGCGTTATCACCCCGAGAAGACAAGCTATTCATAGCCAGCTATGGTGCGGGGATCACCGTGGTCGAACTGGCAACGAAGCGCTTGCGGAAACTGGCACACGGCACAGAGACGACGACTGCAGGAATCGACGGGCTCTACTTCGCAAACGACAGCTTGATAGCTGTCCAGAACGGCATCGGACCTGGCCGGATAGTCCGGTTCCGGCTGTCTCCGGCACTGGACCGGATCACAAGAACAGAAGTGCTGGAGTCGCGGAATCCGAAATTCAATCCGCCTACGACTGGCGCAATTGCCGGACCTGAGTTCTACTACATTGCAAATGCACAGCTCGGCGCAATAGACGGCTCGGCGCTCAAGAAAGACTTCAAGCTCGAAGACATTCTCATTCTGAATACCAGAATCGATCCGGCGGCGAACGATGGCCGGAAGTGAGGAATCATGCGAAAGCTACTCTCGACAGTGATGTTGATTGCCCTGGCGGCAACGTTCTCCGCTGCGCAGGAAAAGGAAGAGGAGCGGCTTCAGAACGCCGGCCGCGTACTGGAAGACGTGCTTAACATACCCGACAACATTCCTCAGGAACTGCTCGACCGTGCCGAGTGCGTCGTCGTATTGCCGGGCGTGAAGAAGTTCGCAATCGGTATCGGCGGAAGCTACGGCCGCGGTGCGATGATCTGTCGCTCGGGACAGAATTTTACGGGCGGATGGGGCGCTCCCGCGATGTACGCGCTGGAGGGCGGCAATATCGGAATTCAGCTTGGCGGCCAGGAAACGGACTTCGTGCTGCTCGTGATGAACCCGCGTGGCGCGCGTTCGTTGCTCAAGAGCAAGGTGAAGCTCGGCGCCGATGCTGCTGCCGCTGCGGGCCCGAAAGGACGCAATGCACAGGCCGCCACCGACATTGTGCTCCGCGCTGAAATCCTTTCTTATTCCCGCTCGCGTGGCCTGTTTGCAGGCGTGTCACTGGAAGGATCGACGCTGCGTTCCGACGGCGGCGCAAACGAGAACCTCTACGGCAAGAAACTGAGCGCAGCGGACATCATCCAGCGCAGCGCCGTGTCCGCACCCGGCGCGGGACAGAAGCTTGTCTCCGTGCTGAACAGGAAGTCTCCGCGTAACCGCAGCGAGTCGAAGTCGCTGTCGTCAGGGTCGAACTAACCATCATCGAAATGAGCGTGAGGACGGGGCGGTCGCCCCGTCCTTTTTTGCTGCTCGTTTTTATGCCCCCGCCTCCACGAACACCGCGCACGGCGCGGAGTTTCGACAACGAAAGAAACAAAACTTAACCACTAACCCCAGCATCCAAGTAGGGGAAGCAGATTTCGACACGCACTCATGTTTCGTTCGAACTCGGCGCTGGGAGTTGAATTGTGGATAACCGCCTGAAGCACCTGATGAAAGATCTCGGAGAAGCCATCAACGAGAGCCTGTCCGAGTCCGAGCAGATCGCGGACGCTATTTCCAAGATCAAGGCCAGCGGCTACGACGTGTTCCTGGTTTTGGAAGCGACTATCGGATTCAACAAGCGCGAGGAGGAGTCTGCGGGCAAACCTACGCTGGTGAACACCCGCCAGGGCGATCCGGAGTTCAAGGTAAACGCACAGGACGTGAAATTTTTGAAGTCGCTTCGGATCTCGCTTGACGATGCAGCTTGAAGCGATCTGTGTCTATGTACGCTGCTGGACAGCATACGACCGGGCGATATCACACGCCCGGTTTTCTGTTAGCATCAAACCCTCAAGCCGCGCCTGCTTATAAAACTGCTTGCAACTATGCGCGGCGTGCTTCAACCTTTCGTTCTTAAATCTCTTCATCGGGAAGAGCAATGAAAGACACACTGGGAGTCCTACTCGCCGGGGGCGCAGGTGAACGCCTGTATCCACTTACCCGGGACCGCGCAAAGCCTGCCGTGACGTTTGGCGGCATCTATCGCATCATCGACGTCACGCTATCAAATTGCCTGAATTCCGGCTTGCGCAGGGTTTACATTCTCACGCAATACAAGGCCCTTTCGCTGAACCGGCACATTCGCGAAGGCTGGAGCATGATGTCCACCGAGCTTGGTGAGTTCATCGAGATCCTGCCCCCGATGAAGCGCGTTAGCGAGAACTGGTACATGGGCACCGCTGACGCCGTCTATCAGAACATCTACTCCATCGGCTCAGAACAGCCCAAGTACGTGATGATCCTTTCGGGCGATCACATCTACAAGATGAATTACGACCTGATGCTGCGCCAGCACAAGGATTCTGGTGCGGACGTCACGCTGGCGAGCATCTTGATCGACCCGAGCGAAACGCGCCACTTCGGCGTGGTCCAGGTTGACCGCGACAGCCGGGTCACCGGTTTTGTAGAGAAGCCTCTCCAGACCGATATCCGTTCGCCTTACAACCCGCGAATGGTTTCGGCTTCCATGGGCGTCTACTGCTTCAACACCGACGTGCTCATCCCCGTGCTTCTCAAGGACGCCGAAGACCCGAACTCACAGCACGACTTCGGCAAGGACATCCTCCCGAAGATGGTGGACACCTACAAGGTGATGTCCTACAACTTCATCGACGAGAACAGGAAGGAAGCCCTGTACTGGCGCGATGTGGGCACGCTGGACGCCTACTACGAAGCCAACATGGACCTCATTTCGGTCAGCCCGGTGTTCAACCTTTATGACAACGACTGGCCCATCCGGACGTACCAGCGCCAGTACCCTCCGGCGAAGTTCGTGTTCTCGGAACCAGGCCGCATGGGGACAGCGTATGACTCGGTAGTCTCCTCGGGATGCATCGTCTCCGGCGGCGTGGTGCGCAGCTCAGTGCTCTCACCCGATGTACGCGTGAACTCCTACTCGGAGGTGGACTCCAGCATCCTGTTCTCGCACGTCAATGTCGGGCGGCACTGCCGTATCCGCCGAGCCATCATCGACCGTGACGTTCATATACCAGAAGGAACGGTGATCGGATACGATCCGGAAGCTGATCGCCAGCGTTACTTCGTGACGGACAGCGGAATCACAGTCGTTAGTCGCGACTACTCGCTGTTCGAGTCGCCTGTCGCCATCGATTACTACACTTCGGAATGATTTTTGCTTCGGAAAGGCCGGGCCGGCAGGCGCCGGCCTTTTCATTTGCGCCTGAGTTCCCGGCGCATGATCGCACGAGTTTCCGATGGCCTTGCCATCTCGGTGAAACCCGCCTTGACGAATGCCGGAACCGTACCCGTCCAGAGGAACGGATCTGCTTCCTGCTTGCTGGGATCGCGTGGATACCCTTCTAAGATCTTCGCGCCCTGACTTCGAGCGTACGCGGCCGCTGCCTCGAGCAGTTGCGCGCTGATGCCCTTGCGGCGATACCCTTTCGCCACGAACAGGCAAGCAATCGACCACACCGGCTGTGCATCGATTGGCTTGAGCGTGCGCGATGTCTCGAAGCGCACGAACTGCTCGCGTGGAGCAACCGAGCACCACCCGATTGGCGTGTCGCCGTCGTAGGCCAGGATTCCGGGCACAATGCCCCTCTCGATAAGGCTCTTCATCGCGCGACGGTTCCCTTCACCCTGGTTCTTCTTGTACTCGGCGTTCGTCCTGCGCCAGTACATGCACCAGCAACCCGCACACGCGCCGCGGGGCCCGAAAAGCTGTTCCATATCGGGCCAGCGCTCAGGAGTTACGGGATGGAATTCGAGTCGGGATTGCGTGGCCGCCATGGCGCAGCAGGATACACCGGTCGCGGGCACATTAGCTATCTTTGTCGCCTAGTACTGTGCCTGAAGGTCGCAGGACTCGCGGCACGGCGGACAGTAGTAGTTGCCGTCCTGGCACAGGCGTACGTCGTCCATGCTCTGGCACAGACAACAATATCGGTCGCAATGACACTTGGATTCACTCTGATCGCACATCGAGCAAACGAACGCCTCTGCCATACTGCCGACTCCATCGAGGGTCTAGTCACCAACTTCGATCTTCTGCAACAGGGAGCTTGAACGAGCCTGTCGGAAGTTCCAGCTCATTCTACGCCAGAGTTCCTCGAGTGGCGGAGCGGCGCAGTGCGTTCCCGCAGTGCGTGTACCAGCCCCGATTGACCCTCCGGAACCCGCGTGTTAGCGTAGAAGGTTCCGCCGCCAGCATTTATCGCCACTGTCTTCAGGAGAACGCCATTGTCAACCGCGACTGAGGCGACCAAGTCCTCTCCCCGCAAGACCGCCCTCAACGCCGTCCATCGCCAGATGGGCGCGAAGATGGTCGACTTCAACGGATGGGACATGCCGGTCGAGTACCCATCTTCTGGCGGCCTGATTGCAGAGCATCTGGCCGTCCGCAACGGCGTAGGCATCTTCGACGTCAGCCACATGGGCGACATACGCCTGCGAGGTCCGCAGGCGCTCGCCGCCGTTCAGCACATCAGCATGAACGATGCCTCGAAGCTCGCCATCGGCCAGGCGCAGTATTCGGCAATGCTTTATCCGCAGGGCACCTTCGTGGACGACGTCATCGTTCACCGCCTTGGGGAAGTTGACTACCTGCTGGTCATTAACGCCGGTACCCGTGAGAAAGATTACGGCTGGGTCCGCGACAACACTCGCGAATACGACTGCGAAGTCACCGACCTCAGCGACAGCTTCACCCAGATCGCCATACAGGGACCGAAGGGCGTCAACACTCTTCAGAAACTGACTGACGCCGACCTGTCGCAAGTGAAGTTCTACTGGCTTACGCATGGGACCGTTTGCGGGCTGAAAAACATCATGATTGCCCGCACCGGCTACACCGCCGAAGACGGCTTCGAGATTTACATCCCCAGCGATGAAGCGACCGGCGCAATGGTCTGGAGCAAGATACTGGAAGCCGGCAAGGAGTTTGGAATCGTGGCGTGCGGGCTCGGTTCGCGCAACACGCTGCGCCTTGAGGGCAAGCTTCCTCTTTACGGACACGAGATTTCGGACTCGATCAACGTTTGGGAAGCCGGTCTGGACCGCTTCTGCAAAATGGAAAAGCCGGATTTCGTCGGCAAGCAGGCGCTTGAGCAGGCAAGAGGAGACGTGAAGCGGACGCTGGTCGGCCTCGAGATGATCGATCGCGGCATCGCCCGTGATGGTTATCCGGTACTCGACGCGGATGGCAAGGAGATCGGCAACGTCACCAGCGGTTCTCCCGCTCCGTTCCTTAAGAAGAACATCGCCCTGGCTTATGTGCCGGTGGAGCATTCGGCACTGGAGACGGTTTTGGCCGTGCAGATACGGTCTCAGGCAGTAAAGGCCAAGGTTGTGCCAACGCCTTTTTATAAGCGTCCGAAGAAAGTGTCGTAACTGGCAGTGCCGGCCACGAGCCGGGTTCAATCGCAGCAGCGCTGGAGAGCAAGAATGGCGTTTCCGAACGAATATAGGTACACGCGCGAAGATGAGTGGGTCGACATCGACGGTAATCTGGGCACGATTGGCATCACCGACTACGCCCAGAACGCTCTCGGTGACATTGTGTTTGTCGAGCTTCCAAAACCCGGCGACCATGTGACCGCAGGCCAGAGCTTCGGGTCGGTCGAGTCGGTTAAGGCGGTCAGCGACCTCTTCTGCCCCGTCTCCGGTACGGTGAAGGAAGTGAACACCGAGCTTCAGCAGTCGCCTGAAAAGCTCAACCAGGACGCCCACGGCACCTGGATCATCAAGGTGGAACTCAGCAATCCGGACGAGTTGAACGGACTGCTCTCTGCCGAGGATTACGACGCGTACGTCAAGGAACGCGCAGAACACTAGAAATCACCAGGCGCACTTGGCGGGCGCGCTGATTGCTGTTTGCGTCAATGAGCGAAGGATGCAGGCAGAGTACGGCGCTACCCTATCTGTGAGATTCTCCTTTCTCCAGAGTGTGAGTCGTGAACTTCGATTCTTACATTGAGGCGTGCTGCTGAGCAGCACGCCATCAAAGTTGAAGAATCAACAACCGAGAAACAGGTTCTATGCGCTATCTTCCCAAGTCTCCTTCAGACCGCGAGCAGATGCTGCGCGACATTGGCGTAAGGTCGATTGACGACCTGTTCGCGCAGGTGCCTCCGGACATCCGATTGAACCGGGACCTGAACCTCCCACCGGCGATGGCCGAATCGGAGATCATCCGCTGGTTCCGTGAGCGCGCCGCCGAAAATGGTGACCACTACACCAGCTTCGTAGGTGCGGGCGCCTACCGGCATTACAGGCCGGTCGTCATTGATTCCCTGATCTCACGCAGCGAGTTCTTCACGGCCTATACGCCGTACCAGCCTGAGATCGCGCAGGGCACACTCCAGGCCATCTTTGAGTTCCAGACAATGATCTGCGAACTGACCGGTATGGAAGTGGCAAACGCGTCGATGTATGACGGGTCAACGGCTGCCGCAGAAGCCGTGATGATGGCCATGCGTGTAACTGGACGCTCCAGCGCCGTCATCGCCCGCAGCGTGCATCCCGAGTACCGGGAAGTGCTGCGTACTTACGTGCAGCATCAGGGCGTCCCCCTGACGGAGATCGGGTTCGGCGAGAACGGGCGCGTGGACCTCAACGCGCTTGACGCGGCAATCTCGGCAGACACAGCCTGCGTCCTCATACAGTCACCGAACTTCTTCGGGACCATCGAGGACGTCAAGGCCATCGCCGACCTCGTACACAAGAAAGGCGCGCTGCTGGTAGTCGCAATTGCCGAGGCGGTCTCTCTGGGTATAGTTCGGCCGCCCGCCGAAGCGGACATCGTCTGCATGGAGGCTCAGTCCTTCGGCGTGCCGCTCAGCTATGGCGGGCCCTACGCCGGTGTCATCGCGACGAAAGAACAGTTCGTGCGTCAGATTCCCGGGCGCCTTGTCGGCGAAGCCCGTGACAAACAAGGACGGCGCGGCTTCGTTCTGACGCTCAGCACGCGCGAGCAGCACATCCGCCGCGAAAAGGCCACCTCGAATATCTGCACTAACCAGGCCCTGGTTGCGCTGATGGTCACCATCTTCATGTCGGTGTACGGCCGCGAAGGCCTGAAGGAACTCGCGCTTCACAACCTTGCCAAAGCGAACTACGCCTTGGAACAGTTCAGGAAAGCTGGAGCAAAGGTGCTGTTCGAGGGTGCGCCCCGCTTCCACGAGTTCGTCCTGCAGACGGAGAAAACTCCTTACGAGATTAACGACGGCTTGCTGGCGCAGCACATCATCGGCGGACTCCCGACGATCAGCAAGTTTTATCCGGAGCTTGGCAACGCGTCGCTCTGGTGTTGCACGGAGATGACAGGCCGCGAGGCAATCGACGCGGCGGCAAAGGCGGTGGCGCGATGAGTGACGATCTGAAAAACACTGTCGCCGGTTCGCGCGGCAACCTCGGCTGGTGCAAGTCAACAACTCACGTCAACCAGAACGAGGCATTGATCTTCGAGAAGTCCTCCCCGGGCAAGAAGGGCTACCAGCTTGCTCCGCTGGACGTCCCGGAGGTTGACCCGAAGAAACTGCTCGGCGAGGCCGCAAGAGAAGACCTGGGCAATATGCCAGAGGTGAGCGAAGTCGAAATCATCCGGCACTTTACCCGGTTGTCCACGTGGAACTTCGCCGTGGATTATGGGATGTATCCTCTCGGCTCCTGCACGATGAAGTACAACCCGCGCGTGAACGAGGCTGTGGCGCGCTTGTGGGAGATCGCTGAAGCTCACCCGTACCAGCCGGAGAAGATTTCGCAGGGCACGCTCCGCATCATGAAGACGCTTGCAGACTACCTCTGCGAGATCACCGGCATGGATACCATTACGCTCCAGCCGGCGGCAGGCGCGCACGGCGAGATGACCGGCATCCTGCTGATCCGCGCTTATCACCAGAAGCAGGGTAACCCGCGGAAGAAGATCCTGATTCCGGACTCGGCACACGGCACGAATCCCGCCACGGCGGCGATGTGCGGTTACGCGGTCGAGAACCTGAAGTCCGGTCCCGACGGCATGGTGGACCTTGCTGCGCTTGAAGCACAGGTCACCGAAGACGTCGCCGCGCTGATGCTGACCAACCCGAACACGCTCGGCGTGTTCGAGCAGAACATCGGCAAGATTGCCGACATCCTCCACGCCAAGGGCGCGCTGCTCTATATGGACGGCGCGAACATGAACGCCCTGCTCGGCAAGGTTCGCCCCGGAGATAGCGGCGTGGACGTGATGCACCTGAACCTGCACAAGACCTTCTCTACGCCTCACGGGGGCGGCGGTCCGGGTTCAGGCCCCGTGGCATGCAAGAAGATACTGGAACCGTTCCTGCCGGTCCCGGTGATCGAAACCACAGCCGAAGGCACGTTGCGCCTGAACTACGACCGCCCGGAAACGGTCGGCCGCGTTCGCGCGTTCTTCGGCAACTTCGGCATGCACGTTCGCGCTCTTGCCTACATCCTGGCGAACGGCCCAGATGGCCTGCGGATGGCAACCGAAGACGCAGTCCTCAACGCCAACTACATCCGCAAGAAACTCGACGGTGTATACGAACTGCCGTACAAGACACCCTCCATGCACGAGGTCGTCTTCAGCGACAAGAAGCAGTCCGTCAAGGGTGTGAAAACCGGCGATGTTGCTAAGCGCCTTATCGACTACGGCTTCCACTCGTACACGGTCTCGTTCCCGCTTATCGTCCCCGGCGCGCTCATGATTGAGCCGACCGAGAGCGAGCCGAAGGAAGAACTGGACCTCTTCATCGAGGCCATGCGCATGATCGCCGAAGAGGCCGAGAAGACCCCTGAGGTCCTGGTCACCGCGCCACACACGACCCGGCTGTCCCGTCTGGACGAGGTTTCGGCGGCCCGCAAGCCGATTCTGCGCTGGAAGCCGAGACAGGCAAAAAGCGCAGCCGAATAAAGCGACGGTCGAAGTTTGAATGTTGAACTACTATTAGCTCTGCTGGGCCGCTTTAATGCGGCCCAGTCAGGGCAACGTATTCCTTGAAGCATTGAACCGTAGATCCCTCGCTGCGCTCGGGATGACAGTTCTATAGTGTGGGGACGGTGTTGTAACCGGTGTGGGCGCAGTCGTGTATCCCGTCACTTTCCACGTCGTCCGACATTGCCTGCACGATGCCGCCAATGTAGCGAGATTCTCATCCCGAGCGGGATATGCTTTTCCTGGACTCCCACCCGCACTGGTCAGTCTGCCGATAGCCTTCGCGCATTCCCTAGCTCACCCGGGCTTATTCGCCTAGAATCAACTGAAATGCCCGATATGGGAACCATGGGTGGGGCGGCCGGCAAACTGATCGGCAACCGCGGCGCGCGCCAACGACTGCTCGGAGCGGCGCTCGCTGCTGGTCACACCACCTTCAAATCTATCGCCCGCGTACTCCACATGCTCTTTCTTGAGGTGACCGGGTTCCTGTTCTTCGTTATTGCCGTGATCGGAGCAGGAGCGCTCGTGCGCGAGTACCAGGCCTACGAGGCTGGGCGAATCGGGCCCGGAAAGGTCGGGCTGGCGGCCCTGTTCACCGTTATGTTCGCCTGGTTCGGCGTAAGTTCCATCTGGAAAGCGCGTCGCAGGAAGTCCTGACCTCCACCACTTTATTTTTCCATGGCGTCCCCACGGGCCAGCAGAATAGACGTACAATGCTGGCCAGCGGTGGACCTGTGATCGCTTACGGCAGGTTCCGATCAAAGTACGCTTCCGCGTAGCGGTTCCCTTCCTCCCCTGAAGAGGTGTGGCATGCCACAAAGAGTAAGCACTCCCGGCTTTGTTTCTGGTCTTGCGCTGGCCCTCCCCAAAAAGTCGATACAGAACCCGGAAAACGTTCCACCCCGGGTAAGGAACGGGGCGGTCCGTCCGGGACCCATCGCAGTACTCAATTGCGTGCTACCGAAGGGAGTCGTTGTTCTTCTCGCCGCGGCACTGCTGTTTTGTATGGGGTGCAGCGCTCTGAAGGGACAGACAAAGGAGAAGGAGAACGTCCTTCGGGGCCAACTGCACATGTTCCGAGCGGCCATTGGGCAGTACACCGTGGACCAGCAGAAGCCTCCTCAGTCCCTGCAGGATCTGATTCGGAGCGGGTACCTGAAGCAAATCCCTACCGACCCGCTCACGGGTCGAGCAGATACTTGGGTGCTGGACTACTCAAGCAATGCGAAGGCTGCCGGAATCGTGAACGTGCGCAGCGGCTCAAACGGAATCAGCACCGAGGGCAGCCCTTATAGCAACTGGTGAAACAGCAGCTACTCCCGCAGTTGCTGCGTACTCACGCGCATCCGACTACTGTGATGACCTCAGAGGGGCGTACAATATGGGTTTCATACTCCCAAACAGGTCGCACTGATAATGGCTGACTCAAAAACTGCTGTGAGCGCCGACAAGGCGCAGACCATTGAAACTACCTCTCATATCGAAGTTCACCCACTTTACACACCCGCTGACCTGACCGGGTTCGATTACGACCGAGACCTCGGCTACCCCGGACAGTTCCCCTTCACCCGTGGCGTACAACAGACGATGTACCGTGGCCGCCTCTGGACGATGCGCCAGTACGCCGGCATGGGCGACGCCGACGAGTCGAACAAGCGATACAAGTACCTGCTGGCCAATGGAACCATGGGCCTGAGCGTCGCGTTCGACCTGCCGACCCAGATCGGTATGGATTCGGATTCGCCGATGGCTCTGGGCGAAGTCGGCAAGGTCGGCGTGGCCATCGATTCCATCGAGGACATGCAGCGGCTTTTTGACGGCATCCCGCTGGACAAGATTTCGACCTCGATGACCATCAACGCCACTGCCACCATCCTGCTCGCGCTTTATATCGCCGTCGCGAAGCGGATGGGCATCGACTCCAAGAAGCTTTCCGGCACCGTGCAGAATGACATCCTGAAGGAGTACGTGGCTCGGGGCACCTACATCTACCCGCCGCAGCAGGCCATGCGCCTGATCACCGACCTGTTCTCCTACTGCAACGAGAACGTGCCGGACTGGAACACCATCTCCATCAGCGGCTATCACATGCGGGAAGCCGGCTCCACGGCCGTGCAGGAAGTAGCATTCACTCTGGCCGACGGTATGACCTACGTACAGGCCGCCATCGACGCCGGACTCGACGTAAACAAGTTCGCTCCGCGCCTCTCGTTCTTCTTCGCATGCCACAACAACTTCCTCGAGGAAGTCGCTAAGTTCCGCGCGGCGCGTCGCATGTGGGCACGCATCATGAAGGAGCGTTTCGGCGCCACCAACCCGAAGGCCATGATGCTGCGCTTCCATACGCAGACCGGCGGTTCAACTCTCACCGCGCAGCAGCCTGAGAACAACATCGTCCGCACTGCCGTCCAGGCACTCGCGGCCGTGCTGGGCGGAACGCAGTCGCTGCACACCAACTCCTTTGACGAGGCGCTTGCGCTTCCAACAGAGCAGTCGGCCATGATCGCGTTGCGCACGCAGCAGATTATCGGGTTCGAATCCGGCGTGCCGCAGACGGTGGATCCGCTTGCAGGTTCCTACTACATCGAGTCCATGACGAGCGAGATCGAGAAGCACGCACGCGGCTACATCGAGAAGATCGACGCCATGGGCGGAATGCTGAAAGCCATCGAGCGCGGCTGGGTGCAGCAGGAGATCCAGAACGCCTCCTACGAATGGCAGCAGAAGGTGGATCGCCTGGAGCAGGTCGTTGTCGGCGTTAACCGATTCACCATCAAGGAAGAGAAGCCGGTGCCATTGCAGACCATCGACCCGACGCTCGAACCGAAGCAGGTCGAGCGCCTGAAGGCGCTGCGCGCAAAGCGCCCCCAGGACGCATGGGCTGCCGCCATAAAGGGCGTCGAAGATGCCGCCCGCAACGGCGACAACCTGATGCCGCACATCGTCAACGCCGTCGAGAACTACGCGACCGTCGGCGAAGTTGCGGACACGCTGCGCAAGGTCTTCGGCGAGTACAAGGAAGCGGTGGTCATTTAATCGGGTAATTTAGTAATCGGGTAATTTGTGAAGTGAGGCCGGAGCAATGCTCCGGCCTTTGTTTTGCAATCCCCTGATTACGCTGACAAACACTGAAGAGAGTGGTGGTTCAGTCCAAGTATGGTCGCATGTGGAGCGCGGAACGTAGATAACCTACTCCGGAACCACGTACTCCCGTTGCTTCGCCGCAGGTCCTCTCATCATGTAGGCGATTCCGAAAAGAACGAGGAAACCTCCTGGTATCAGCCACACGGACGGAATCTCCCGCAGGAAGGCGGCAGCGAAGGCAGTAGAGAAAACGGGAATCATCAACTGCGTGGTCGTGGTAATGACGGGAGGCAGTTTCTGCGACGCCAGCGCGTAGGCAATCGAGGGCACCGCGGTTGACACCAGTCCGAGGCCAACAAACTTGAGCACGATGGAGCTGTTGGCAACCGAGTCAGCGGCCAAAGCTGGACTGAACGCAAGGGCTGGAACGAGTAACAGGCTCCCAGCGGCAAAAGTCAACCCGGCAACAACGATCGGGTCCACCCGCAGGTGTTCGCGCTCCGCGGTCGCGCGGTATTCGCTGGCGTACACAGCAGACGCAAGTGCGGCAAGCAGCGCCAGGCAGTCACCAACAATCCGCCTGCCAGAGAGCGGCGAAGCGGCCGAGATGTTCGGCAGCATGACCACAGCGACTCCGGCCAGCGCAGCCACCGCGCCGATTTTCTCGCGCGCTTCAATCGTGTTTCCCTTCAGGCGCCTTGCGATCAGCACGAACATGGGCGAGGTTGCGATGAACAGCGCTACCTCCGCCACTGTTCCGAACTGGTAAGCGGTTACGGCAAGCAGATAGTAGGCGATCAAAGCGAGGCTGAGTCGCCAAGCTGCGGCATGGACCATCATGCTCCGCAGGGCTCGCCAGCGTGAGCTGAGGAGCAGCACGGGCGCGAGCCCGGCAAACGCGATAAGCAGGCGGGCTCCGGTGAGAAACGTCGAAGAGAAACCCGGCAGCATTCGTACGAAGATGCCGGTAAGGCTCCAGGTTACGACCGTGAGCGTTGCGAAGGTCAAGCCCTCGCGGTGGTGATTGGATGTTTGCTGGTTCAAAGTTCGATGGAAACATTCCGGGCACTAGCGGGTCAAGCGGCTACCCACGATTCGTACACGTAGCAACGGCCACTCGCGCCGTCGCCGCGCTCGGCATCGATGTTGCAATCGCTTAACTCTCGAACAATTGTTAGAATGCGACCGTTCAGCCGCCAGAGTAACTGAACAAAGCTGGCACTGTTGCTCGTTGAGGTTTGCTGGTTAGCTGGCTCGGGGCGTCGGGGCGAACGCCCGGAAGAAATCTTTCGAACTTTTCGGCCCAAGGATGCGTATCTCCTCCTTAAGGAGGGGTGTGTCCGGGAGTTTGCATTGGACGAGAACCAAGTCGCATTGCAGTTGGTACGCCGCTGCAAGGCTGGAGATGCCAGCGCGTGGGAGGAACTCGTCCGCACCTACTCCAAACGGATCTATAACATTTGCTTCCGGTTTACGGGCACGAAGGATGATGCCGACGACCTGACGCAGGACGTCTTCATCCGTATGTACCGGACGCTGGACAGCTACGATCCGGATAAGGCCGCGTTCATGACCTGGGTGGCCACCATGACCCGCAATATGCTCGTGGACCACTTCAGGAAGGGCAAGTACGACCGCATCACGGACTCAATCGAATCTTCCAGCACGGACGAGGAAGATGGTCCGACACTGAGTGACCAGTTGGCCGACCAGGGCGCCGCCCCGGATGCCCGGCTCATGAGCCGCGAGACCAAGGAGATCGTCCATGCGGCCCTTCAGAAACTGAGCCCGGAGCTGAGGGAGGCGGTAATCCTGCGGGATCTTCAGGATATGGACTACAAGGAGATCGCGCAGGTGCTGAAAGTCCCGGAAGGCACGGTGAAGTCACGGATTAACCGCGGGCGTACGGAACTGGCACGCCTGCTGCAACGTACTCATAGACAGGTGGGTTGAAATGTACGGCGACGACAAAACCCGGATTCCCCAGAACAATGGGACGCCCGTGGACTGCGCCGAGTTCGAGGTGCTGCTGGCCGACGCGCTGGACGGCAAGCTCGACGAGGTGCAGATCGAGCGCTTTGACGCCCACCTTGCAACCTGTGCTCGGTGCGCCCCGATGTTTGGTGAGTCGAAGTTGGGCCAGGCTTACATCCAGACCCTCAAGGCCGAGGAACTGGAGCCGCCCGCCTTCATCATCGAGAACATCCTGCGCGAAACCGTCGGCACGGTCCACCAGAAGGTCAAGATCGAAGACCGCAAGACCTGGTGGGACCGCCTGAAGGAATCGCGCTGGCTTCAGCCCGTGACCGCCACGGTGATGCAGCCCAGATTCGCCATGTCCTTCGGAATGGCGTTCTTCTCCATCACCATTCTGCTCAACGTTCTGGGCGTCAAGATTTCCAGCCTGAAGAACGTGGACGTGCGGCCGAGTTCAGTGGTGCAGACGTACTACGAAACCAAGGGCAAATTTGTGAAGTATTACGAGAATATCCGCTGGGTATATGAACTTGAGTCGCGCATCCGCGACCTCATGGCAACCCCAGCGGAACCAGAACAACAGCAGCAACCCCAGCAGGAGACCAGGCCGGAGAACAGAGAAACGAGTGGAGCCCCTGAGCTGAAGAGCACGCCAGACCCCGCAGGGCCGCAGTCCAGCGAAGTGACTGCAGCAAACAGCGGACAAGCCCGGGTAGCGGTGTCCACCGACAGGAGCTAACTATGAATTGCGCTTACCATCCAGATGTACAGGCGGAAGCCTACTGCCGAACCTGTGGCAAGGCTCTTTGTGCCGCCTGCAAGCGCGAAGTTAAGGGCGTGATCTACTGCGAGGATTGCATCGCTTCGCGCGTTCAGGACACCATTCCTGCCGCCGCGGGACCCGTGCCCACACGCGTACCTGGCGCTCCTAACCCGGCAATCGCAACTTTGTTGGGGTTTATTCCGGGCGTCGGAGCCATGTACAACGGCCAGTTCGCCAAGGCCTTTGTGCAGATTCTTATCTTTGCCTCGCTGATCTGGGCTGTGGATCACGCGGGCGGCGCCGAGCCTTTCTTCGGTCTGCTGATCGCGTTCTTCTACTTCTACATGGTCGTGGATTCGTACAAGACCGCGAGAGCCAAGGAAACCGGCCAGCCCCTGCCCGACCTGCTCGGGTTCGATAATGCCCTCGCGACGGACAACTACAGCCCTGCGCCCGCAGCCGGTGAAGTGGATGCAGAGTCGGCACGCCGCTACGGCCATGGGCCGCTCGGGGCGATATTGCTGATCGTCCTGGGCATGCTGTTCCTGCTGGACAACATGAACCTGATTCGGTTCGGGTTCCTCGGTACCCTATGGCCGCTGGTGCTTATCATCGTTGGCGGCTGGCTGTTTCTTCGTCGCAGGCCCGTCTGCCCCTGTCAGCGCTGCCGTACCGCGTACCTGATGGGACCAGCCGTTCTGGTCACTCTCGGTAGCTTGTTCCTGCTGGACCGGCTGAACGGGCCTGGTTTCAACCGTACATGGTCAGTGCTGCTCGTCGTGATCGGCGTCGTGAAATTCCTTCAGGTTCGTGCGTCGATGGAAGGACATATCGGTCAGGCCCCGTCCGGTCAGCCGCCAACTACGGCCCTGACGACGACCGAACCCGACAACACGGAGGTGAGCCGTGGCTGAAGCGATTGTTGCCCCACGCAGACGTTCTCTGGCGGGCCCCATCGTCCTGATCATCATTGGGTTGGTCTTCCTGCTCGGCAACATGCGGGTGATCACCTGGCGCAGCATCGGGATTGCTTTCGCGAAGTACTGGCCCGTGCTGATCATCATCTGGGGACTGGTTAAGCTGTTCGAGTATTACCAGGCTCGACGCGCGAACCAGGAACCGAGCAGGATCGGTGCCGGCGGGGTTCTCCTGCTGATCTTCCTGGTGCTGCTGGGCATTAGTGCCAGCACCACCTACAAACTCGCACCGCGCATCCACGCTGCGGCTGCGCAAGGCGAGTTCGAAGGTGAGGACGGCATCTTGGCGCTCCTCGGCGGTCAGAACTTCAACTACACCGCCGAACAGCAGCAGGAATTCGGAAACGCCGCGACCGTCCGCGTTGAATCGAACCGTGGCGCCGTTAGCGTCATCACCTGGGACCAGCCGACCATCAGGGTCGTGGCCAAGAAGAGGGTGACGGCCGAGAACGAGGAAGAGGCGAAGAAACTCGACGCCTCGACGCAACCGACAATCACCCGTGCGGGCGACACGATTACGGTTCGGGCTAACAACACCATGCAGTCGCAGGTCGTGGTGTTCGGCTCCGACATTCGCTACGTGCGCAGCGACCTTGAAATCTACATGCCTAAGAAGGCTGCGCTTGAGCTGACCACCCGGCATGGCGACGTTACCGTTCGCGACCGCGAGGGTAACGTCAGGGTCACCAACTCGCACGGCGACGTGACCGTGGAGGCGCTGACTGGGTCTGCAAGCGTTTCGATCCGGCACGGCAACGTGCGCGGCAACAATGTAACCGGCAATTTCAGCGTTGACGGCCGTGTGGACGACACCACGCTTACGCATATCGGCGGACTCGTTCAGCTCAGTGGCGACTTCTTCGGAGACATGAACCTCTCCAAGGTTGCCAAAGGCGTTCAGTTCCGGTCGTCTCGTACAGACATGGAACTCGCTCGGCTGGATGGTGATCTGCGAATGGGTGGCGGCGATCTCTATGCAACCACCGTGCTTGGCCCAGTGCGCCTGATCACGAAGTCGAAAGACATTCGACTCGAGCAGGTGACGGGCGATGTGCGACTGCAGAACAGCAACGGCTTGGTCGAGGTGAGGACAAGCAAGCTCGGCCAGTTGGAAATCGAGAACCGCAACGGTGACGTGATCGTGGCCGTACCGCAAAAAGCCGCCTTTGCGTACGACGTGAAGGCACGCCACGGCGAAATCAACTCGGAATTTGGCGAGATGCAGACTGCTGGCGTGAAGAATGAGAACACAACCAGCGGCACGATCGGCAGCGGTGGGCCGCGAGTAGCAATCAGTGCGACCCACGGTGACATTTCGATCCGGAAGACCTCCTGAGCCTTCCCATTTCGATGGCGCGGCGCGCGAACCTGCGCGCCGTTGCTATTTGTGGGCGAGTCGCGCCTCGATCACCTGCTCCACGTGTGCAATCACTTCTTCAATCGACAGGCCACTGGAATCGATCACTACCGCGTCCGGGGCCGGGGCGAGTGGCGAGGCGGCTCGTGTGCGGTCCCGCTCATCGCGCTGCCGGATTTCTTCGGCTGTGCGCTTCGACGCTTCGGCGTCTGCAGGCGACGCGCCCTTCTGCAGTATGCGGCGCTCGGCGCGAACCACCGGGTCGGCATCCAGAAAGATCTTTATATCGGCATTCGGAAACACGTGCGTTCCGATGTCGCGGCCTTCCATCACAACGCCGCCTTGAGCACCCATCTCCCGCTGACGCGCCACCATCCATTCGCGGACGCGCGGGTGCACACTGACCCGCGAGGCCGCATCAGTAACGTCCGCTTCTCGGATGCGCTTTGAAACGTCTTGGCTATCGAGCAGGACGCGGTTCCCTGCGGCTGTGGGTTCGAGTTCGATGTGCGACTGCGCAGCGAGATCGACCAACCGTAGTTCGTCCTCCAGCGGCGTCGCCGTCTGGAGTGCTTTCAAGGCAAGTGCGCGGTACATTGCTCCGGTTTCGAGGTTCACGTAACCGAGCTTGCGGGCAAGCCGCTGGGCTATGGTGCTCTTCCCTGCTCCAGCAGGGCCATCAATGGCAATGATGAGCTTGGGTTCTTTCATTTCTTGATCGGACGCCTTTTATCCCTCGGCACCAGTGGTTGGCCCGACTTCGGGCGGATTTCCTGCGGCGCGGCATTCCGCGGCTTCGGCAATGGCTTTGGCGGCGTAACTTGTATCGCCGGCCTGGTACCTATCTGAACGAACTGAAGTTCGCGCGCGGCCAACAGCGCGTTTACAGCTTCGTTCACGCGCGCCCTGCCCACGAAGTGCGAGAAGAAGTCCCCGACCTCCTCCTGATCCGCCGCGATGATGCAGTCGAGGTACTTGGAAACCAGCGCGGACAGCGCCTCGGGAACGCTCAGATTGATAGCTTCCCTAACAGCCTCAGGCGACCAGCGGTAGAGGACATCCCAGATGCCACCCTCCTGCGGTTTGTAATCCACGCGCGTGATGCGCAGTCTCGACCAGAGTTCATTCAGCGCGCGGTCGAGTGCCGCATCCGTCACGCCCTTGCCGAGCTTTTCTGCCAATCGCGGCTTGCTCGCCGGACCCTGACGGATGACTTCGAAGATTTCGCGAGCCAGCGGAGAGTATTCGCTACGGGTGCCCGGCTTCGGCATCTGCTTCGGGTTTCTGTCGCCGACTAGTGCATAGAAGAACGGAAATACGGAGGCCGAAACCAGGAAGACATTTTCACCGAACAAATTCGCTTCGTAGGCAGCCTTGGACCGCAGGAGTCGGACCATCAATTCCGTCGCTGCTTCGGCGCGCGGGTCGGCGTAGGCATGCTGCTGTTTCGGCAACCGATCGTCCGCCCCGACATAAGCGCCAATGAAGGTGGGCACGTGCACCGGCACCCGCTCGGGGTACATCAGGCAGAAGCCCACGGATTCAATGAATTCCTGAGCGTCTTCGAGAGTACGGATGGGGCGGCCGTCAAGACGCCACTTGGCTGTTCGTTCCTGTAGGAGCTCCTGCTCTGTCATCTGGCCTCAGATTCTCTTGAATGCGCGTTGAATGTCTTGAACAGAATAACGCAAGACCACCGGACGGCCATGCGGGCAGCTCATCGGAGCATCGCAGCGCGAAAGTTCTTTCAAAAGCCACTCCATCTTTTCGTGCGTGAGCGGCATGTTCACCTTGATCGCCGCGTGACATGCAATGCTGGCTGCAATCTCGGCTCGTATGATCTCCATGTTCAGCAACTGCTCTTCGCGGATGAACTGGTCCAGCAGTTCATGCAGCATTCGCTCCACGTCCGAAGCCGCCACGCCCGCAGGAGCAGTCTTCAGCGCCAGGCTTCGCGAACCGAAGGGCTCAACATCGAAGCCATTACGGCGCAACTCCTCCGCAATCTCTGCGAACATCGCCTGCTGTGCCGGAAGCAGCTCAAGGATGATAGGCATGAGCAACTGCTGAGATTCCACGCTCTCCGTTGCGCGCTGTCGAAGCACCTTTTCGAAAAGGATGCGTTCGTGCGCTACATGCTGGTCGATGATCCATAGCCCGTCATCATTGGTGGCGATGATGAACGAATTTCTCACCTGACCAAGGGGCCTGAGCGTGGCGATGAGAGGCTTGTCCGCGTTGTAGTCGTGTTCCGGAACGTCCGGAATCACGCCTCCGCAGTTCGGTCGCGGCGAGCCGAATGTCTGCGGAACGAAGTGTGCCACCGGCAAGGCTGCATTCGCCTCCACATTGATGCTCTCTGTGCCGAACGCGAGAGACTGCGGCTGAGGTGGAAGCGCCGGCGCTTGCAGTGCGAACGTGCCTTCACCCGTTACGGTCGTCTCGGCGTCCGGAACAGCTGCCTGACCGCCGTACGCACTCGCTTGAGCAGCGGCTTGAAGAAACTTCGCGCCAGGCGAGAGATGCGCAGCAGCGGTTGGCTCCGCGTATATCTCGCGCGTGAACTGCGGGACGGGCCGCGCTTTCATCAATGCCGCACGAACCGAGTCGCGAACGAAATCGTGGACCATCGTTTGCTGGCGGAAGCGGACCTCGGTTTTCGACGGATGGACGTTCACGTCAACTTCGGTGAACGGCATCTCCAGGAACAGGAGCACTACGGGGAACACCGATGGCGGAATGATGTTCCGATAAGCCTCCGTCAGCGCGTGCATGATGAGGCGGTCCCGGATGAGGCGGCCATTGATGAAGATGAAGATCGAATTCCGGTTCAGCTTCTGAAGCTCCGGCTTGGAGACGTAACCGTGCAGTCGCAGGACCTCGGGCTCCGCCGTGCCTGCCGAACCGGAATTGTCACTTTCGAGGTCGTCCTCGATCTCCGTGCGGTTGGGCTTTGAGTGAAGCCATGGTGGAGGCTGCGGTAGTCCCGTGCGCTCAAGCTTCGACTCGGCGGCGACGGGCACAAGTTCAGCCAGCGTTTCGGTCCCGAAAATCTGGAAAATGCGGTCACCGTGGGAGGCCACAGGCGGCGCCACCAGCATTGCGTTGGTTGCCGAGTGAAGCTCGAAATGCTTGTCCGGGTGCGCGAGCGCGTAGTGCGTCACCAGCGAGGCGATGTGCGAAAGCTCGGTCTGCTCGGACTTCAGGAATTTCTTGCGCGCCGGCGTGTTGAAGAACAGGTCGCGTACCGTGATGGAGGTCCCTACCGGCAGGCCTGCTTCTTCGACCTTCATGAACTTGCCGCCGGCAACTTCAATGATGGTTCCGCTTGGTTCCTCTGCGGCGCAGGTTTCGAGCCGGAGTCGCGAGACGCTGGCGATCGAGGGCAGGGCTTCGCCCCGGAAGCCGAGCGTACCGATACGGACAAGGTCGTCGGCGCTTCGCAGTTTCGACGTAGCGTGGCGCTCAAAAGCCAGCATGGCATCGTCCCGAAGCATGCCGTGACCGTTATCGACGATCTGAATCAGCTTTTTACCGCCGGCTTCGACCTGAAGACGAACGCGTGTGGCACCGGCATCTAGGGAGTTCTCCAGCAGTTCCTTGACCACCGATGCCGGACGTTCCACGACCTCGCCCGCGGCGATCTTGTTCGCGACATCTTCCGAGAGTACGTGGATGCGTCCCATTCACGTCAGTTTAAATGAGCACCTCGCAGTTGTGGTCGGCATGCGACCGAAGGTTCAAACCAAAAATGGCAGGGAGCCCGAAGGCTCCCGTTTTTATCAGCGACGCAGGCCCTACTTGACCACGACCACGTCGATGGGTGAGCCACCGGTGGGATACGGTGACCCTGGCGTGTGGGTAAGCGTTCCGTTCCGGTTGATTCGGAAACCAGCGAGCGTGTCACTCGCGAAGTTGGTCACGTAGATGAACTGTCCCTGGGCATCGAGGCTCACACCCCATGGGAAACTTCCACCGGTGCTGAACGGCGAACCGGAAACAGGTGTAAGCGTCCCGTTCGAGGCGATCCTGTACACCGCAAGCCCCACATCCGTGGTGACGAAAACCTCATTGCCGTGCACCACGATTTCCTGGGGAACTCCTGGTGCGGCGAAGGGAGCCCCCGCAACCAGCGTCAGCTCTCCGGTCGTGCTGTTTATCTCCCAAACGTAGATTTCGTTCGCGTCCTCGGCTCCGGTGATGAGGTACTGCCCGTTCGAGGTAACGGCAATGGCGTTCTGATCGGGAGCGGCGAAGAGACGACCCTCCGGTGAGAGCCCTCCGGTTTGGCGATTGCGTTCGAATACCAGAACACCGGAGGTATTCCGCGTGGTGACAAAAGCCCATTTTCCGGTCGGGTGAATGGCAATGCTCATCGTTTGGCCAGTTGTCGGCGAGGGTGCGTCCGTCACCCGGGTCAGTTCGCCGGTCACCGGATCGATGTTGTAGATCAGGATCACCCCGTCGCCGCTCTCTGCAGTCCCGACCACATAGAGGTTCTCACCTCGCGGCCCGACTAGAACGTCGGTAACGCAGAAGGCCTCATTGGGACCGGCCGTCGATACCACCTGAACCCGAGTAAGCGCGCCGGTGGTCTGGTTTATGCGGTACACCCAGATCTCTGTCGGGAAATCGAGGCAGTTGGACGGAACGCCTGGAGTCTGCTGGGTCATGCCCACATACAGAAACTCACCCTTCGGATCGGCATCCATCGGCCCGGGGCCGGTCCCAGAGGGGAATGGTGAGCCGGCCAGCGGCGTGAGTGCTCCAGTGCGAGGGTCCGCTGCGTAGCCTGAGATAGTGCCCGAGGCTGCGTTTGAGACGTACACGAACTCCTTGGCAATGGGTGCGGCCGCGTGTGCCGGGTCGGCTGGGAGCACGAGGAAGAGGGCGACTGCCAAAATCGCTGACATCGCAATCGTGCTCAGGACGCTTGCTTTCTTCATGGCTGCTCTCCTGGATGGCTTGGGCGGAGTTGAGGTCGTTCGTGGTCGCTGCGGACGCGGTATGGCTACCGCGCAGGGCTGCGTCGGCGTACGTGCCGAGCGTCCGGTGCATTCTGCAACGAATTCAGGGTTCCGGCGCGAACGAATCCGTAGTGACTGCAGCAATTTCCCATTTACGGAAAACAGCTTTTTGCAAGTGGCGATGCGGGGCTTTCAACCGGTTTCTGACCCAAAAAGAAGCCGCCGGCACAGATCTACTTAGCTTGTCCTACTCCGCCGCCGCCTTCTTGCGGACGTCGATGCCAAGTTCCTTTAGCTGTGCTTCGCTGACCGGAGTGGGAGCGTCGCACATAAGGTCCTTGGCCTGAGCCGTTTTCGGGAACGGGATGACTTCACGCAACGAGTCCGCGCCAGCGAGGATCATCACAATGCGATCGAGGCCGAGCGCTATGCCGCCGTGCGGAGGAGTTCCATAAGTGAGCGCCTGGAGGAAGAAGCCAAAGCGCGACTTCGCTTCCTCGTCACTCATTCCCAGCGCGCGGAAGATACGCGCCTGGATGTCCTGTCGATGGATACGAATCGAGCCGCTGCCGAGCTCGGTACCGTTCAGCACGATATCGTAGGCGAGCGCGCGCACGCTGCCGGGGTCCGACTCGAGCTTATCCATATCCCGCTCGTGCGGCGATGTAAACGGATGGTGTGCGGCGGCCCAGCGCTGGCCTTCCTCGTCCCACTCGAACATGGGGAAATCGGTCACCCACAGGAACCGGAAATCACCGGGCTTGAACAGGCCGTGGCGCGATGCATACTTTTGGCCGAGCGCCACGCGCAGCAAGCCGGCAGACGTGTAAACGGGCACGTCGTGCTGCTTGACCTCGGGCTTCACCCCGCCTTCGGAGGGATGCTCTGACACTTTGAGCGCGCCGGCAACCAAAACGAGCAGGTCTTCCGGCTGAGATCCGCATGTTTCACGAACCTTGGCCATCACGTCCGGCCAGGACTTCTCAAGCCGCTTCACGTCTTCGAAGAGGCGAGTCTCGCCATTCCTGTTCACGAACAGCGTCTTGATCTCGTCGCGCTCCTTGCGGGAAAGCTCGCCTACGTTCGGGATGCGCACCACCATCACGGGTGCATCCGGGTTGATTTTCAACGTGTCTGCCATCTCAGCCGAAATGAGTTCTCGCACGTCCGTCATGGCGGGCAGGCGAAGGTCAGGCTTGTCCGAACCATAAAAGCGGATAGCCTGGTCGTAGCTCATCTGCGGGAACGGCGTTTGCAGCTCGTAACCGGCGGCCTTGAATGCAGCCCCTACGAAACCCTCAACGACCGAGAACACGCGCTCCGGCTGCGGGAACGACATCTCAAGGTCGATCTGCGTGAACTCCGGTTGGCGGTCGGCGCGAAGATCTTCGTCACGGAAGCAGCGGACGATCTGGAAGTACTTGTCAAATCCGCTGACCATAAGGATCTGCTTGAACAGCTGCGGTGACTGCGGCAGCGCATAGAACGACCCGGGATGAACGCGGCTCGGCACCAGGTAATCGCGCGCGCCCTCGGGCGTGGAACGCGTCATGAAGGGCGTTTCAATCTCAAGGAAACCTTGTGAAGCGAGGTACTCGCGAACGGCGAGCGCCACTCGATGGCGCAGGATGATGTTGTTCTGCAAATCGGGGCGGCGCAGGTCGATGTAGCGATACTGAAGACGCAGTTCCTCGTTAGGCAGCGTCTGGTCTGCCGGTGTGAACGGCGGAACTTCGCTGTTGTTGAGCAGGCGCAGTTCTTCGCAGACTACCTCGATTTCGCCGGTCGGCATGTTCTTGTTGACCGTGTTTGCGTCGCGCATCTTCACCGTTCCGGTAACGGCGATGACAAACTCGGACCGCAGGTCGGCAGCCTTCGCATGCGCGGCGGGTGCAGACTCCGCATCCACGACGATTTGCGCCATGCCGCTGCGGTCACGGACGTCGATGAAGATGAGGTTGCCGAGATCGCGGCGGCGGTTCACCCATCCCATGAGCGTGACTTTGTTGCCTGCGTCGGCGGCGCGCAGGTCGCCGCACATGTGCGTGCGCTGAAGATCGCCAAGAAAGTCGAGTTGCACGAGCGAAATCCTTACAGATGGTGTAGAGGTCGATTGTAGCAATTGCGAGGTGGATTCGCAGTGAAGGGGAGGTGGCTGATCGGGAAGTCAGGCTGGATGTGCGCGACACAGCCTTCGCGCGCACGCACATCCAGAGCTGAGATGATTACATCCGCTCCACTATTTTCTTGGCCAGGTAGAGTTCGGCTTCTTCGGTGGTCATTTGAGTGTTGAAGAGCAGCCCGGAAATGCTCACCTGCTTGTCGCCCTTCTTAACGATGAGGCCGGTCATAAGGTAGTAGGCATCATCGCCGACCCCCTTCACTTCTTTTGTGTCCTTGTTGTTGGCAGTGAGAGTGGCTTTCGTGCCTTCCCAGTGATGCGCGGGCAAAATCGAGACGATCAGCCCACCGTGACTCGCGTCCGCTGGATCGACGTTGCATTCGTAATCAATCCGTCCGGGGTTGACTTGTGCTCCTTTGCCCATGACGGCTTCGGCATCTTCCACCTTCAGGTATGAACACGGCGAGGTGGTTGCAGCGGCAGCCGACGGAGTACTTTCCGGCGTGCTCACCGGCTGGGTTTCAGCTGAACCAGACGAGGACTTCGAACACGCAGCGATTCCGAGTGTAAGCAGGACAACCAACAACACGAAGGTATAAGGACGCAACTGCTTCGTTAACATTAGCAATCTCCTGTTTGTGCTGGGTGCGCCGTATTCTCTCAGGCATGTGCTGGTACGGCTAGTGCGAACTTGCAGTAAATCTGCCGTTACGCCAGTCAAGGGTGCAAACTTGCTCACGAATGCGGCCACAAACAGTCAATAACCAGAACGGCGTTGCCGAGGGATGGTGCGAGATGTTCGAACGCGGACGAACGACAATTCGGAATTCGCAGCTACCAGGGATCACGATCTCGTTCGTTCTGCATATCGCCATCCTCCTCCCGTTTCTTCATCGTCCTGCTGCTCAGTTTGTGAAGCATGAGTCCGTGCGCTGGGGTAACGGCGAGAAGTCGTACCGGGTGCTGTACTGGACGCCAGTTGCTCCGGAACACACGTCGCGCACGGAAGACGAGCCCAAACTGGCGATGACGCCGAAGCTGGCCAAACCTCGTGTACGTACCCCGGTCAAACAGGCTGTTGCGAAGCAACGGAACATCTCAGAAGAAGGCGATGTCAGCGATAAGTCCGTTCGGGCAGGGTCGCCGTTTGGTTCACTTCTGGAAGGACCTCTCAAGGGACACGACGTCCGCCCGGCGTATCCGGTCGTCTTCCCCGACCCGGACATCATTCGCTCGCAGCTCCCGCCCCACATCGTCGGCGAGGTGGTCGTCGAAGTGACCATCGACGAGCAGGGAAACGTGGTCGAGACAAAGCTACTGAAGGGCGTGGGACACGGCATCGACGAGAAGGTCGTCGCCGCACTTCAGAGGTGGCGATATCACCCGGCAAAGGTGGATGGCCGTCCGGTCGCCTCGAAACACGACGTGCGTTTCCAATTCCCGTCGTGATCGCCAAAGGACGCAGTACCTGCGTCCCTGCTATGCCTTGATTCGTACTGCCAGCTCGGTGCGTGGAACGGTCACCTGCTCACCCGTGCCGAGGTTCTTCAGTGCGATGTTGCCGGATGCCACTTCGTTCTCACCCAGGATGATGGCGTAGCGCGACCCGAGTTTGCTGGCAGTCTCCAGCGACTTCTTCAGGCGGAAAGTCTCGTCGCCCAGTTCCAACACAATGCCCTGCGAACGCAGTTCACGCGCGAGCTTCGCGGCCTCGCGGTCCATACCCGTGCCAAGCGGAGCAATGTACACGTCCGGCGGGGTGACGGGCGCGCCCTGCTGCTCCTGCAACGCGAGCACGAGCCGATCCTCGCCGATAGCGAAGCCGATGCCCGGAGCCTTGGGACCGCCAATCGCCTCGGATAGACCGTCATAGCGGCCACCACCGAGAATTGCATTCTGCGCTCCGAGCGCGCCGTGTGTGAACTCAAACGCCGTGCGCGTGTAGTAGTCGAGGCCCCGGACTAGGCGCGGGTTCACCGTGTAGCTCACACCCGTCGCATCAAGGATCGCTTTCACGTGCTCGAAATGCCGGCGACAGTCATCGTCGAGGTAGTCGGCGATCTTCGGCAGCGCCTCGATGATCGGCTGGTCTTCCGGAACTTTGCAGTCCAGGACGCGCAGCGGATTGGTTTCAGCGCGGCGCCGGCAGTCCGCGCACATCTTGTCCTTCACAGCCGCGAGGGCGGTGCGCAAAGCATCGTTGTAGCGCTGGCGGTCGTTCGAGCAACCAACTGAGTTGAGCTGCAGCGTCCAATTCTGAATGCCGAGGCGGTCGAGCAGGGTCGCGAGCATTTCAAGAATCTCTGCATCTCGCGCCGGTGACTCGCTGCCGGCCGTCGTGGGGCCGATGATCTCGGCGCCAATCTGGAAGAACTGACGATAGCGTCCCTTCTGCGGTCGCTCGCGGCGGAACTGCGGTCCGATGTAGTAGAGCTTCTGAACGCCGGGACGGTCCCAGAGCTTGTGCTCGATGTAGGCTCGCACCACTCCGGCAGTGTTCTCGGGACGAAGCGTAAGCGACTGCCCGCGATCAGACTCGGCGCGCCCGCGGTCCTCCCACGTGTACATCTCTTTCGAGACGATGTCAGTTTCCTCGCCGACACCGCGCGCAAAGAGTTCAGTGGCCTCGAAGATGGGCGTGCGAATTTCCTGGAAGTTGTAGGCGCGGAATACCTCACGCGCCACGTTTTCCACGTGGTTCCAGAGCGCCGTTTCCGGCGGCAGAAGATCGCGGGTTCCGCGGATTGCTTTGATCATTGTCAGTTACTTACGCTCGCGCAGATATGTTTCCTTGTAATCGAGATAGTTCCGCGCGTAGCGCATGATCATCTCGTCGGCGTTCTCAAGCTTCTTGATGAACTTGCCGGGGACGCCCGCCCACAGCGAGCCTGGCTCAACAATCGTCTTCTCGGTGATTACCGTGCCAGCAGCGATAATCGAACCGGCACCGATGCGCGCGCCATTGAGAATGATGGATCCCATCCCGATGAGGCAACGGTCTTCCACCACGCAGCCGTGCAAGGTCACGTTGTGTCCTACGGTGACCCACTCACCGACTTCGACCGGCCACTGGCCGAGCATCCCGTGAAGAACGGAACAGTCCTGGATGTTGGAGTTCGCTCCTACGCGGATGTAGTGGACGTCGCCGCGGAGGACGGTGTTCATCCACACACTGGCATTCTCACCGAGGGTGACGTCGCCGATAAGCTGCGCGGACTCGTCCACGTAGCAGGACGGGGCAATGACGGGCGATTTTCCTTTATACGATCGGATCATGGTCGTCCACACGGCGGCCCGGCGTCAGAGGGTCTGCGCACTAGCTGCCGGAAGTATCGAAGGTAACACACGGAATTGGGAGATTTGCAATCGGGCAATCCGGTAATTTGTAATCGGGTAATCGGGAAATTTTCAAAGTGAGAATCACGAGCGTCGCGGACAACGCTGATGGACACTGAAGGTGTAACCGAAGGTGCAAACGAGGAGAGATGCGGAGCAAAAAGGCAAGCAGACGCCTGCGCAGTTCAACTCTTCACTTTGGCAATTGCCCGTTTCGAATTGCCCGATTCCCCGATTACGAATCCGCAAGAGGTGCTTGATGGGGCGCAGGGCCGCGCTCACGCTGCTGGTGTGTTTAGCCATACTTTTTGCATCGAGGATGCACGGGCAGGATGGGTCAACCGGAACATTGCGCGTGACCGTTGCCGACGCAACGGGGGCAATGGTTCCGAATGCGAATGTCACAGTCGTGAATACTTCCACAGCCGTGACCCGCACGCTACCCAACGCAGGAGAGGGCCTGTTTGTTGCGGCCATGCTTACGCCCGCGGAGTATCAAGTCACGGTAGAGGCGCCCGGCATGTCTCGCGAGGTGCGAAGTGCGGTGGTTGAGGTCGGAGGCGAAACCGAGCTGAGGGTTGTGCTCAAGGTAGGACCCGCGCGTGAGACTGTTGACGTTCCCGATCAACCCTTGCAGGTGGAGTTGCAGTCAGGCACTGTCTCCGCGGTGCTAACGGAAAAAGAAATTTCTGATCTGCCACTCAATGGGCGCCGCTTTCAGGACCTCGCGCAAATGGCTCCGGGCGTCAGTACAGACCCGCGAGGGCTGACCTCCTCCAGCACCGGCGACCTCGCGTTCGGCGGCGTTCGCGGATACCACTCGAGCTTCGTCGTCGATGGGGCGGATAACAACAACAGCTTCTTCGCGCAGGCCAGGGGACGCTATCGTGCGCCCTACCAGTTCAGCAATGAGGTCGTGCAGGAGTTCCGAGTGTCTTCAAACACGTATGGCGTGGAACTCGGGCGAAGCGGCGGCGCCGTGGTCAACGTCGTCACGAAGTCTGGCGGAAACCACACGCACGGAACCGCCTTCTGGTATTTGCGCGACGCTCGCTTCAACGCCAGGCACGCGTACACGCCCTTCAAGCCGAAAGACCGCCAACATCAGTTCGGCGGAACCCTGAGCGGCCCCATCCGCAAGAACCGGGCGTTCTGGTTCGCGGGATTCGACCAGCACGTGTTCAGCGTGCCGAATGTGGTGCGGTTCGTGAACGGTGCGTCCGCCGTTGTCCCTGGAGCAGGGGACTACGAACCGCACGACCAGGCTCTGGTCTTCGCAGCCGCTGAGCGGCTTACCGGCATGGCCGGGACCTTTCGCTCGGAACTGCTCGGCAACTCCGGTCTGGCAAAGATGGACTGGACTGTCACGCCACAGCATCACTTGACCGCGCGGCTAAGCACGTCGCGTTATTGGGGCAAGAACAACGTCTTCTTCGATCCTGCGAGCCCCGTGACCACGTTCGCGATAAGCGAGAACGGCGAAGAACGGGTGCGCACCGAAAGCGGAACCGCGTCGCTGACTAGCGCTGTATCTGTACGAGTAACGAACCGCTTCCGCCTGCAGTTGTCACGCGACCTGCAGAAGACCTCATCGAACTCCGCCGATGTACGCACGAAAATTGCGGACATAGTCGACGGATTCGGGCGCAGTTCCATACTGCCGCGCGAAACCCGCGAGTTGAAAATCCATGCCGCTGACACGCTGAGTCATGAAGGCCGTACCCACAAGTGGAAGTTCGGCTTCGACGTGGCGCAAACATGGATTCGAAACTACTTTCCGCTGATGTTTGGCGGCCAGTACATATTCGACGATATCCGCGTAAACCAGTGGACCTTTGCTCCTCAGACTTACGGCATGCGCATTTCGCCGCTGCGGGCATACGCGCATAATGTCCCGCGATACTACATACAGGAGTTCGGGCAGGCGACCTCACATCCCGACACCGCCGAATACGCCCTGTTCGCGCAAGACGCGCTGCGAGTCACCGGACGGCTCGCGCTGACGCTCGGCCTGCGGTACGACCTTCAGACGTTCCGGGCAAAGGACATCGAGTCACACCCGCTCTGGCCACAGTCGGGAAAAATGCCACATGACCGCAACAACGTCGCACCCCGCGTGGGATTCGCCTACTCCGTCGGCGACGGATACCCATTCGTCATCCGAGGCGGATACGGCGTCTTCTACACGCGAATCCCGCAGATATACAACTCGGCAGTCGAGACCGACAATGGCGTGAGCCGCAGCCATCTGTTCCTGGACAACAGCGATTTCTACGATCGAGGGCTCTTTCCCGTTTATCCGGCGCCTTTAGCCAACTGTCCTCCCGGTGCCGAGACCTGCGCCGCCCCAGCGAACCTTTCGAGCCGTCTCACGACGGAAGTTTCGTCCTTCGCCCATGATTTCCGGGTCCCTTACGTGCAGCAGGCCAGCCTGAGCGTGGAGCGGGAACTCACGCGACGGCTCTCCGCCGGTGTGTCGTATATGTACACGCATGGTACGCACCTTATTCGCGCCCGTGACGTCAACCTTCCGCGTCCCGTTGTCACCAGCTATCCCGTCTTCAGCGAAGACGGCACGACTTTCACGGGCCACTACTACGACGTTGCGTCATTCACGCCCTGGGTCATGACCACGACTCTGGGGTGCCCCTATCCTCCATGCCTCGCCCCGCTGGAAAGGCCGATCTCGCAACTCGGGGCCATCAACGTTTTCGAGAGTGCGGCTTCAAGCGTCTACCACGGCCTCACGGTTTCGCTCAGGAAGCGGATGGCGAATGGCCTCTACTTCCGCGCTGCCTACACGTGGGCGCGTTCGATGGACGACGGGCAGGACGCGCTGGTTGTCGGACGCCCCGCAACGGTGCAGAACTCATACTCGACCAACTCCGAGCGCGGGGCCAGCGTGACCGACCAACGGCACAGATTTCTAGTGTCGTGGATTGCCGAGCCGCGGCCGTTCCATCGCGACCACCCAATTCTCAAGTCCATCTTCAACGATTGGAAGCTTTCCGGCGTGATGAGTTTCGGCAGCGGTCGCCCGGTGGACGCCCGCATCATCGGCGACAGCAACATGGATGGAAACACTTCCAACGACCGGCTGCCCGGAGTCCGCAGGAATGCCTATACAGGTCCCAACTACGCGACCACCGATACCCGCCTGACCCGGAAGCTCCGCCTAAGCGAGAAGTGGCGACTGGAACTCAGCGCCGAATCGTTCAACCTCTTCAACCGCGTGAACCGGAAGGTCGAGGTCAACGACGATGGATTCACAGGCGCCGCAGGCACCTTTGTCAGGACCGACAAGAACGTCGGTGCTGCACACTACCCCGCGCACTACCGTATTCGAAAGGGATTTCTGGTACCGACAAACGCGTATGCACCAAGACAGGTGCAGTTTGCGGCGAGAATCGTCTTTTGATTGGTAATCGGGAAATCGGGGAATTTGTAATCGCGTGATTGCGAATGTGAAAAGTGGGTCTGCGCAGATGTGTGCCCTCTGACGGACTGCCTTGTTCCTGTGTCTCCGGTTGTTTGTTACCTCCCGTTATGCCTTCAGCGTTTATCAGCGTTCCTCAGCGGCACAGCAGGGTTTTCACTTTGCCGATTTCCCGATTACCCGATTACGAGATTACGAGATTTCCCGATTCCCTCCTTCCCGAATCGGGAACCGATTTTCTGAGGAAAACTTGACTTAATCTCAAGAACTTGCAATAACTTATGGGGTCTACAGGACGAGTCTGGGGGTGTGTCTAGTTGGCGGAAGTCAGACTGCAAGAGGGCGAGAGCTTAGAGAACGCCCTGCGTCGCTTTAAGCGGAAGGTACAACAGGAAGACATCATCAAGGAAGTGAAGCGTCATTCCTATTACCTGAAGCCGGGCGAGAAGAAACGCGCCAAGGAAGCCCTGGCTCGCAAGCGCAGCCGCAAGAAGGCTCGCAAGGAGCAGGATTAGTAACCCGTTCAGGCCGCCGTCTGCGGATGGCGGCCTGTGTCTTTTTTCAGTAAACCGCCACATTTGAGATCGGCGGGCAGTGCGGATGTGCAGTACGTGCGAAAGCACGCGGGCCACGAACAACAGGGGTAACCCCTGGAACGGCCAACGATAGGGGCCGAGGACCGCTAGCCCGGATGTGCACGAGGCAGAGTCCGATAGGAACCACGAGCATTAGGCCCAACAGGGGATGGGTGAAGGAGCTCTATGGAATTCCAGGACAGAGTCTTGAAGTGCGTTGACTGCGGCGCCGATTTCGTCTTCACGGCGGGCGAACAGCTTTTCTTCCACGACAAACAATTCAAGAACGAACCGAAGCGCTGCAAACCGTGCAAGTCGAAGCGGGCGCAGTCGCTGGGCATTTCGACACCGGGGTCCTACCCAAAGGTGGAAACCCGAACGACGTGCTCGAATTGCGGCAAAGAGACAACGGTTCCGTTCAAGCCGACGCAAGGGCGACCCGTGTTTTGTCGGGAGTGCTTCCAGCAGAAGCGTACCTCGACGGGCACCCAGGCCGCAGCCGCATCCGCTGCTTCTGCCTGATTAAAGGGCATAACGGAATTCTGAAAGCTTCCGTTTGTCGTACCGACCTTGCTTGCAAAAGCAAACGGCCGCAGTCCGCGCGGCCGTTTCGTATCGTTTGTAGAGCCTATTAGCTCGCCTTTACGGCGTGACCATCGCCCTTGTCGCCTGCGGTGGCGGGCGCTTTCAGGTTCGCCTTTACGCGGTGTTTCTTGTCCTCGTGGCGAATGAGCAGCGCCTCAAGCTGCATGAGCAATTCCTTGGTTCCGACCGGCTTCACCAGAAGACTTTCCGCTCCGTGATTCTTCCACTCGCTTCCGAGCGAAGGGAACGCGGTCAGAATGGCAATCGCCGGGTCGTACTTGGTCGCTTTCGCCGCGCGGATGACGTCGTAACCGGCGCGGTCATGTTCCATCTTCATGTCGGTGATGACCATGTGATACTCGCCGGCACGGAGCTTCTGTTCGGCTTCCTTCGCAGACTCGGCGGTTTCTACCTCGAAGCCGTTCAGTTCAAGGATTGCCTTCAAGGTCAACAGAATGGCGAGTTCATCATCGACTAAAAGAAGTCTGCGCTTCATCGATCACTCCAGGGGGACGTTTGCCGCTAACGAACGCGGGAACGGTGAGATGCTGGAAACCACGCGAAACGTTGCGGAACGCGCGGTGAAGAACCACTACGCAGTGCACGGTTATAATAGCACCGTGTCAAGGTTCTATGTTGAAAACTTCGGCTGCCGCGCGACTCAGGCAGACGGAGCTTCGATCGAGCGTGAACTCGTTGAGTTGGGGCTCGAACGCGCCGAAGAGGCGAACCAGGCTTCCGTTGTCATTCTGAACACCTGCACCGTCACGTCTTCCGCCGACCACGACGTTCGCGCGACTGTCCGCAGGATTCACAGAACCAACCCCCAAGCGAAGATTCTTGTAACCGGCTGTTACGCCCAGCGTGCGCCGGAAGAGGTCGCTTCCCTGCCCGGCGTCAGTGTGGTGGTCGGGAATTCGCACAAGCAACACGTGGCGAAGCTTGCGGCGAGACCCGTAGCGCTCTCCGATGCGTGCTCTTCCCACGCGCAAACAGGTTTCGTACCTCTGAGCACCGTTGCCAAGTCGGACGGTGAAGTTGCGGAGATATTCGTCGGCGACATTTTCGCGCACACCGAACTCATCGCCGCGCCGGTCTTCGACGCGGCCGGCGAAAGGACACGGCCCAACCTGAAGGTGCAGGACGGATGCGATAACCGTTGCTCTTTCTGCATCATCCCGTTCGTGCGCGGACAGAGCCGCTCGCTCAAACTCGACGAAGTGCTTCGTCAGATGGACGGACTCGTCGAGTCGGGCTACCGCGAAGTCGTCGTCAGTGGCATCAACCTTGGGCGTTGGGGACGCGATCTGGAGCCGAAATCGAGGTTTGAGGACCTGGTCCGGACGTTGCTCGCTAAGACCGGCGTCGAGAGATTGCGTATTTCATCCGTCGAGCCGATGGACTGGAGCGATGAACTGATTGCAATGTGCTCGGAGTCCCCAAGGATAGCCAAGCACGCGCATGTGCCCATGCAGAGCGGCAGTGACCGCGTCCTGC
>Ga0196976_1000187_pt1 | contig 42345 bp, 34 predicted proteins | sample S3v_513CmetaG_FD_148644 | JGI IMG/M metagenome (GOLD analysis project Ga0196976, IMG submission 148644) | Soil microbial communities from Anza Borrego desert, Southern California, United States - S3+v_5-13C | ecosystem: Environmental > Terrestrial > Soil > Desert | place: USA: California... | reverse complement strand
GATCAGCGGCGGCAGGGCACCACCCAGGTTGGCGCCCAGCACCATGGCCGCCGCCGGAGCCAGGTCGAGGAACCCGGCCGCCGCCAGCGAGGCGATCAGCAGAACCACCGCGAGGCTGGAATAGGTCGCCACCGTCAGCCCGGCCGCCGCCAGCAGCGCCAGCACCGGCGCGGAGCCCAGGGCGGACAGCACGGCGTGGATCAGTTCGGATTCGCGCACCGGGACCGTGGCGTCGGCCAGCAGGCGCAGGGCCAGCAGCACGAGGCCCAGGCCCACCAGCGTGCGCGCCACGGCGCGGCGCCGGCCGCTGGCGTCGCCCAGCGCGAACAGGGCGCCGCCGGCCAGGATCAGCACCGGCGACAGCCAGCGCAGGTCGAGCGCCAGAAGCACCGCCACCACGCTGGTGCCGACGTCCGCCCCCAGCATGACGGCCAGCGCCATGGCCGTGGGCAGCAGCCGCTGCCCGGCCATGGAGGCGGCCATCAGCGCGGTGGCCGCACTGCTCTGCAACGCCAGCGTGGCCGCGAAGCCGCCGGCGAATGCGCGCACGCGGTCGCGCGTGGCGAGCGCCACCCAGCGGCGCAGGCTGGGGCCGAAGGCCCGGAACACGCCCGTGCGCACCAGCCGCAGCCCCCACAGCAGCAGGGCGACGGCGCCCAGGATGTCGACCAGGACCATGGTCGGTGAAATGGCGGCTCTCCTCGGGTCTGGAGGGGCGACGGGCTGTCAGGAATCTGTAACAGTGGGACGCCCGTCCCGGCTCCGCACCCCTGCCGGAAGGGGGAGGCCCTTTTCACATACGACGTCGCATGGGGGCAAAACCGTCCCACGCTACGCCCGCCCGGCGCCCCGCATTCCCGCCAGCCGCTCGCGCACCTGCCGGGCCACGCCGGCGGCGGCCCGCGCGGCGTCCTCGGCGTCCAGGCCGCGGCCGAGCAGCAGCAGGGTGATCATCTCGTCGTACACGGCCAGCGCCGCCTCGCGCGTGTCGTCCGGGTAGTCGGACAGCGTCAGCGCCACGTCGTCCACAAGGGCGGCGACCGGGTCGGTGGGCATGGTTGAAGGCTCCGCGTGCAAAAGGGGCGCGCGGAGCCTACCGCCGGGAGGGCGTCAGCGTTGGTGACAAGTCAGGTCAGGAACGGGTTGGTGCGGCGTTCCTCGCCGAAGGTGCCCATGGGACCGTGGCCGGGGATGAAGGCGATGTCGTCGCCCAGCGGGAACAGCTTCGTGGTGATCGCATCGATCAGGTCGGCGTGGTTGCCGCGCGGGAAGTCGGTGCGGCCGATGGAGCCCTGGAACAGCACGTCGCCCACCACCGCCAGATGGCTGGCGGCGTGGTGGAACACCACGTGGCCCGGCGTGTGGCCGGGGCAGTGGATGACGGCCATCGTCTCCTCGCCCACGCGCACCGTGTCGCCGTCCTCCAGCCAGCGGGTCGGCGTGAAGGCCGGGGCGGGCGGGAAGCCGAACTTCATCGCCTGCTGCGGCATCGCGTCGATCCAGAAGGCGTCCTCGCGCTGCGGCCCCTCGATGGGCAGGCCCAGGCGGTCGGCCAGCGGCTTGACACCGCCGGCGTGGTCGATGTGGCCGTGGGTGACCAGGATCTTTTCCGGCGTCACGCCCAGCTTCTCGACGGCGTAGAGGATGCGCTCCAGGTCGCCGCCGGGATCGACGATGGCGGCCTTCTTCGTGGCCTCGCACCACAGGATGCTGCAGTTCTGCTCGAAAGGCGTCACCGGAACGATGGCGTACTTCATGCCGATCCCTTGCGCTTGGTGTCCGTGGAAGACGCCGGGACCTTACGCCGGACCAAGGTGCTGCGTCCAGCCCACCCCGTCAGGGCATCAGTTCCACGGCGACGAACACGCGGTCGAGCGCGCGCTGCGTCACCTCGCGCAGGATGCCGGCCTCCACCAGTTCGTCGACCATGAGCTGGGCGCCGCGGAAGGTGGTGTCCAGGTGCTGCTGCAGGCGCCGCACGGTCAGCGCCGGCTGGGTGAACAGGAAGTCCAGCACGTCGGGCAGGCGGGAGTTGCTGCGCCGGGCGCCGACGCGCCGGCGCCAGCCGGATGCCGCCTGGTCGAGGGCGGCGGCGCGCCGCCGCTCGCGGTGCGCGGCCTCGGCGACGGCGTTGGCGAGCCAGAGCTGCCAGTCCGCCGCGCCGGCCGAGAGCGCGAGGCGCATTCCCGTGCGTTCGGACAGCAGGGTGGGGGAGGCGGGCAGCCACACCTCCGGCACGCGGCAGGCCCGCGCCAGCGCCGCCGGGGCGATCAGGCGCGCCAGCGGTGCCGCCCAGGCCGGGTCGGCCGGCGGGCGCAGCAGGAGGTCGAGCGCCAGCACGCCGCCGTAAAGCGCCGGGCACCCGAGCGCGTCGTCGGCGCGGCGCAGCAGGGCGCGCGCCTCCGCCCGCTGCCGGTCGGAGAAGGCGAGGCGGGCGGGATCGCGGCCGGAGACGCCGGTCTGCGTGGCGCGCCAGATGCCCTCCAGCCAGGGCGGCGTCCAGGCCGGGGCGGTCCCGTCGCCGTCCGTCTCGGACAGCGGCTCGTCGCCGGCCGGCAGGCTTTCGGCCAACAGGCTTTCCAGGTCGGCGACCGCCTGCCACGCGGCGGCGGCGGCGCCCACCGGCGTCTCGGTGGCGGCGGCGGGGCCGGGTGCCCGCTCGCCTTGCGCCGTCCGCGCGCCCAGCCACAGCGCGTGCGCCGCCTGCGCCTCGCTGCGGCCGGCGGTGGGGACGAGGTCGGGCTCCAGCGTCGCGATCATGAAGTCGGTGGGGTCGACGGCGACGCCGTCCAGCCGCGCCCCGGCGAACGCCTCGCGCCGCGCCGCGTCGGCCCAGAGCCGGGCGCGCAGCTCCCCGTCCCGCATCGCCTCCGCCAGACGGCCGAGCGCGCGCTCGGCGTCCAGCAGCGCGGCCAGCAGGGGCAGGGAAGGCGGGGCGGGCATCATGGACGGGCATCATAACGGAGCGAGCGGGCCGGAGCGAGCGGCGCGCCCCATGGGAATGTGTTCTGCATTGCGGAACGGTGTGATGGGGTTGCTGCGGATAACCACTTGGGTGGCGGGGGTTTGCCGCCCGGCGTGCGGAACGTCGGGGCGTTGCGCCGTTGCGCGTTGCGTGCCATTGTTCGTTGGCAAAGCATTCGAACCGCCCCCCCTCCTGAACAGCGGAAGGAACCGTGTTGATGGTGTCGCCTGCAACGTTGCCGTCCCTGGCCGCGCGGCTGTCCGTTGAGCGTTCGGGCGATACCGCCTTCATCGAAGGGGACCGGCGCTGGTCCTATGCGGAGTTCGAGGCGGAGACGCGGCGCGCCGCGGCGTGGCTGGCGGGGCATGGCGTGCGCCGGGGGGACCGGGTCGCCGTCTGGCTGCCCAACGGCGTTACGTGGCTGGCGCTGTTCTTCGGGCTGGCGCGGCTGGGGGCGGTGATGATGTCGGTCAACACGCGCTTCCGCAGCAGCGAGCTGGAGTACGTGCTGAAGAAGTCGCGCGCCGCGCACCTGATCATGCAGCCGGGGTTCCGCCGCATCGACTTCCGCGCCATCGTCTCGGCGGTCGACCCCGCCGCGGTGCCCGACCTGCGCAGCGTGATCGTCGTCGATCCGTCGGGGGAGGCCGACGCCACCGCCATCCTCGGCCGGCCGACCGTGGCGCTGCGGCTGGACGCGGCCGGGCTGGACGAAGCCGGGCTGGACGAAGCCGGGGGGGCGCCGGCCGAGGCGGCGGAACCGGACCTGCCGTGCATCCTCTTCACCACGTCGGGCACCACCAAGGGGCCGAAGCTGGTGATCCACCCGCAGCGCACGCTGGTCTTCCACAGCGGCCCGGTGGCGGCGCGGACGGGGCTCGACCAGCCGGGGGCGCGGCTGTTGGCCATGCTGCCGTTCTGCGGCGTCTTCGGGCTGGTCGGCACGCTGGCCGCCTTCGCCGCCGGCACGCCGGTCGTCATCCTCGACACCTTCGACGCGGAGCGCGCGGCGGCGCTGATCGGGGCGCACGGCGTCACCCACACCTTCGGCAGCGACGAGATGTACCGCCGCCTGCTGCAGGCGCGCGCCGGCGACCGGCCGTTCCCCACCGCCCGCCTGTTCGGCTTCGCCGCCTTCCAGCCGGGCGCCATCGAACTGGCGACGGAGGCCTGGGCGCGCGGCGTGCCCATGGTCGGCCTGTATGGGTCGAGCGAGGTGCAGGCCCTGTTCGCCATCCAGCCGGAGGGACTGCCGCTGGAGGAGCGCATCCTGGGCGGCGGCCTGCCGTCGGCGGGCGAACTGGCCCGGGTGCGGGTGCGCGACGTCGACACGGGCGACCTGTTGCCGCCGGGGCGGTCGGGGGAAATCGAGATCGCGGCGCCCGGCAACTTCGCCGGCTATCTGGACGATCCGGAGGCGACGGCGGAGGTGATGCTGCCGGACGGCTTCTTCCGCACCGGCGACGTCGGCCACCTGCGCGCCGACGGCAGCTTCGTCTACGAGATGCGCAAGGGGGACGCCATCCGCCTGGGCGGCTATCTGGTGAGCCCGGTGGAGATCGAGGACGTGCTGAAGGGCTTCGACGGGGTGGCCGACGCGCAGGTGGTGGCGGTCGCGGTGGGCACGGAGCTGAAGCCGGTGGCCTTCGTCATCCCGCAGCCGGGAGCCGCGATCGACCCGGACGCGCTGGTCGCGCGGGCGCGGGGCTGCATGGCGGGGTTCAAGGTGCCGTACCGGGTCTGGCCGGTGGAGGCGTTCCCGACGACGGAAAGCGCCAACGGCACCAAGATCCAGCGCGCCCGCCTGCGCACCATGGCCGAGGAGCGCCTGGCGCGGGAGGGGTGAAAGGCCGGATGAACGGCGGAAGCCGGCGTCAGCCGACCCCGTCCGCATCGGCAAGGCGGCTGCGGGCTTCCTTCAGCCACAGGTCGCGGATCGGGCGGCCGCGCTGCGACCAGGGGACGTTGGTGGCGTTCTCGGCCTCGTAGAGGCTCTGGGCGAGCGTTTCGACGGCGACACGGCCGCCGATCTGGCTTTCGCGCACAACGCGCTCGCGGCCGCTTTCCACCGCCTTGACCCGGTACTGGTGCTCCCCGCTGTCCGGGGGCAGCAGGCGTTCGACGCGGTGGTCGCCCGACGGCGCCCCGCGCTTCACCTCCCAGCCGCAGAACTGGACGATCTGGCCGACGTGATACTTCTGATCGTTCATGGGTGACCTCCGGCTGTAAGAGGGCGTCACGCGGTCTTCGTCGCGGCGGCCGTCTTCACCGCCGCCTTCTTCACCACCGTCTTGCGGGCGGCGGGACGGGGCGGGGCGGCGGCGGCCTTGCGCTCCCGGCGCGCGGTGATCTCCGCCTGGATCGCCGGCAGCACCGCCTGCGCCTCCTTGCGCTGCTTCGCGGTTCCGGACTGGGCCAGCCGTTCGGCGTTGGCGCCCAGGGTGTCGAGCGCGGCGTCGGCCATGTCGGGCAGCTTGTCGAGAAGGTTCATGTCACTGTCGCTTTCTTGCTTTGTGTCGTCTCCGGCGGGCGCCGTCGTCGCCCGGGCGGCCGGGGCGTGCGGCGTGCGGGCGCGCCATCCCTCGGACCAGCTCTTGGCGGGCACGCTGCCGGCGGGGTGCGGGTTCGCCGTCCGTGGGGAGCCGCACAGCGCCGCCAGTTCGCCGGTGCGGAACGCGACGCCGGCCCACCGGCCGGCTGGGGGGCGGCCGGCAGGGGCTTTGGCGGGACCGGTCTTCATGCGCGCCATACCCTCGTTCTCCACCGCGTTTGGGAAAATTCCCCGATGAAAATGGGGCTTCGGACCGGGTTTTTCAAAGTATATTATTATGATTACGCCGCCCGTGGCGCTGAAATCGGCAACGCCGGGCGGCAAAAATGATTTTGCGTGTTGTTTTTCCCGGTGGCCTCTGGCGGGTGGAATTGGCGCCGATGATTTTCGGGAATTTGGGCTTTTCAATGGCGCGTCAATGGCGCGTCAGTGGCGCGGCGATTCGCGGGCCGGACGGCGACGCTTCGGGTACCGCATCGGAAGGGGCGGCTATGACGATCCGCGGTCTGGGTCGATAATACGGAATGTGGTATACCAACAATTCGTCCACCGAACTCCAGAGCGGCGGTCGTCCGCGTCCTTCATCGCGGCCGCCCGGTCCGGGAGGAGGCCGAGAGCATGCCCGCGCTCGTCGCGCACCGCCGGAGCCGCCGGCCTGAAAGATTTCCACCATGTGGAAAAGACGGCGGGGCTGGATGCTGCCGCTCCGGCCCCGCCGCACGCTGGCGCAAACCCTTACTTCACAACGGTCACCGGCACCTCGGCCAGATGCAGGACGCGCGTGGTGGTGGAGCCGAGGAGCAGGTTCGGCAAGGGGCTGAGGCCCCGGCTGCCGATGACGATCTGGTCGCAGCCCAGGCTGGCGGCGTGGTCGACGATGGTTTCCGCCACGCCGCCCACCACCAGATGCGCGTGGTGGGCGATGCCCGCCTCCTTCAGCGTGCGGCGCGCGTCGGCCAGGGAACGTTCACCTTCCTCCTGGTGGTAGGCGCTGCGCTCCGCCACGCCGACGAAGTCGCTGACGGCGCTGGGCAGCGGCGCCTGAACATTGATCAGGTGAACCTCGGTCTCCGCGCGCGGGAACGCCTTGGCGATGTAATGGACGGCGCGCAGGGACGTCTCCGAGCCGTCGATGGGAACCAGAATCTTCATCGTTTCCTCCGTCGGTGATTTGTTCGTGCGCGTGTCCGGGCGGCAGGGCTGCCGGACCTCCTTTCGCCGCTGACGGCATCGTCTTTCGGGTTTGAGGCTAAGCAAGAAGGGTGCCACCCCACAACCTAATTGTTTGATGCACCGATCGTCTGTGTAAGAAAGGAGTTGATCTGAACACTGCATGCCAGATACCGTATCCCACGCGGCATATCAGTGTCACCAACCATCCGTGATGCAAACGCAAGCCGCCGCGCCGGAACCAAGAACGCCCGGGAAGGGTGACGCCCCGGTCAGCCAGGGAAGGAAACGAGACATGAAAGAGGTAGAACGTCCGCACGTTACGCGCTTGTCCGCGCTCGGCATGGGCCTCCTCGCGGCTTCGGCCCTGTCGATGTTCCCGAACGCCGCGGTCGCCTGGGAGCCTACCAAGGCGGTGGACTTCATCGTCCCGGCGGGCACCGGCGGCGGTGCGGACCAGATGGCGCGGATGATCCAGGGCATCATCCAGAAGAACAACCTGATGGCCCAGCCCATGGTCGTCATCAACAAGGCCGGCGGGGCGGGTGCGGAAGGCTTCCTCGACGTCAAGGGGTCGAAGGGCAACCCGCACAAGATCATCATCACGCTGTCGAACCTGTTCACCACGCCGCTGGCCACCGGCGTGCCCTTCTCGTGGAAGGACATGACCCCGGTGTCGATGCTGGCGCTCGACAACTTCGTGCTGTGGGTGAACAACGACGCGCCGCAGAAGACGGCCAAGGAATACATCGACGCGGTCAAGACCGCCGGCCCCAACAAGTTCAAGATGGGCGGCACCGGATCCAAGCAGGAAGACCAGATCATCACCGCCGCCATCGAGCAGGCGACCGGCACCACCTTCACCTACGTCCCCTACAAGGGCGGCGGCGACGTGGCGGCGCAGCTGGTCGGCGGGCACATCAATTCCAGCGTGAACAACCCGATCGAGGCCGTGTCGCAGTGGCGCGCCGGGGCGCTGCGCCCGCTGTGCGTCTTCGACGGCGACCGCATCCCGCTGAAGGAGCCGATCGCCGGCAGCCAGTCGTGGAACACCATCCCGACCTGCAAGGAATCCGGGCTGGACGTCGAATACACCATGCTGCGCGGCGTCTTCATGGCGCCCGGCGTGAAGCCGGACGAGGTCGCCTACTACGTCGACCTCTTCAAGAAGGTCCGCGAGACGCCGGAGTGGAAGGATTTCATGGAGAAGGGGGCGTTCAACACGCGCTTCCTGACCGGCGACGAGTTCAACACGTGGCTGGCCGGCGCCGACACCATGCACCGCGACCTGATGCAGAAGGCCGGCTTCGCCAAGTAACCGGCCGCCCCGGCGCCGCGGCCTCCGGGTGACGGCACCCGGAGGCCCGCCGTGCCGCCCTTCCTCGCGCCCCTCCTCGCGGGAGTCGAACCGTGGAACACGAAACGCAAAGCAGCGAACCGGTCGTCACCAACCGGACCATGGAGATCGTGGCGGCCCTGTTCTTCGCCACCGTCGCGGTGATCGTCATGGCCGACAGCCTGCGCGTCGGCGCCGGATGGGCGCCGGACGGGCCGCGGGCCGGGTACTTCCCCTTCTACGTCGGCCTGGTGATGCTGGTCAGCAGCCTGTCGACGCTGGGCATCGCCGTCTTCCGCCGCGCCGGCGACAAGAGCACCTTCGTGGAGCGCGACCAGTTCGCGCTGGTCATGCAGGTCTTCGTGCCCAGCATGGTGTTCGTCGTCGCCGTCGGCTTCATCGGCATCTACGTCGCGGCGATGCTGTTCATCGCCTTCTTCATGCATTGGGTCGGCAAATACCCGCTCCGGACCATCCTGCCGGTCGCCGTTCTGGTCCCGGCGGCGCTCTTCGTCGCCTTCGAGATCTGGTTCCTGGTGCCGCTGCCCAAGGGTCCGCTGGAAGCGATGCTCGGGTACTGAAGCCGCCGCCCCGTCCCCAAAAAACACCCCGTCCCCAAAAAACACAAAGAGCGGGGCGCGCCAGCCGGGCAGCCATAAAGGGAGGGAACATTGGAAGCGCTCGCTTCACTGATCCAGGGATTCGGCGTGCTCGCCGACCCCATGAACATCGTCTACATGTTCGTCGGCATCACGCTGGGCGTGCTGATCGGCGTGCTGCCCGGCCTCGGCGGGGCGAACGGCGTGGCCATCCTGCTGCCCCTGACCTTCAGCATGTCGCCGACCTCGGCCATCATCATGCTGTCGTGCATCTACTGGGGGGCGCTGTTCGGCGGGGCCATCACGTCGGTGCTGTTCAACATCCCGGGCGAACCCTGGTCGGTGGCGACCACCTTCGACGGCCACCCCATGGCCCAGAAGGGGCGGGCGGGGGAGGCGCTGACGGCGGCCTTCACCTCGTCCTTCTTCGGGGCCTTCGTGGCGGTGGTGCTGATCACCTTCCTAGCCCCCCTGATCGCGCGCTTCGCGCTGCGCTTCGGCCCGGCCGAGTTCTTCGCGGTGCAGATGCTGACGTTCTGCAGTTTCGTCGGCATGGGCAGCGAATCCCCCTTCAAGGTGCTGTGCGCCATGATGTTCGGCTTCGCGCTGGCGGCCGTCGGCATCGATACGGTGACGGGCGAGCTGCGCATGACCTTCGGGTCCGTGGAGCTGCTGCGCGGCTTCGACTTCCTGATCGCGGTCATCGGCCTGTTCGGCATCGGCGAGATCCTGCTGACCATGGAGGAAGGGCTGGCCTTCCGCGGCAAGAGCGCCAAGATCAGCGCGACCGTGGTGTGGAACACCTGGAAGCAGCTGCCGCGCTATTGGATCACCGCCATCCGCGGCTCCATCGTCGGCTGCTGGATGGGCATCACGCCCGGCGGCGCAACCCCGGCTTCGTTCATGAGCTACGGCCTCGCCAAGCGCTTCTCGCGCGACGGGCAGAAGTTCGGCACCGGCCAGATGGAAGGCGTCGTGGCGCCGGAAACCGCCGCGCACGCCGCCGGCACCAGCGCGCTGCTGCCCATGCTGACGCTGGGCATTCCGGGCTCGCCCACCGCGGCGGTGCTGCTGGGCGGGTTGCTGATCTGGGGCCTGCAGCCGGGGCCGCTGCTGTTCGTGGAACAGAAGGAGTTCGTCTGGGGCCTGATCGCCAGCATGTACATCGGCAACATCGCCGGCCTGATCGTGGTGCTGACGACGGTGCCGCTGTTCGCCTCCATCCTGCGCATCCCGTTCAGCATCATAGCACCCATCATCATCGTGGTCTGCGCGGTCGGCGCCTACACCGTGCACAACGCCTTCTTCGACATCGTCATGATGATGTTCTTCGGGGTGCTGGGCTACGTCTTCAAGAAGCTGCACTACCCGCTGGCGCCGCTGGTCCTGGCGCTGGTGCTGGGCGACATGGCGGAAAGCTCGTTCCGGCAGGCCATGCTGGTGTCGCAAGGCGACCTGGCCATCTTCTGGTCGAACCCGCTGGTGGGCGGCATCATCTCGCTGGCGCTGGTCATGCTGTTCTGGCCGGTCCTCGCGCTCTTCCTGCGCAAGCGCCAAGCGCGCCGCGTGGAGAGCACCGAGGCGGCGATCCCGGCCAAGTGAGCCACGGCATGCGGGGGACGCCCGAGGCGGCGTTCCCCGCCCTTTTCCGCACACGCGACGACCGTCCGGAGACACGTCCGATGGACACGACCGATTTCGTGATCGCGTTGCTCCAGATCATCTGGATCGACATCCTGCTCAGCGGCGACAACGCGGTGGTCATCGCGCTGGCCTGCCGGTCGCTGCCGCCCAAGCAGCAGAAGATCGGCATCATGCTCGGCACCGGGGCCGCCATCGTGCTGCGCGTGCTGTTCGCCGTCATCATCGTCTGGCTGCTGGCGATCCCCTACGTGAAGATCATCGGCGGCCTGCTGCTGTTCTGGATCGCCGTCAAGCTGGTGATCCCCGAACCGGAGGCGGAGCACGGCGGGCACGTGCAGTCGGTGTCCGGCCTGATGGGCGTGATCCGCACCATCGTCATCGCCGACGCGGTGATGAGCCTGGACAACGTCATCGCCATCGCCGCGGCGTCGCACGGCAACACGGTCCTGCTGATTCTGGGATTGGCGATCAGCATCCCGCTGATCGTGTTCGGCAGCACGCTGATCCTGAAGGCGATCGACCGGTTCCCGGCCCTGATCTACGCGGGTGCCGGCCTGCTGGGCTACATCGCGGCGGAGGTGATGCTGACCGATCCGCTGGTGCACGGCACCGCCGTGCAGGCGCTTCCGCTGGTGGAGGGGGCGGCGCCCTTCGTAGGCGCGGCGGCGGTGATCCTCATCGGCCACCTGTTCGCCCGCGTGGTCGCCGAACGGCGGCGCCAGCAGACCGACGCGGCGTCATGACGCCGCGCCGGGAAAAGGAGCCGGGGTCAGGCGGCGTTGTGGGCGTGGACACCGCGGGTGGCGGCGGCGCGGCGGTCTTCCGGCGGAACGTGGGCGCCCGGGCGGGCCATGGCGCGGACGTCGGTCACGATTTCCACCAGCAGCTTGGGATCGCGCGCGACGATCTCGCTGACCACCGCGGCGAAGCCGGCCACGGCGACGACGAGGGCCACGATCTCAAGCGCGTAGTCGAAAGACATATCCAGCTCCTCTTTCGGGGGTGTTTTGTGCGGCGCCGCATATATGGCAGAACCGCTTCCCGATTGCAAGGCGACCGTATGCCGCAGACGGTATCTGGCATACCAGATACGTACGGTGTGCATGCCGCGCTGTCCGTCCCGCACCAACAGGCCGGCGGCGCGAAGGTGCGGGCCAGTGAACCAAAGGACACATAAACGGAGGGCGCACGAGCGAAGGGCACTGGGGTAAACGCGAGTCCGAGAGGAGGGTCCGATGCAAGCCAAGCACGTCATGACATCGCCGGTGATCACGGTGACGCTGGACACCACCGTGCCCGAGATCGCCGAGCTGCTGCTGTCGCGCCGCATCAGCGGCGTTCCGGTGACCGACGCCGAGGGCAAGGTGATCGGCATCGTCACCGAGGGCGACCTGCTGCACCGCGCCGAAACCGGCACGGAGCGCCGCCGCTCGCGCTGGCTGGAGCTGCTGACCGGGCCGACCGGACAGGCGTCGGAGTTCGTGAAGTCGCATGGGCGCCGTGCCCGCGACGTGATGACCCGCCGGGTGATCTCGGTAACGCCCGACACCGAGCTGTCCGACATCGCCCAGATCATGGAGAGCGAGCGCGTGAAGCGCGTGCCCGTGCTGGTGGACGGCAGGGCGGTGGGCATCGTCAGCCGCGCCAACCTGCTGCACGGCCTCGTCGCCTACCGCCACGCGCCGCAGGGGGCGGCGGCGGGAGCGGGGACCGAGGGGGACATGGCGATCCGCGCCGCCCTGCTGGAGCGGCTGTCGGGCGAGCGGTGGATCGACCTGAACCAGGTGAACATCGTGGTGGCCGACGCGGTGGTGCAGCTGTGGGGCGTGGTCGAGAACGACGACCAGCGCCGCGCCCTGCGCATCGCCGCCGAGAGCGTGCCCGGCGTGAAGCGGATCGAGGAGCACCTGCACCGCAACCGCTTCGTCGGGTAGGGCGCAATGCGTAACGATCCAAAGCCCCTCTCCCTTTGAGGGCGAGGGGAGAAGGGCTTCAAGGAGTCCAGACAGAGGAGCAACACCGGATGCCCCCTCCCGCAATCAACGTCCAGCCGCTGGACGTCGGCGCCACGTTCCGGAGCCGGGTCTACCGGGCGCTGAAGAGCGCCATCGTCGAGATGGACATCTACGACCATCCCGGCGAGGTGCGCCTGGACGAACGCCAGCTCAGCGACCAGCTGGGCGTCAGCCGCACGCCCATCCGCGAGGCGCTGACCCTGCTGGAGCAGGAGGGGTTCGTCCGGCTGGAGCCGCGCCGCGGCATCTTCGTGGTGCGCAAGACCAAGACCGAGATCATCGAGACGATCATCGCCTGGGCCGCCCTGGAAAGCATGGCCGCGCGCCTCGCCGCCCAGCGCGCCAGCGACGACGACATCCGGGGCTTGTGGACGCTGTTCGCCGCCTTCGAGCAACGCAACCCGTCGGAGCACCTGAAGGAATATTCGGACGCCAACATCGCCTTCCACAAGGCGATCATCCGGCTGAGCCGGGCGAAGATGCTCCAGGAGATGACCGACAACCTGTTCATCCACATCCGCGCCATCCGCAAGCTGACCATCGCCCAGGACAACCGGGTGGAACGCTCGGTCCACGACCACCACGGCATCATCACCGCGCTGGAGCGGCGCGACGCCGACCTGGCGGAGCGGCTGGCCCGCGACCACACGCTGGGCCTGGCGGAGCACGTGGAGAAGCACGGGGACTTCCTGGACTGGCTGAACCAGCTGTCCGACGGGCGGGCGCGCGGGGACGGCGGCTTCACGGTGACCCTCGGCGCGCCGTAGCGCCGCCGCATACCATCTTGGGGCCAACAATTCGTGTGCCCAACGAATCCGCTTGACGGTGTGGCATTCTGTATACCAGTATAAGGCATCCCACAACGCGGCCGTTGCGAACCCCTGTCCGGAACGCGCGGGCACGCCAGGGAGGGAGCCGTTCAGAGGAGGGGTGTCATGAAGGTCGAAGAGATTCTCCGGACGAAGGGGACCCGGATCAACATGGTGCGGGTCAACGAGACGGTGGAAACCGCGCTGAAGCTGATGCGGCGGGAGAACATCGGTGCCCTCGTCGTCAAGGACGTCTGCCGGACGGAGGGCAACACCATCGTCGGCGTCATCTCGGAGCGCGACGTGGTGCGCGGCCTCGTCGACAGTGGCCCCGCCATCCTCCAGCAGCCGGTGTCGGCGCTGATGAGCCGCAACCCCATCACCTGCCGGCCGTCCGACCCCGTGCGCCACGTCCTTCAACTGATGGACGAGCATGCGATCCGCCACGTCCCGGTGCTGGACGGCTTCACGCTGGTGGGTGTGATCAGCGTGCGCGACCTCATCAAACGCCAGCTCGCCGAGGCGCCGGAGGAGGAGTGGGATTATCCGATCGCCGTGAACCAGTAACGGCCACGCCGATCCCGTAGGTTGGCGCCAAGCGCAGCGCGGCCCGACATCCGCCGTCATGGCAAGGGGTGTTGGGCCGTGCTTGCGCTTGGCGCCGACCTACGCGTGCCCCCCGCACACAAAAATCCCCCGAGCGCGGGGCGCCGGGGGAGTTAGGGAGAATCCAGCGGGAGGACACCGCGTAGACCCGGTTCCTTTGTACCCCGTTGGAGCGCAGCACGACCATCTGGGATTCCGTATGCCAGCCATGCGCTGAGCGTATTTGGTATACCAGAAGGGCTGGCGAGGCTTGTCGCCGGGGCGGCGCAGCCAGGGCGTTGCCGAAAGCCCAGGAAAACCGCCGTTTTTGCCGAGGGCATCGGTGGAACCGAGGGCGTTGCGCACCGTGCCAATCGCCCGCTTGGCCCATCTATCCGCCATTTGGACAGTTGGCGACGCCAGCAAATGGGCTTGCCGCAGTTAGGCATCTGGTATACCGTATCATTTATTCAGAGACGCGGGCCTCGACGCCCGGACTCTCCGCGCCGGACGCCGTTCTGGCCGTCCGCCCCGCGTGCGACGCGAAAAAAGCAATTGCGGCCGACCCGGCAAGGGCGCTCCCGCACGGACGCATTCACAGGAGGAAGACACCCATGGCGAACGACGTTGCCACCGCCGCGCCCACCGTGGCGGCCGCACCCGCCTCGACGACGACGGCGGACGACACGCTGAAGAGGAAGACCAAGGACGGCAACGTCGTCTCCGGCGGCCACCTCGTCGCCAAGGCGCTCAAGAACGAGGGGGTGGACACCATCTTCACGCTGTGCGGCGGCCACATCATCGACATCTACGATGGCTGCATCGACGAAGGCATCCGCATCATCGACGTCCGGCACGAGCAGGTCGCGGCCCACGCCGCCGACGGCTACGCCCGCCAGACCGGCAAGCTGGGCTGCGTCGTCACCACCGCCGGGCCGGGCTGCACCAACGCCGTCACCGGCATCGCCACCGCCTTCCGCTCGGAAAGCCCGGTTCTGCACATCGGCGGCCAGGGGGCGCTGACGCAGCACATGATGGGCTCGCTGCAGGACCTGCCGCACGTCGACATGATGCGGCCGATCACCAAGTTCGCGGCCGGCGTGCGCTCCACCGAACGCATCGCCGACATGATCTCCATGGCCGCGCGCGAGTGCTTCGCCGGCGCCCCCGGCCCGGCGTACCTGGAGATCCCGCGCGACGTGCTGGACCGCGAGGTGGACATCAGCCGCGCCGTCATCCCGCAGCCGGGCGCCTACCGCGCCTCCACCCGCTCCATCGGCGACCCGGCCGACATCGAGACGCTGGCCGACCTGCTGGCGCACGCCGAGCGCCCGGTCATCCTGCTGGGCAGCCAGGTGTGGACGGCGCGCGGGCACGAGGCGGCGATCGACCTGGTGCGTGCGCTGGACATCCCAGCCTACTTCAACGGCGCCTCGCGCGGCCTGCTGCCGCCGGGCGACCCGCACCACTTCGACCGCACCCGGCGCGAGGGGTTCGACAAGGCCGACGTCATCGTCATCGTCGGTACGCCCTTCGACTTCCGCATGGGCTACGGCAGGCGGCTGGGCCGCAACGCGTCGGTCGTGCAGATCGACATGGACTACCGCACCGTCGGCAAGAACCGCGACATCGCGCTGGGCCTCGTCGGCCATCCGGGCGCCATCCTCGCCGCCGTGCGGCAGGCCGCGTCGGGGCGCATCGAGCGCGGCGCGCAGGCCAAGCGGCGGGAGTGGATGCAGGAGCTGCGCGCGGCTGAGGAGGTGGCGACCGCCAAGCTGATGCCGCTCTTCACCTCCGACCAATCGCCGATCCACCCCTACCGCGTGGCCTGGGAACTGAACGAGTTCCTGACCGACGACACGATCTACATCGGCGACGGCGGCGACGTGGTCACCATCTCCGCCCAGGCCGTGCGGCCGCGCCGGCCGGGCCACTGGATGGACCCCGGCGCGCTGGGCAGCCTGGGTGTCGGCACCGGCTTCGCGCTGGCGGCCAAGGCGGCCAACCCGGAGAAGGAGGTGCTCTGCTACTACGGCGACGGCTCCTTCGGCATGACGGCCTTCGACATGGAGACGGCCAACCGCTTCGGCCTGCCGTACTTGGCGGTGATCGGCAACAACTCCGCCATGAACCAGATCCGCTATGGACAGATCACCAAGTACGGCGAGGAGCGCGGCGACGTCGGCAACCTGCTGGGCGACGTGCCCTTCAGCAAGTTTGCCGAGATGCTGGGCGGCTACGGCGAGGAGGTGCGGGAATCCTCGCAGATCGCCCCGGCGCTGCGGCGCGCGCGCGAGGCGGTGCAGCGCGACGGCAAGTCGGCCGTGGTCAACATCTGGGTCGACCCGCGGGAGTACGCGCCGGGCACCAAGGCCCAGACGATGTACAAGTAAAGCTCGTTAAAAGCCCCTCTCCCCTTGAGGGAGAGGGGTTGGGGTGAGGGGTATTACGGCTCGGAGAGCCGGAAAAGTGGACTCATTTTCCCGCCCTCCGGGCGGTAACGACCCCTCATCCCAACCCTTCTCCCTCAAGGGGAGAAGGGCTTCAAAAAGAACTGCATTCGCACTGAAGCCCAAGGGAGGGGCATATGGGCAAAGCACTGGACGGCGTGCGCATCCTCGATTTCACCCATGTGCAGTCGGGACCGACCTGCACGCAGCTGCTCGCCTGGTTCGGGGCCGACGTCATCAAGGTGGAGCGGCCCGGCGAAGGCGACATCACGCGCGGCCAGCTGCGCGACGTGCCGGACGCGGACAGCCTCTACTTCACGATGCTGAACCACAACAAGCGCTCCATCACGCTCGACACCAAGAACCCACAGGGCAAGCAGGTGCTGGAGGCGCTGGTGAAGAGCTGCGACGTGCTGGTGGAGAACTTCGCCCCCGGCGTGCTCGACCGCATGGGCTTCACCTGGGAACGCATCCAGGAGCTGAACCCGCGCATGATCGTCGCCTCGGTCAAGGGCTTCGGCCCCGGCCCGTACGAGGACTGCAAGGTCTATGAGAACGTCGCCCAGTGCGCCGGCGGTGCGGCCTCCACCACCGGGTTCGACGACGGGCCGCCGCTGGTGACGGGTGCGCAGATCGGCGACAGCGGCACGGGGCTGCACCTTGCGCTGGGCATCGTCACGGCGCTGTACCAGCGCAACAGCACGGGGCGCGGGCAGCGGGTGCTGGCGGCCATGCAGGACAGCGTCCTCAACCTCTGCCGCGTCAAGCTGCGCGACCAGCAGCGCATGGCGCACGGGCCGCTGAAGGAATACCCGCAGTACCCCAACGGCCACTTCGGCGAGGCGGTGCCGCGCGCCGGCAACGCGTCGGGCGGCGGGCAGCCGGGCTGGATCCTGAAGTGCAAGGGATGGGAGACGGACCCCAACGCCTACATCTACTTCATCACCCAGGCCCCCGTGTGGGGCGCCATCTGCGACGTGATCGGCAAGCCGGAGTGGAAGACCGACCCGGACTACGCCACCCCCGTCGCCCGCCTGCCGCGGCTGATGTCGATCTTCGCGGAGATCGAGAAGTGGACCATGACCAAGACCAAGTTCGAGGCCATGGAGATCCTCAACCAGTACGACATTCCCTGCGGCCCCATCCTGTCCATGAAGGAGATCGCGGAGGAGCCGTCGCTGCGCGCCACCGGCACGGTGGTGGAGGTCGACCACCCCACCCGCGGCACGTACCTGTCCGTCGGCAACCCGATCAAGCTGTCCGACAGCCCGACCGAGGTGAAGCGCTCGCCCCTTCTGGGTGAGCATACGGAGGAGATCCTGCGCGACGTGCTGGGCTTCGACGACGGCGCCATCGCGGACCTCCGCGGCGCCGGCGCCATCGGCGCGCCGCGCCTGCTGGCGGCCGAGTAGGGCCGGCGCCAGCCATTCCGACGAGAACCGGCCGCGCCGGGGGCCGCCCGCCCCCGGCGGACGCCCGAACCGTGCCCGCGAACGGCGGGTGCCAGAAGCCAGAAGAGACACCAGAGGAGGGAAACGCCATGACTGCAGTCATCGACCCGCCGCGGACCGCTCCGGCCCCCGACGTCGTCCGCCGCATCCTCGACACGGCGAAATCCGAGGGGCGCAGCGCGCTGACCGCGCCGGAAGCCAAGGAGCTGTGCGACCTCTACGGCATCCCGGTGCCGCAGGAAGGCGTCGCCAAAACGGCGGACGAGGCGGCGCGGCTGGCCGACGGCATGGGCTACCCGGTCGTTCTGAAGATCGTCTCGCCGCAGATCCTGCACAAGACGGAGGCCGGCGGCGTGATCGTCGGCGTGAACTCGGCCGACGACGTGAAGAGCGGCTTCCAGACCATCATGGACCGCGCCCGCCAGTACGACCCGAACGCCGAGCTGATCGGCGTGCAGGTGCAGCAGATGCTGAAGGGCGGGCAGGAGGTCATCGTCGGCTCCATCACCGACCCCAGCTTCGGCAAGCTGGTGGCGTTCGGCCTGGGCGGCGTGCTGGTGGAGGTGCTGAAGGACGTGACCTTCCGTCTGGCCCCCGTCAGCCGGGCCGACGCGCTGACCATGCTGGACGGCATCCAGGCGGCCGAGGTGCTGAAGGGCGTGCGCGGCGCCAAGCCCGCCAACCGCGAGGCGCTGGCCGACATCATCGTCAACGTCTCCAACTTGGTGAACGACATCCCGGAGATCGTCGAGCTGGACCTGAACCCGGTGTTCGCCCGCGAGGACGGCGCCACGGCGGCCGACGTGCGCGTGGTGCTGGACTTCGAGCCGAAGGCGAAGCGCTACCTGCCGTCCCAGGACGAGATCGTGCGCCAGATGAACCGCATCATGAAGCCGGAAGCGGTGGCGGTGATCGGCGCCTCGTCCGAGGACGGGAAGATCGGCAACTCGGTCATGAAGAACCTCGTCAACGGCGGCTACCAGGGCAAGATCTACCCGATCCACCCGAAGGCCGACGAGATCCTGGGCTACAAGGCCTTCAAGAGCGTCAAGGACGTGCCGGGCGAGGTGGACGTGGCGGTCTTCGCCATCCCCGCCAAGTTCGTGGCGCAGGCCCTGACAGAAGTCGGCGAGAAGAAGATCCCCGGCGCCGTGCTGATCCCGTCGGGCTTCGCCGAGACGGGCAACGTGGAGGGGCAGGATGAGATCGTCGCCATCGCGCGCAAATACGACGTGCGCCTGATGGGGCCGAACATCTACGGCTTCTACTACACGCACAAGAACCTGTGCGCGACCTTCTGCACGCCGTTCGACGTGAAGGGCAAGGCAGCGCTGTCGTCGCAGTCCGGCGGCATCGGCATGGCGATCATCGGCTTCAGCCGCTCCACCAAGATGGGCGTCTCGGCCATCGTGGGCCTCGGCAACAAGTCGGACATCGACGAGGACGACCTGCTCGCCTTCTTCGAGCAGGACGACAACACCCAGGTCGTCGCCATGCATTGCGAGGACCTGAAGGACGGCCGCGCCTTCGCCGAAGCCGCCAAGCGCGTGTCGAAGAAGAAGCCGGTGGTGGTGCTGAAGGCCGGCCGCACCTCGCTGGGCGCCCGCGCCGCCAGTTCCCACACCGGCGCCTTGGCCGGCAACGACAAGATCTACGAGGACGTGCTGCGGCAGTCGGGCGTGGTGCGGGCGCGCAGCCTGCAGGACCTGCTGCAGTTCGCCCGCGGCATCCCGGTGTTGCCGACGCCGAAGGGCGAGAACGTGGTGATCATCACGGGGGCCGGCGGGTCGGGCGTGCTGCTGTCGGATTCGTGCGTGGACAACGGGCTGTCGCTGATGGCCATGCCGCCGGACCTGGACACGGCGTTCCGCAAGTTCATCCCGCCGTTCGGCGCGGCCGGCAACCCGGTGGACATCACCGGCGGCGAGCCGCCCACCACCTACAAGAACACCATCCGCCTGGGCCTGGAGGACGAGCGCATCCACGCGCTGATCCTGGGCTACTGGCACACGATCATCACGCCGCCGATGGTGTTCGCCAAGCTGGTGATCGAGGTGAAGGAGGAGATGAAGGCCAAGGGCATCGAGAAGCCGATCGTCGCCTCGCTGGCCGGCGACGTGCAGGTCGAGGAGGCGGCCGAGTACCTCTACGACCACGGCGTCGTCGCCTACCCGTACTCGACCGAGACGCCGGTCGCGGTGCTGGGTGCGAAGTACCGCTGGGCCCGCGCGGCCGGGTTGTTGTGACAAGGGGACGCCGTAGGTTGGGTTGAGCCGAGGGCGAAAACCCAACGTGCCCGCCATGCAGGGGACGTTGGGTTTTCGCTGGCGCTCAACCCAACCTACGGCCCGATCCAAGGCCGGTCCGCACATGCCCTTTCGGGCCGTCGCGTGGCGCGCGCGGGTGCGGTAAGCTCTGGGCGGCAGCCCGGCCGGCCCTAGGTTCGACCATGCCGTCCGCAATGAACAGCGATGATAAAAGGGAGGGGAGGCGACCTATGGATACGGCCATCCCGGACAAGGCACGCGCCATCCACCCCGGCTCCGGCCGGCGGAACACCAGGGGTCAGCCCAAGGGACGGCAGGTCGACCCGGCGGCGCTGGCCGAGGTCCGGGACCTGCTGGGCACGCGGTCCCGCCAGCCCGATCTGCTGATCGAGCATCTGCACCTCCTCCAGGACACCTATCACGGGCTGCACGCCCGCCATCTGGCGGCGCTGGCGCACGAGATGCGGATGGCGCTGGTCGAGGTGTACGAGGTCGCCTCCTTCTACGCCCACTTCGACATCGTCATGGACGGGGAGGAGGCGCCGCCGCCCGTCACCGTCCGCGTCTGCGACAGCCTGTCGTGCTGCATGGCCGGCGGCGAGGAGCTGCTGAAGGCCCTGCCCGGCACGCTGGGCCCCAACGTGCGCGTCGTGCGCGCCCCCTGCATGGGGGCATGCCACAACGCGCCCGCCGTGGCCATCGGCCACGCGCTGCACGAGAACGCCACGCCGGAGAGCGTCACGGCCGCCGTCGCGGCCGGCGACACCCACCCGCACATCCCCCGCTACATGGGATTCGGCGAGTACCGCGCGGGCGGCGGCTACACGCTGCTGTCGGAATGCCTGGCGCACCGCTACGAGGTCGAGGACATCCTCCAGCGCCTGGAATCGGCCAACCTGCGCGGCCTGGGCGGCGCCGGCTTCCCGACGGGCCGCAAGTGGCGCTATGTCCGGCACGAGCCGGGGCCGCGCCTGATGGCGGTGAACGCCGACGAGGGCGAGCCCGGCACCTTCAAGGACCGCCACCACCTGGAGACGGACCCCCACCGTTTCCTGGAAGGCATGCTGATCGGCGCCTGGGCGATCGAGGCCACGGACGTCTACATCTACCTGCGCGACGAGTACCCGCAGATCCGTGAGATCCTGCTGAAGGAGATCGCCGTTGTGGAATCCGCCGGCCTCGCCCGGCACACCCGCATCCACCTGCGCCGGGGTGCCGGTGCGTACATCTGCGGCGAGGAATCGGCGATGCTGGAAAGCATCGAGGGCAAGCGCGGCCTGCCGCGCCACAAGCCGCCGTTCCCCTCCGTCGTCGGGCTGTTCGGGCGGCCGACGCTGATCAACAACGTCGAGACGCTGTTCTGGGTGCGCGACATCGTCGAGAAGGGCGGTGCCTGGTGGGGCAGCTTCGGGCGCAACGGGCGCACCGGCCTGCGCAGCTATTCGGTGTCCGGCCGGGTGAAGGAGCCGGGCGTCAAGCTGGCCCCCGCCGGCATCACCATCCGCGAGCTGATCGAGGAACACTGCGGCGGCATGGCCGAGGGGCACAGCTTCAAGGCCTACCTGCCGGGCGGGGCGTCGGGCGGCATCCTGCCGGCCAGCATGGACGATATCCCGCTGGACTTCGGCACGCTGGAGCCGCACGGCTGTTTCATCGGCTCGGCCGCCGTGGTGGTGCTGTCCGACAAGGACGACATGCGCGCCGTGGTGCGCAACCTGCTGGCCTTCTTCGAGGACGAGAGCTGCGGCCAGTGCACGCCCTGCCGCGTGGGCACCGAGAAGGCCATGGCGCTGGTCAGCCGGCCGGAGTGGGACCAGCCGCTGCTGCTGGAACTGGCCAAGGTGATGGGCAGCGCCTCCATCTGCGGGCTGGGGCAGGCGGCCATGAATCCGCTGAAGAGCGTGCTGAAGCATTTCCAGGATGAGTTCGCCGCACCGGCCGTTGGGCCACAGGCGAACCGGGAGGACGTGGGATGAGCGAGGGCGTCACTTTCCATCTCGACGAGGTCGAGGTCGAGGCGCGGCCCGGCGAGACCATCTGGCAGGTCGCCACGCGCCTGGGCACCGAGATCCCGCACCTCTGCCACTCGACGGCGCCCGACTACCGCCCCGACGGCAACTGCCGCGCCTGCATGGTGGAGATCGACGGCGAACGCGCGCTGGCCGCGTCGTGCATCCGCAGGCCGACGCCCGGCATGCGCGTGCGCACCGCCAGCGACAGCGCCAAGGCGGCGCGGCGCATGGTGTTCGAACTGCTGGTCGGCGACCAGCCGGACCGGGCGCGCGCGCATGATCCCGACTCCAAGTTCTGGAACTGGGCCGACCGGGTCGGCGTGACGGAGAGCCGCTTCCCGTCGCGCGCGGCACCGGTGGACAAGGACTTCAGCCACCCGGCGATGGCGGTGCAGCTCGACGCCTGCATCCAGTGCACCCTGTGCGTCCGCGCCTGCCGCGAGGTGCAGGTGAACGACGTCATCGGCATGGCGTTGCGCGGGCACAGCGAGAAGATCGTCTTCGACTTCGACGACCCCATGGGCAGCAGCACCTGCGTCGCCTGCGGCGAGTGCGTGCAGGCCTGCCCCACCGGCGCCCTGATGCCGAAGACGCAGGTCGACGCGGTGACCGGCGTGTTCACCGCCGCGCCTGATCGGAAAGTCGACAGCGTGTGCCCGTACTGCGGCGTGGGGTGCCAGCTGACCTACAACATCAAGGACGACGCGCTGCTGTCCGTCACCGGGCGCGACGGGCCGGCCAACCACGGGCGGCTGTGCGTCAAGGGCCGCTTCGGCTTCGACTACATCCACCACAAGCACCGGCTGACCAAGCCGCTGATCCGGCGCGACGGCGTGTCCAAGCACGACGCCGACATCGACCCAGCCAACCCGCTGACCCACTTCCGCGAAGCGACGTGGGAGGAGGCGCTGGCGCTGGCGTCCGGCGCCCTGAAGGGCATCCGGGACGCGCACGGCGGGCGCGCACTGGCCGGCTTCGGCTCGGCCAAGGGGTCGAACGAGGAGGCGTACCTGTTCCAGAAGCTGGTGCGCACCGGTTTCGGCTCCAACAACGTCGACCACTGCACGCGGCTCTGCCACGCCTCCTCGGTAGCGGCGCTGATCGAGGGCATCGGCTCGGGCGCCGTGACGGCGCCGTTCAACGCGGCCGAGGACGCCGAGGTGATCGTGGTGATCGGCGCCAACCCGACCGAGAACCATCCGGTCGCCGCCACCTTCTTCAAGAACGCGGTGGAGCGCGGTGCCAAGCTGGTCGTCATGGACCCGCGCGGGCAGGCGCTGAAGCGCTTCGCCACGCACATGCTGCAGTTCAAGCCGGGCCGCGACGTGGCGATGCTGAACGCGCTGCTCAACGTCATCATCACGGAAGGCCTGTACGACCGCCAGTACGTGGAGGCCAACACCGAGGACTTCGACCGGCTGAAGGCGCACATCGCCGGCTACACGCCGGAAGCCATGGCCGACGTCTGCGGCATTCCGGCGGCGACGCTGCGCAACGTGGCGCGGCTGTACGCGCGCGCCCAGGCCTCCATCATCTTCTGGGGCATGGGCGTGTCGCAGCACACGCACGGCACCGACAACGTGCGCTGCCTGATCGCGCTGGCGCTGACCACGGGGCAGGTCGGCCGCCCCGGCACCGGCCTGCACCCGCTGCGCGGGCAGAACAACGTGCAGGGCGCCTCCGACGCCGGCCTGATCCCGATGATGTACCCGGACTACCGCCCGGTGACGAACCCGGAGGTCCGCGCCTTCTACGAGGACTTCTGGAAGACGGAGCTGGACCCCGAACGCGGCCTGACGGTGGTGGAGGTGATGGACGCCATCCACGCCGGACAGGTGCGCGGCATGTACATCATGGGCGAGAACCCGGCCATGTCCGACCCGGACGTGCAGCACGCCCGCGAGGCGCTGGCGAAGCTGGACCACCTCGTGGTGCAGGACATCTTCCTGACGGAGACCGCCAAGTACGCCGACGTGGTGCTGCCGGCCTCGGCGTGGCCGGAGAAGGACGGCACGGTGACCAACACCAACCGGCAGGTGCAGCTGGGCCGCACCGCCCTGCCCATGCCGGGCGACGCGCGCCAGGACTGGTGGATCGTGCAGGAGCTGGCCCGTGGGCTGGGGCTGGACTGGGCCTACACGCACCCGCGCGACGTGTTCGCCGAGATGAAGGGGGCGATGCCGTCGCTGGACAACATCAGCTGGGACCGGCTGGAGCGCGAGGGCTCCGTCACCTATCCCAGCCTGTCGCCGGAGGATCCGGGGCAGCAGATCGTGTTCGGCGACGGCTTCCCGACGTCCAGCGGGCGCGGGCGGCTGGTGCCGGCGGCGGTCATCCCGCCGGCGGAGGAGCCGGACGCCGACTTCCCCATGGTGCTGACCACCGGCCGCCAGCTGGAGCACTGGCACACCGGCGCCATGACGCGCCGCGCCCAGGTGCTGGACGATTTGGAGCCGGAGGCGGTGGCCTACATGGCGCCGGCCGACCTGCGGCGCATGGGCGTGGAGGCCGGTGCCCCGGTGCGCGTCACCACCCGGCGCGGCCGGATCGAGCTGAAGGCGCGCTCCGACTCCGCCGTGCCGTCGGGGCTGATCTTCGTGCCGTTCTGCTACGCGGAAGCGGCGGCCAACGTGCTGACCAACCCGCAGCTGGACCCCTTCGGCAAGATTCCGGAGTTCAAGTTCTGCGCGGCGAAGGTGGAGCCGGCGGCATAGAAGGTGAAACGTAGCATCGTAGGTTGGGCCAAGCGCCAGCGCGGCCCAACCTACGGGGGAGGGGAACATGGAAAAGGCCGCCAAGGGCCAGTCGGTGCAGTCGCTCACCCGCGCGATGAGCCTGCTGACCATCCTGGGCCGGGCGGGCGGGCCGATGCACCTGTCCGATCTGGCGCAGCAGGCGGCGCTGTCGCCCTCCACCGCGCACCGGCTGCTCACCACGCTCCAGCAGGAACGCTACGTCCGCTTCGACCAGGCGGCGCGCGGCTGGGCGGTGGGGGTGCAGGCCTACATCACCGGCGCCAACTTCCTGAAGACGCGCAGCCTCCTCGACGTCGCCAAGCCCCGCATGCGGCGGCTGATGGAGGAGAGCTGCGAGATCGTCAACCTCGCCGTCGAGGAGGACGGGGAGGCCGTCTACCTCGCCCGCGTCGGCGGCCCGCGCGTGGTCGACCCGGCGGTGCCGGAGGGCGACCGCACGCTGCTGCACTGCTCCGCCGTCGGCAAGGCGCTGCTGTCCGGCATGCCGGAGGCGCGCGTGCAGGACATCCTGACCCAGCGCGGCATGCGCCGGTTCACCCGCACGACCGTGTCGTCGCTGCCGGCCCTGCACGCCGAGCTGGCGCTGATCCGCAGCCGCGGCTACGCGCTGGACCAGGAGGAGCGGGTGCCCGGCCTGTGCTGCGTCGCCGCCCCCATCCACGACGAGAACGCGCGGGTGATCGGCGCCCTGTCGCTGTCCGGCTGCAACCGGCGCATGGCCGACGGCCGCGCGGCGGCGCTGGGCGAGATGGCCCGGCGCACTGCGGCGGCCGTGACCATGGAGATCGGCGGCCGGCTGCCGGCGTGACGCGGTGACGCCGTGGCGTGTTGTTAAGGAACGCCCTGGAATTCCTGGCCGGGCGTGTGCATCTGGTGTATGAGATACCAGATGCGCCGGGCGCCCTTTCCCGGCAGGGCAGGGGATCGTTGAAGACGATGAAGGCACCCGCACTGAACGTCCAGCCGCTCGACACCGGAACCACGTTCCGCAGCCAGGTCTACCATGCGCTGAAGCAGGCGATCACGGAGATGGACATCTATGACCATCCCACCGAGATCCGTCTGGAGGAGCGGCAGCTCAGCGACCTTCTCGGCGTCAGCCGCACCCCCATCCGCGAGGCGCTGAGCCTGCTGGAGCAGGAGGGCTTCATCCGCCTGCAGCCGCGCCGCGGCGTGTTCGTGGTGCGCAAGACCAAGACCGAGATCGTCGAGATGATCCAGGCCTGGGCGGCGCTGGAGAGCATGGCGGCGCGCCTTGCCGCGCAGCATGCGGCGGACGAGGACATCCGCACCCTGTGGGACCTGTTCCGCAACTTCGAACAGCGCAGCCCGATGGACCACGTGACCGAGTATTCGGACGCGAACATCGCCTTCCACAAGAACATCATCCGCCTCAGCGGCTCGTCGCTGCTGCAGGAGATGACGGACAATTTGTTCATCCACGTCCGCGCCATCCGCAAGCTGACCATCGGGCAGGACAACCGGGCGGAACGGTCGATCCACGACCACAAGGAAATCATCAAGGCGCTGGAGCGGCGCGACGCCGATCTGGCCGAACGGCTGGTGCGCGAGCACACGCTGGGCCTTGCCGCGCACGTCGAGAAGCACTGCGACTTCCTGGACGACTGACCAACTTTATGGAGTGAAGTCGGCTGCGGTGAAGGCGGCGAGCAGGCGGGCCGTCGCCTCCGCCGTGTCGGCGCGCAGCAGCGCGCCCATCACCGCCACACCCGCCGCCCCGGCGCCGCGCACCGCCGCGGCGTTGCCGGCGTCGATCCCGCCCAGCGCCAGCACCGGCAGCGGCGCGTTCGCCGCGAGGCGGGCGAAGCCGTCCAGGCCCAGCGGCGGCCCGTACCCCGGCTTGCTGGGGGAGGGGAACACGGGCGAGAGTGTTGCGTAGTCCGCGCCCTGCGCCGCCGCCCGCGCGAGTCCGGCGCCGTCGTGCGCCGACACGCCGATCAGCGCGCGCGGGCCGAGCAGGGCGCGCACGGCGGTCGCGTCGCCGCCGTCCGGCAGGTGCACGCCGGCCGCGCCGGCGGCACGGGCCAGTTCGGGATCGCCGTGCACGGTGACGGTGGCGTCCCATGGGCGGGCGCGCGCGACCAGGGTGCGGGCCAGGGCCGCGCGCTCGGCATCGGGCAGGCCCTTGTCGCGCAGCGACAGCCAGCGCAGGCCGGCGGCGAAGGCACGTTCCGCCAGCTCGGGCAGCGGCTGGGCGGCCTGATGGCGGTCGGTGATGAGGAGGACGGGCGGGGCGGGGAGCATGGCGCGCAGTGTAGCGCGAAGTGCGAAGCGCGTGTGCCCCCTCCCGCCCTCCGCCGGCGCTCCGGGCACCCTCCCCCGCTACGCGGTGGAGGGGGAAAGCGGCGGCAGTCCCCTCCACCTTGAAGAGGGGGAGGGTTAGGGAGGGGGCAAAACGTCGCCTACTTCCGCCCCTTCCCGACCGACCAATACAACATCCCCGCGAGAACCAGCAGCGCGAAACCGATGAGGACGGCGTCGCCGGGCAGGGTCTGGAGCGCGCCCTGGAAGGCGGCGATCTGGCCGGCGGGATCGGGGTGCTCCATGGCTCCGCCTCCTCATGCGGGCGTTACTCATGCGGGCGTTACTGCGCGGCGACGGCCGGCTGCGGGTCCTGCTCCGGCGTGGGCGGGTGCGGGCGGGTGTAGAGGCCGGCAACCTCGCCGCGCTGACGCACCAGGGCCAGGACCACGTCGATGGTGGGCGTGGCGACGCCGACCATGCGGGCCATCTCCTGCACCACCGACAGCAGCGCGTCGATCTCCATGGGCCGGCCGCGCTCCAGGTCCTGGAGCATGGAAGTCTTGTGCGCGCCCACGGCACCCGCGCCGTTGATGCGCCGCTCCACGTCCACGCGGAAGTGGACGCCCAGGCGGTCGCCGATCTCCTTGGCCTCCAGCATCATCGCCTTGGCCACCGCGCGCGTTTCCGGATCCGACGCGATGACGTCCAGCGTCGCGTGGGTCAGCGCGCTGATCGGGTTGAAGCACAGGTTGCCCCACAGCTTCAGCCAGATCTCGTCGCGCACGCGGTCGCGCACCGGGGCCTTCAGCCCGCCGGCCTCCATCATCCGGCTGAGCGCCGTGACGCGCTCCGACATGGAACCATCGGGCTCGCCCAGCGCGAACTTGTCGCCATAGACGTGCTTGATGACGCCGGGGGAGACCACTTCCGTGGCCGGGTAGACGATGCAGCCGATGGCGCGCTCCGGCCCCAGGCCGTGCCACTGGCGCCCGCCCGGGTCCACCGTTTCCAGGGTGCGCCCCTCGAACGGGCCGCCGTGCTTGTGAAAGTACCAGTAGGGGATGCCGTTCACGGCGGTGACGATCGCGGTGTCCGGCCCCAGCAGCGGCTGCATGGCGTCGACCACGCCGGGCACCGAATGCGCCTTCAGGCCGATGATGACGTAGTCCTGCGGCCCCAGCTCCGCCGCGTTGTCGGTGCAGCGCGCCTTCACGGTCTGCGCCTCGTCGCCGACCAGCAGGGTGACGCCGTTCTCGCGCATGGCCGCCAGATGCGCGCCGCGCGCCACGAGGCTGACCTCCGCCCCCGCCTGATGCAGCCGAACGCCGAGGTAACCGCCGATCGCCCCGGACCCGTAGATGCAGATTTTCATGATGCCCTGGCCCCCTCCCATCGTCGATGCCGGCGGCGGACGTCGTGCGCGCGACAGGTCGTGCGCGTGGCTGATTGTCGGAACCGCCATCGGGCTGAGCTTGGTATACGGTATACGCAATGTCAACAGCAACGAACGGGAACTCTCCGTATGGGTTTATAGAACGGAGTTGCGTGGTATACGATATCCAGAATACCGTACTGGTCCGCTGCGGCGATCCGTGCGGCAGCGCGCAATCCATCCTGGGAGGAATGAGCCACATGGAGCAGGGCACCATCCGGATCGAACCGGCGACCACCGACGCGGACATCACCGCGTGCTTCCCCACCATCCGGCAACTGCGCACGCACCTGACCGACGAGGACGCCTTTTGCCGGCAGGTGCGCCGGCAGATGGACGACGGCTACACGCTGGCCGTGCTGCGCTTCGACGGCGAGATCGCCGGCTGCGCCGGCTTCCGCATGCACGAGACGCTGTCGCGCGGGCGGTACATGTACGTGGAGGATCTGGTCACCTCGTCCGCCCACCGCTCGCACGGGCTGGGCGACGCGCTGTTCGACTGGCTGGCGGGCGAGGCGCGCGGGCGCGGCTGCGCGCAGATGGAGGTGATCTCCGGCGTGCAGCGCACCGACGCCCACCGCTTCTACCACCGCAAGCGCATGGTCATTAAGGCGTTCCAGCTGGTTCTGGCGCTCGAGTAGGCGCGGTGCGGTAGGGGGCAAGCCAGCCGAGCCCGTCCGACGTGCGGCCGGCCGGCTTGTACTCGCACCCCACCCAGCCGCCGTATCCGAGCCGGTCGAGGGCGGCGAAGAGGTATCCATAGTTGATCTCGCCCGTGCCCGGCTCGTTGCGGCCGGGGGTGTCGGCGACCTGGACGTGGGCGATCTTCGGCAGCAGGCGCTGGATGGTGGGGGTCAGGTCCCCCTCCATGATCTGCATGTGGTAGACGTCGTACTGGATGAACAGGTTGTCGGAGCCGACCGCCTCCAGCAGCCGCTCGGCGTGCGCGGTGGTGGACAGGTGGAAGCCGGGGATGTCGCGGGTGTTGATCGGCTCGACCAGCAGGCGGATGCCGGCGTCCTTCAGCGCGCGGGCGGCGAAGGTCAGGTTGTCGACCAGCGTTTGCTCAAGGCGTTCCGCCGGCACGCCGGCCGGGGCCTTGCCGGCCAGGCAGTTGACCTGCGGGCAGCCGAGTGCGGTGGCGTAGGCGATGGCCTTGGCGACGCCGTCCTGAAACTCGCCCGTGCGGCCGGGCAGGCAGGCGATGCCGCGCTCCCCCGCGTCCCAGTCGCCGGCCGGCAGGTTGTGCAGCACCTGGGTCAGGCCGTGGCGCCGCAGGTGCTCGGCCAGCGTGTCGGCGGGGTGGGCGTAGGGGAACAGGTACTCGACCCCGGTGAAGCCGTCCGCCGCGGCGGCGGCGAAGCGGTCGAGGAAGTCGTGCTCGGTGTAGAGCATCGTCAGGTTGGCCGCGAACTTCGGCATGGTGGGTTTCTCCCCAGGAAATGTCAGACGTGGACCGGATCCAGCGCCGGTTCGGGCAGGTCCAGCACCTCCTCGAACTCGGTCACCGCGTCGATCTCCGGGCCCATGGCGATGTTGGTGACGCGCTCCAGGATCACCTCCACCACCACGGGCACCTGATGCTGCTGCGCCATCGCCTGGGCGTCGGCGAAGGCGGATGCCAGCCGGTCGGGGTCGGTGACGCGGATCGCCTTGCAGCCGAAGCCCTCCGCCACCGCCACGTGGTCGACGCCGTAGCCGGCCGTGTGCGGCGCGTTGATGTTCTCGAACGCCAGCTGGACCTGGAAGTCCATCTGGAAGGCGCGCTGCGCCTGCCGGATCAGGCCGAGGTAGGCGTTGTTCACCAGCACGTGCACGTAGGGCAGCTTGAACTGCGCGCCCACCGCCAGTTCCTCGATCAGGAACTGGAAGTCGTAGTCGCCGGACAGCGCCACGATGGGGCGCCTGGGATCGGCGACGCGCACGCCCAGCGCCGCCGGCAGCGTCCAGCCCAGCGGCCCGGCCTGACCGCAGTTGATCCAGTGGCGCGGCTTGTAGACGTGCAGGAACTGGGCACCCGCGATCTGCGACAGGCCGATGGTGCTGACGTAGCAGGTGTCGGGACCGAAGGCGCGGTTCATCTCCTCATAGACGCGCTGCGGCTTGATGGGCGTGGCGTCGAAGTCGGTGCGGCGCAGCATGGTGCGCTTGCGCCTCGCGCAGTCGGCGGCCCAGGCGCTGCGGTCCTTCAGCGTGCCGGCTGTCTTCCATTCCTCGGCGACCGAGAGAAAGAGGTCCAGTGCGGCGGCGGCGTCCGACACGATGCCGTAGTCGGGCATGAAGACGCGGCCGATCTGCGTGGGTTCGATGTCCACGTGCACGAAGGTGCGCCCGCGCGTGTAGACGTCGACCGATCCCGTGTGCCGGTTGGCCCAGCGGTTGCCGATGCCCAGCACGAAGTCCGATTGCAGCAGCGTGGCGTTGCCGTAGCGGTGCGCGGTCTGCAGCCCGGCCATGCCGGCCATCAGCGGGTGGTCGTCCGGGATGGCGCCCCAGCCCATCAGGGTCGGGATCACGGGAACGCCGGTCAACTCGGCGAACTCGACCAGCCGCTCGCACGCGTCGGCGTTGATGATGCCGCCGCCGGCCACGATCAGCGGCCGTTCGGCCGCGTTCAGCATGGCCAGCGCCTTCTCCGCCTGGGCGCGGGTCGCGCGCGGCTTGTAGACGGGCAGGGGGTGGTAGGTGTCGGGGTCGAACTCGATCTCCGCCGTCTGCACGTCGAGCGGCAGGTCGATCAGCACCGGCCCCGGCCGGCCGGAGCGCATGGTCTGGAACGCCTGAGCCACGGTGTAGGGGACCTGCCCTGGCTCGCGCACGGTGACGGCCCACTTGGTGACCGGCTTGGCGATGGATTCGATGTCCACCGCCTGGAAATCCTCCTTGTAGAGGCGCGCGCGGGGCGCCTGCCCGGTCAGGCACAGGATGGGAATGGAATCGGCCCAGGCGGAGTAGAGGCCGGTGATCATGTCCGTGCCCGCCGGGCCGGAGGTGCCGACGCACACGCCGATGTTGCCGGCCCGCGCACGGGTGTACCCCTCCGCCATGTGGGAGGCGCCCTCGACGTGGCGGGCCAGGACGTGGCCGATGGTGCCGCGGCGGAAGAGCGCCGCATAGAAGGGATTGATGGCGGCACCCGGCACACCGAAGCAGACCGTGACGCCCTCCTTCTCCAGGACGTGGACCGCCGCCTCGATCGCTGTCATCCTTGCCATGGTCGAACCTCCCTGGATGGCGTTTCGCCAGCGTCCCGTGACACTGGGCGCGGGCTGGAGCGGGCGGCCACCGCTTTTCCTTTTGTTTCCACATGGTGGAAGGCGGCGGCGCTTCGGGGCCGCACTTTCCCGCATCGTGGAAAAGCGGGCCCCCGCGCGTTGTCCGGGGCCGGCGGTTGCGCCCACGCTGCCCGTCCAAACCGCGAGCACGGGGAGAGACGCCATGAAGATCGGATTCATCGGGCTGGGCATCATGGGACGGCCGATGGCCGGGCACCTGATCGCCGCCGGGCACACGCTGTTCCTGCACGACCTCGCCCCCCTGCCGCAGGACCTGCTGGACGCCGGGGCCACCGCCTGCCAAAGCGGCCGGGCCGTGGCGCAGGCGGCCGACGTGGTCATCACCATGGTGCCCGACACGCCGCACGTGGAGGCCGCCCTATTCGGCCCCGACGGCGTGGCGGAGGGGTTGAACGCCGGCAAGATCGTGGTGGACATGAGTTCCATCTCCCCCGTCGCCACCAAGGAGTTCGCCCGGCGCATCAACGACCTGGGCTGCGCCTACCTGGACGCGCCGGTGTCGGGCGGCGAGGTGGGGGCGAAGGCGGCGTCGCTCACCATCATGGTCGGCGGGCCGGAGGCGGCGTTCGCGGTGGTGAAGCCGCTGTTCGAGCTGATGGGCAAGAACATCACGCTGGTCGGCGGCAACGGCGACGGGCAGACCACCAAGGTCGCCAACCAGATCATCGTGGCGCTGACCATCGAGGCGGTGGGCGAGGCGCTGCTGCTGGCATCCAAGGCCGGCGCGGATCCGGCCAAGGTGCGGCAGGCGCTGATGGGCGGCTTCGCGTCGTCGCGCATCCTGGAGGTGCACGGGGAGCGCATGGTGAAGCGCACCTTCGACCCCGGCTTCCGCATCGAGCTGCACCAGAAGGACTTGAACCTTGCCTTGAGCACGGCGCGGTCGCTGGGCGTGGCGCTGCCCAACACGGCGACGGCGCAGGAGCTGTTCAACGCCTGCGCGGCGCGCGGCGGCAAGGCGTGGGACCATTCCGCCATGGTCCGCGCGCTGGAGACGCTCGCCAACTTCGAGATCGGCCAGAAGGAGTGACGGCCGGAACGCCCCGGGGCATGGGGCGTTACACCTGCGGATAAGGGAACCCGGCGCCGCCCCCTCCTGGGGCGCCGGGATTCCGCAGGGGGAGGACGGCCGATGCTCCAGCTCACGCAAGCGCAGGTGCGTCTCGGGTTCTCGGCGGCCAGCAAGGAGGAGGCGATCCGCCTCGCCGGGCAGACCATGGTCGAGAGCGGCCTGATCGAGCCGGGCTACGTCGACAGCATGCTGGGGCGCGAGCGCGTCGCCGCCACCTACCTGGGCAGCGGCATCGCCATCCCGCACGGGTTGCCGGAGGCGCGCCACCTCGTGCGCCGGACCGGCGTGGTGGTCGTGCAGTTTCCGGGCGGCGTCGACTGGGGCGGGGGCGAGCCCGCCCGCCTCGTGGTCGGCATCGCCGCCAAGTCGGACGAGCACATCGCCGTGCTCCAGCGCCTGACCGGCGTGCTGGGCAACCCGGAGGAGGCGGAGCGGCTGGGCCGCACCACCGATCCCCGCGCCGTGATGGCCGTGCTGAACGGCGCGGAGGGGGCCGCCGCCCCGGTGTCGGCGCCGGTGTCCTTACCGGATGGGGGAGTGTCCATCGACGTCACGGCACCGTCGCCGCACGGGCTGCACGCCCGGCCGGCCACGGCGCTGGTCGCGGTGGCGAAGCGCTTCCGCGCGGAGATCGCCGTGCGGCACGGCGACGGCGTGGGCAACGCCAAGAGCCTCGTCTCCCTGCTGCGCCTCGGCGTGTCGGGCGGGCAGCCGCTGACCGTCACGGCCGCGGGGGAGGATGCGGAGGCCGCGCTGGTCGCCATCGGCGCCGCCTTCGCCGACGGGCTGGACGAGCCGGCGGTGGCCGGCACCCCGCCGCCGCCCGCCCCGGCGCCCGCCGCGGCGGTGCCGGTGGACCTGGACTACGACGGCGCGGTGATCGCCGGCATCTCGGCCTCGCCCGGCGTGTCCGTCGGCACCGTGTGGAAGTTCCAGCGCGAGGAACTGACGGTTGCGGAGACGGCGGCCGATCCCGCCGTGCAGCACCGCCGCCTGGACCAGGCGCTGGCCGGGGCCGCCGCCGACCTGCGCAACCTGCATGAGGAGTTCTGGAAGAAGGCCGGTGCGGCCAAGGCCGCCATCTTCAAGGCGCACCTGGAACTGCTGGACGACCCGGAGATGGTGGCCGACGCCCACGCCGGCATCGACGGGGGGAAGAGTGCGGGCTGGGCGTGGCGGGCGGTGTACGAGGACCGCGCCGGCATGCTGGCGCAGCTGGCCGACCCGCTGCTGGCCGGGCGCGCCGCCGACCTGCGCGACGTGGGCCGCCGCGTGCTGCGCCTGCTGGCCGACGCCACGGGAAGCACGGCCGTGCTGCCCGACCACCCGGTGATCCTGCTGGCCGAAGACCTGGAGCCGTCGGACACCGCGAAGCTCGACCCCGCCATGGTGCTGGGGCTGTGCACGGCGGGTGGCGGGGCGACCTCGCACACGGCGATCATCGCGCGCTCGCTGGACATCCCCGCCGTGGTGGCGGCCGGGCCGGCGGTGCTGGACCTGGAGAATGGGCGGGAGGCCATCATCAACGGCGACGACGGCGTGCTGGTGGCCGGCCCGTCGGAGCGCGACCGTGCCCGCGCCGCCGCCGCCCGCGTGGCGGTGAAGGAACGGCGCGACGCGGAGCACCTCGACCGCTACAAGCCGGCGATCACCACCGACGGGCGGCGGGTGGAGGTGGCCGCCAATATCTCCGACCCGCTGGCCGCCGCCAAGGCGGTGGAAGCGGGGGCGGAGGGCATCGGCCTGATGCGCACGGAATTCCTGTTCCTCCAGCGCGAGTTCCCGCCCACCGAGGAGGAGCAGTTCGAGGCCTACCGCACCATGGTGCGGGCGATGAACGGGCTGCCCATCATCCTGCGCACGCTGGACATCGGCGGCGACAAGAACGTCCCCTACCTGCGCATGCCGGCCGAGGAGAACCCGTTCCTGGGCGTGCGCGGCATCCGCCTGTGCTTCGAGCGGGAAGACCTGTTCCGCACGCAGCTGCGCGCCATGCTGCGGGCATCCGCCGAGGGGCCGGTGCGCATCATGTACCCGATGATCGCCACCCCCGCCGAACTGGCGAAGGCCAAGGCGATCACCGAGGAGGTGCGGCGGGAGGTGGGCGCCGATCCGGTCGAGGTGGGCGTGATGATCGAGGTGCCGTCCGCCGTCATGATGGCCGACCAACTGGCGCGGGAGGTGTCCTTCTTCTCCATCGGCACCAACGATCTGACGCAGTACGTGCTGGCCATGGACCGGCTGCACCCGGTGCTGGCGCCGCAGGCCGACGGGCTGCACCCTGCGGTGCTGCGCATGGTGGAGCGCACGGTGGCGGCGGCGCGCGCGGCCGGCGTGTGGGTGGGGGCCTGCGGCGGCATCGCCGGCGACCCGGCGGGGGCCGTGCTGCTGGCCGGGCTGGGCCTGACGGAGCTGAGCGTCGCCATTCCCAGTGTGCCGGCGGTGAAGGCGCGGCTGCGCACCATATCGATGGCCGAGGCGGAGAGTGCGGCGAAGGCGGCGCTGGACTGCGCCGACGCGGGCGCGGTGCGCGCGCTGGTGCGCGAGCGCTTCGGCGGAGGTGCGGCATGAAGGGCGCCCCGAAGACGGGTATCGTCACGGTCACGCTCAACCCGGCGGTCGACCAGACGCTGGACGTGCCGGGCTTCACCGCTGGGGCGGTCAACCGCGCGGTGGCGGAGACGCGCACGGCCGGCGGCAAGGGCATCAACGTCGCGGCCTTCCTTGCGTCCTGTTTTCCTGGGGGCGGCCCCGTCCCGGTGACGGCGACGGGCTTCCTGGGCGAGGACAACGTGGGCGTCTTCGAGGCGCTGTTCCGCCGCCGCCACATCCACGACCATTGCCTGCGCGTGCCCGGCAGCAGCCGCGTCAACGTGAAGGTGGTGGACCGCGAAGGCCGCTCCGTCACCGACATCAACCTGCCGGGGCTGGAGGTGCGGGCGGAGAGCTGGCGCGCACTGCTGGCCGCGGTGGATGGGCTGGCCGCAAGCAACGGCACCTTCGTGCTGGCCGGTAGCGTGCCGGCGGGGGTGCCGGAGACGGCCTATGCGGAACTGACGGCGCACCTGCGGGCGCGCGGCGCGTTCGTGGCGGTGGACGCCAGCGGCGCGCCGCTGCGCCACGCGGTGGCGGCCCGGCCGGATATGATCAAGCCCAATGTGCACGAGCTGTCCGACCTGCTGGGCCGCCCGCTGTCCACGCGTGAGGAGGTCGTGGCCGCGGCGCGGGAACTGTGCGGCACGGGAATCACGCTGGCCGTGGTGTCCATGGGTGCGGACGGGGCGGTGTTCGTGGAGGGCGGGCGCGCCCTGCTGGCCGTGCCGCCGCCGGTGACGGTGGCCAGCACGGTGGGGGCGGGCGACGCCATGGTGGCGGGGGTGCTGGCGGCCCGGCTGGAGGGCGGCGACCTGGAGGCCTGCGCCCGGCGTGGCACCGCGTTCGCCGCCGGCACGCTGGCCCGCCTGGGTCCGGAGCTGCCGCCCCCCGACCGCATCGCCGAGCTGATGGCGGCCGTGCGGGTGGAGGAGCTCCAGGGATTCGGAACGTCGTAGGTTGGGTTGAGCGCCAGCGAAAACCCAACGTGTCCGCATGGCGCCGGGTGTTGGGTTTTCGCCTGCGGCTCAACCCAACCTACGGAGCTTCACGTGCGTCGGAGGGGTTCGACATGGCAAGACTGGTGGCGGTCACCGCCTGCCCCACGGGCATCGCCCACACCGTCATGGCGGCCGAGGCGCTGCGCCGCACCGCCGCGCTGAAGGGGCACAGCATCGCGGTGGAGACGCAGGGCGCCGAAGGGCCGGGCGCGCCGCTGGACGCCGCCGACATCGCCGCCGCCGACGCGGTCGTCGTGGCCGCCGACATCGCGGTGGACGAGGCGCGCTTCGCCGGCAAGCCGGTGGTGCGCACCACCACCGCCCGCGCCATCCGCGAGACGGAGACGGTGCTGAACGAGGCGCTGGCGCACGTCCACCAGCCGGTGAAGGAAGCGCCCGCCGCCGCACCGCCGCCGGCCGCACCCACGTCCGCCTCCGGCGCTTCCGGCCTGCTGGTCGCCATCACGGCGTGCCCGACCGGCATCGCCCACACCTTCATGGCCGCCGAGGCGCTGAAGCAGGCCGCGCAGGCCAAGGGCTACCGCATCAAGGTGGAGACGCAGGGCTCCGTCGGCGCCAAGAACGCCCTGACGGCGGAGGAGATCGCCGAGGCCGACGCGGTGATCATCGGCGCCGACACGCACGTCACCACCGAGCGTTTTACCGGCAAGCGGGTGCTGAAGACTTCCGTCGGCGACGCGCTGAAGCACGCCGGGCGCGTGGTGGATGACGCGCTGGCCCTGCCGCCCCCGGCGGCCGGCGGCCCCGGTTTCGCGCAGGAGGTGGCGCGGGCCAAGGCGCAGCAGAAGGGGGAGTCGTCGGGTCCCTACAAGCACCTGCTGACCGGCGTGTCCTTCATGCTGCCCTTCGTGGTGGCGGGCGGGCTGATCATCGCCCTGTCCTTCGTCTTCGGCATCGAGGCGTTCAAGGAGCCGGGAACGCTGCCGGCCGCGTTGATGCAGATCGGGGGCGAGGCGGCGTTCGGGCTGATGGTGCCGGTGCTGGCCGGCTACATCGCCTATTCGATCGCCGACCGGCCGGGGCTGGCGCCGGGCTTCATCGGCGGCATGCTGGCGGCGAAGATCGGGGCGGGGTTCCTGGGCGGCATCGTCGCCGGGTTCCTGGCCGGCTACGTCGCGCGCTGGCTGCGCGACACCATCCGCCTGCCGGTGAACCTGGAGGGGCTGAAGCCGGTGCTGATCATCCCGCTGCTGGCGACGCTGGTGGTGGGCTTGATGATGGTCTACGTGATCGGCACGCCGGTGGCGGCGATCATGGCCGGGCTGACCGGGTTCCTGCAGAGCATGACCGGGGCGAACGCCGTGGCGCTGGGCCTGCTGCTGGGCGGCATGATGGCGCTGGACATGGGCGGGCCGGTCAACAAGGCGGCCTACACCTTCGCGGTCGGCCTGCTGGCGTCGAACACCTTCACGCCGATGGCCGCCGTCATGGCGGCGGGCATGACGCCGCCGCTTGGGCTGGCGCTTGCCACCATGGTGGCGAAGAACCGCTTCACCGTGCAGGAGCAGGAGGCGGGCAAGGCGGCGGGCGTGCTGGGGTTGGCCTTCATCACCGAGGGCGCCATTCCGTTCGCGGCGAAGGACCCGTTGCGCGTCATCCCGGCGTGCATCGCCGGCTCGGCCGTGGCGGGGGCGCTGTCCATGTGGTTCGGCTGCGGGCTGCGGGCGCCGCACGGCGGCGTCTTCGTGCTGGCGATCCCCAACGCGGTGACGCCGCTGGGCGGCTACGTCCTGGCGATCCTGGCCGGCACGCTGGTGACGACGCTGGCGCTGGTCGTGCTGAAGCGCCCGGTCGAGACGGTGGAGGCGGGGGTGGCGGCCCTGGACGCGAAGCGCGCCTAACGCGCAGCCACGGCCGGTGTTACCGGCACGATGCGCACGTTCTCGGGCACGATCTTCGTTGCGTCCGTGCCCTGCAGCGTCAGCGTCTCGCCGTTGTCGAAGGTCAGCACCACGTCCGGGCCGCGCTGGCGCATCGCCGCCTTCACCGCCGCGAGGTCGCTGAGGCCGTAGCCGGCCAGTTCCAGCACGTCGCTGTCCGGCTCCGCGCCGGGCTTGAAGTCGGTGACGGTGTCGCGGCCGCGGCCGGCGCGGATCCAGAACACGTCGCGGCCGGGGCCGCCGGTCAGCACGTCGTCGCCGCCGCGCCCGTCCAGCAGGTCGTCGCCCGGCCCACCGCGCAATGTATTGCTCAACCCGTTGCCCACCACCTGGACGCCGTAGCGGGCGCGGACCACCGCGTTCTCCACGTTCGGCGGCAGGGTGGTGTGCGCCCACAGCTCCAGCGTGTCGATGCCCTCGCCCGGCTGCTCGACCACCGACTGGCGGAAGTCGGTGACCTTGTAGGTGTCGTTGCCGGCGTGGCCGGCGCGCGGGCGGGTGTCGCGGTGGCGGCTGCCCAGGTAGTCGTCGCCGGCCGTGCCGTCGGCCACGTCGTCGGGGATGCGGGTCGTCCAGGGCTGCGGCGGCTGCGCCGGCTCGGCGCGCGGGGAGGCGGCGGGCGTGGGGGTGCGCGGCGCGGCCTCGCGCGGTGCCGCGGCGGCCATCGCGCCGGCCGGTGCATTCGGCCGTTGGGCGTAGGCGCGGATGTGGTCGATGCGCATCTCGGCCGGGAAGGGGGTGGAGGCGTCGGGCTTGCCCGGCCAGTTGCCGCCGACCGCCAAGCTCGCCAGCAGGTACATGGGCGTGTGCATGGTCTCCGGCGTCGGCAGCTCGGCGATCTTGCGGCCGTCGAAGTAGTAGCTGACCACCGTCGGCGTCCAGTGGGCGCCGTAGGTGTGATAGCCGTCGGTCACGTCGCCGGTCACGTCGATCCACTTGGTGCCGGGGTTGGCGGATTTCTTGACGCCGATGGCGTTGACGTGGATGCGGTGCGGCTTGTCGCCGTGCACCTCGAACACGTCGATCTCCGGCGGCCAACGCTTGTGCGTCGGCAGCAGCCAGAAGCACGGCCACATCCCCTTGCCTTCGGGAAGCTGGGCGCGCATCTCGAAATAGCCGTAGGTCTGGGAAAACGACATCTCGGTGGTGATCAGGCCGGTGCTGTAGGGCAGGTCGCGCGGCAGGCCGGCGGCGGGCTTCGCGGTGATGACCAGGGCGCCGTTCTCCAGCCGGAAGGGGTCGGGGCCGACCGTGGCGTCGGAGTAGAAGCCCAGTTCCCCATTGCGGCTGAGCGTGCGGCCGTCGAAGTAGAACTTCGTCTTCCAGCGCGCGTGGCCGTCGGCGCTCCAGTCGAAGGCATCGAACTCCTCGGCGAAGGTCAGGACGTAGCCGGGAGGAAGGTCGGGCGGCAAATCCATCATGGCGAACCCATCACTTGGCCGCATCTCCCGCGCGCGGGGCCAGACGCGTCAGCACGCCGGCGGCGGACAGGGCGCGGCGCAGCAGGCGCGGGCGCGCCGTGGGGGAGAAGCGCCAGCGCACCAGCCGCCGCGCCAGCGGCTTCGGCCCCAGCAGCACGCCGGCACTCCACACCAGCATCGCCGCCTTGCCCTTGGCCGACATGCCGTCGAAGGCCAGCACGGCGCGCGCCATGCGGGCCAGCAGCCCGGCGGTGCGGTCGCCGGCCACCGGATGCTCGTCGGGGAACAGGCGGTGGCAGGCGATGCGGTATTGCAGGTGGTTCGGGCTGCGCTCCAGCGCCCCTTCCGGCAGGTCGAAACCGAGGTCCGGCGCCCTGGCGCGCAGCCGCTTCAGGTTGGCCTGATCGACGCGGATGCGGCGCACCAGCGCCTTGGCCCCCTGGTCGGAGGCGACCGACAGGTTGGAGCCGTGGATCCTGTAGAAGACGAGCGGCTTGGGGATGGTGACCACGTCGCCGCTCATCACCGCCATGCCCAGCAGCATGGTGTCGTTGCCGACGCGCAGGCCGTCCAGCGTCTCCGGATGCGGCATCACGCGCTCCAGGAACCAGCGGGCGTAGAGGTTGGCCGAGCCCGGCGGGGTGGGATAGGCATAGGAGGTGCGCAGCATGGCGCGGATCCGCTCCGGCGTCAGGCCGGGCGGGAACTGCGGGAAGACGGTGCCCAGCGGCCGGCCGTCGCGGTCGATGGTCGCCATCTGGCACTGAACCTTGGACACGCCCGCGTGCCAGACGCGCGCCACCTCCCGCATCAGGTCGGGGTGCAGCAGGTCGTCGGCGTCCAGGAAGGAGACGACGGCGCCGGTGCTGGCGGCGAATCCGGCGCTGCACGCACCGCTGGGGCCGACGTGCGGCGTCTCGATCAGGCGGACCGCCGGTTCGAAGCCGCGGATGATCCCCGGCGAGCCGTCGGTGGAGCCGTCGTCCACCACGATCACCTCCACGCGCGGCCAGCGCAGGGCCAGCGCGCTGCGGATCGCGTCGCCGACGAAGGCGCCGTAGTTGTGGCAGGTGATGACGACCGACAGCGTCAGGTCCTCGGTGGGCGCCGTGGCGGCGGTGTCCGGCATGATGTCCGGCATGGGCGTGGCGCTCTCGTTGTGTGGGGATGGGCCCCGTCGCGGGGCGAACCCTCATCCTACCGGGCGGGTTCCGCCGCCCGAAGACGTTCAGTGTGGTTAGGGCTCACCCGCACGGGGGTACCGAAGGCGGTAAAAACGGCCGGAGTCCGCGCTTCTTCTTTGAACGATTCTGACCCGAGACAGGGTAACACCGGCGGTGCCGCCACAACCGTCGCCTTATCCAGCTTCTGTGTAGATGAACCTTCGGATACGGGCAATGGTGCAAGAAAATCAACGCATCCGGCGGGAAAGTCGCCGTCGCCAGCGAGAGGTTGGCCGTGCATCGCTGTTGCCCAATGAGCGTCCAGGCTGCACGGCCGACATGCATTTCGACGCAGCGGCGCGCCGCAACGGTGGCTGTAGGGGTAGTTTGTAATTCGTTTTCCCGCTTTGCGGCGGCGAAGGACCCCCCGTATGGTTCGGTTCCTGCGCCAGTTATCGTTGAAAGCCAGTTATCTTTGAAAGATTGTACGGCATGCAGGTTGAATAATTGCTTGAATAGCAAATCATCAAAGATCTTTTCATCTCGATTTTTATAAACAAAGTCTCCGATATCTAAAAATTTTCGGATTTTTTCGACGCTCGTCACCAATGCGTCTGATGATACCACTTTTGATTGTTGAATAAAATCATTCCCAAGCTGTTGAGTTGCTCCGTACACGGCAAAACAAAAACACGGGCGCCGAATACCGGCGTCTGAAAGAGACGCCAAGAACACGCGGCAAGAAACTGGGCGAGGGCAAGGTCGCGATGACAGAGGTCACCAGCCAATCCTCATTTCCGGCCGGGGGCACGGACGTGTCGGATGATTATGGTACCGTGCCGCCCCAGGTCGGGGCCGTGGCGCTGGCCAGCCCCGCCGCCATCCCGATCGCCGTTCCCATCGACGCCGCCTCCCCCGACCTGGGCGGCCATGCGGGTGATCGCGACCAGGCGTGGCGCATGCCGGTCTGGCGGGAGGGGCTGCTGATCCTGCTGTCCGGGGTCGTCACCCTGCCGTTCGCCCTGCCGGCGACGTCGCATTCCCTGGCCTTCACCTTCGAATTCAGCGCGGCCTATGCGGTGGCCCTGCTGGGGGCATTGTTCACCGCCAACGCGCTGCACCGGCTGCGCCGGTCGCGGGTGGCAAGGCGCGGCTTCATCCTGGCCCGCGCGCTGGCGATGATGGCGACGGTGCTGCCGGCCTGCCTCGTGCTGGCCGCCGCCGTGGCGCCGGCCCTGGCGCACGACGTGAACATCGCCTTCGCCTGGGGCGGGACCTGGGGCCTGCTGGCGCTGGGCCTGATCGCGGGGTCGCGCACGCTGGAGACGCGCTTCGTCGCCGACGCGCCGGCCGGGGTGCGCCCCGGTGCCGCGCGCCGGCGCCGCCCGGCGGCCATGAGTGCGTGCGTGGCGACGCCGCTCGCGCTGGGGGCCCTCGCACTGGGGAGCGTGGCCGGCCGCGCCATGGCCGGCCCCGGCGCCGCGGCGGCGGCACCGGGGCGCGGACACACGCTGTTCACCGCCGCTGGCGACGCCGTTGAGGCCGACCCCGCGCGCGCCGCCGAGATGGCCGTGGCCGGGCTGGACCTCGAC
>Ga0196976_1000186_pt1 | contig 42530 bp, 37 predicted proteins | sample S3v_513CmetaG_FD_148644 | JGI IMG/M metagenome (GOLD analysis project Ga0196976, IMG submission 148644) | Soil microbial communities from Anza Borrego desert, Southern California, United States - S3+v_5-13C | ecosystem: Environmental > Terrestrial > Soil > Desert | place: USA: California... | reverse complement strand
AGCACCGCATTTTCTTCTTCAAGCCTCCGGCACGAGCCATGCCGAGCAAACCGCTTCAGTATTGGTGAAGTACGAAGAATTGTGTCTTCGCGACCGGCCAGACTGGGTTGTAGTCGTAGGGGATATTAATTCAACCATCGCCGCCGCTCTCGCCGCCAAGAAACTGAATCTCCCGGTAGCTCACCTGGAGGCAGGCTTGCGTAGCGGAGATCGTACGATGCCAGAGGAGATCAACCGCCTGCTCGTGGATACGATTTCAGACGAGCTGTGGACTCCATCCGAAGATGCCGATAAAAACCTCTTATATGAAGGCATTGCCCCGGAACGCATCTGCCGTGTGGGAAACATCATGATAGATGCCTACTGCCTGTTGCAGGACAGAATTGCCCGGGCAGGTACCGTACAGCGCCTTCAAATAGAACCGTTGTCCTATGCGGCGGTAACCATGCACCGCCCAGTGAATGTTGATCATCTTGAGAGCTTATCCATCATTGTGGAACAGTTGGTCGAGCTATCAGTGATCCTTACCGTTGTATTCCCGGTTCATCCAAGAACAAAAGCTCGGCTGGAAACATACGGGTTACTCAATGAGTTGCGCGAAGCAGGCGTTCTACTATTGGAACCTATGGGATACATCGAATTCATGAATCTGGTATCGAATTCGAGAATGGTCATCACTGATTCCGGCGGGATTCAGGAAGAAACAACTTATTTGGGTATACCCTGCCTGACAGCGCGCGAATCAACCGAAAGACCAATTACGATCACTGCGGGTAGCAACAGACTGGTGGCAATTAACGAGATTGCTGCAGAGTCTAAATGGGTCCTGGAATCGGTTTCTGAAAGAATGCCAACGACTATTCACTTATGGGATGGCCATGCCTCTGACCGAATTGTCGAGAGGCTATCCAATAAACTGCTTAGACCATGACCACTTCAGCTTTTTCAGGCATGCTGGCTCGGCTCGTCGAGGCGGTTCGGCAAGCTTCCCAACCCTGCGTTCTATGCATACGGCACCCTCTGGACGAACAGGCCGTCGAGAATCTCCTGGCTTTGCCTCTTGTAGAAAGCATCATTCTACAAGCTGAAAATAAAGAGCTTTTGAACAGATATCCGGACCGGATCGGTTACTACATTCGAAATGGGGAAGCCTGGCACTTACCTACCCGCTTAGCCAAAGAAATGATTTACGCAGGTCGTTGGGGAGAGTTTGGTGCGCGAGTGGCATGGGATGCGAAATGCGCAGGCATTCGTAAGATTCGGGTGGTTTCTGGATTTTATCTCAGTCAAAAACGCAGTCTAATTATAGTCGCTTTCCTTAAAACTATCTCCTCATTGCTTTATCGCTCCGGCCTTACAAAATCGAAATCAGGTTTTCTTTTCCGTGCTGAGCAATACTGGATTGCATTCAAATTACGCTCATTAACCAAGCTTCCCGTCTCAATAATCCCTCCCCTTCAATCCGGTAACGACAGAAAGATAGTTTTTGTAGGATCGACCCTTGGACCAGGTGGCGCAGAACGTCAACTGTCTACAACACTTGTGGCCCTCTCGCGCTTCCCTCAATACGGAATTCATTTTTTGCATCATAAGCCGATGCATAAGCCGAATGATTTCTACTTATCTCAACTCATTGAAAAGAGCATTTCATACTCCCTCATTAGACCCTATAGCGCCCAAGAACAAATAAATCCTGAACTTAAAGTTGAGCTAGAAAAACAGCTGACGAAGTTTGGGGACCTTGGAGGAGATATCGCCTCGTATACAATAGAGTTCATCGAGCGACGACCTGAAACTGTTCACATCTGGCTGGATCACATGAATGTGATCGCCGGGCTGGCCGCATTATTGGCTGGTGTTCCCCGCATTTTTCTCTCTTGCCGCAGCCTCTCCCCAGTTCATTTTTCGTTCAACGAGCCTCACTTAAGGCCCATCTACCAATTATTGGCAAAATTCCCAAACGTTACGTTCCTGAACAACAGCAATGCGGGAGCAGCTGATTATGCACGTTGGTTGGGACTCACCCCTCGGACAATGAAAGTTATTCCAAATGGGTTTGACTTCTCCAGCCTGCCCGAGAGGAGCCAACTGACCAGGTCGGGCATGGAGTACAAACAAAAGCTGGGAATACCGGTAAAGGCACCTGTTGTTGGCGTTGTCATGAGAATCTCTGAGGAGAAACGTCCCACATTGTGGTTACAGATAGCTGAACGCGTGTCACGGTTAATTCCTGATACTCACTTCCTCATAGTGGGCGATGGCCCCATGCGTGCAGAGATGGAGGTGCAAGCTAAAGCCAACCTTCCGGGTCTAGTGCATTTCCCGGGTCATGAGTCTGACCCGTTTGTGGCAATTGCTGCCATGGACTTGTTCCTGCTAACTTCGAGGGTTGAAGGTTTGCCTAATGTGCTGATCGAAGCCCAGGCTGTAGGGGTACCACCGGTAGCACTGGATGCAGGTGGAGCAAAAGAGACCTTTCTAGACCGGGAAACAGGATGGTTAATTAACTCGAAGGATCCAGCCGTCGCTGCCGAGCTCATTGCCTCATTATTGAACAATCACTCCCTTCTCGCTGAAGCGGCACAAAAGGGTCACGCGTTCGTCCGGTCGAGGTTCAACTCGGAAACCATGGTTGAATCAACGCTCTCCGCCTATGGCTACCTGGCCCCTGCTGAAATGAGCTCTCCCGATGTGATGGCTCACCCCTCGGTATCCTGAGTCATGGCTCGACGCCTACTTTATGTTATAGGCTCACTTGAAGTGGGTGGAGCAGAACAGCATCTGGTACAAGTTGCTTGCCAGCTCAAAGAACGTGGCTGGAATCCTGAACTATATGCTTTCACGACCGGCGGTCCTTTATCATCCCGCCTTCAGGAAGCCAAAATACCTGTCTTTGGCCTCTCCCCGGCGTGGATGAATTCTTTTCCTTGCAAACGGCTCGTTGCCCGATTCCGTCTGGTAGCTACGTTCGCTTTCCTAGCTTGGATCATGCTGGTACGCCGACCAGCTCTTGTACACTTTTTCCTTCCCGGTGCTTACATCGTTGGCGGCATCGTATCACTGTTCACTTTCACCAGACCGAGAGTGATGAGCCGCCGAAGCAGAAATTTCTATCAACGAAAACACCCCTATATGACCAAGCTCGAATTGTTTCTGCATGGGCATATGGATGCGGTTTGCGGCAACTCGCTCGCTGTGGTCAACGACCTCAAATTGGAAGGCGTAGAAGCAAACAAACTTCATCTGATATACAACGGCATTGACCTAAAGCGTTTCTTACAGCACGCTGCCCTCAATTCCCTACGCCAGAAATTGGAGATCGACGAGAATGCCCTGGTATTTATTTGTATAGCAAATCTGATTCCATATAAGGGCCATCGGGATTTATTGGATGCTCTTGCAGAGGCTCGGCCACTTCTACCACAACCCTGGGTTTGTCTTTGCGTAGGGAGAGATGACGGCATTGGTGCCGACCTTAGAGCGCTTGCCGCCGAGCTTGGAATTGGAGATAACGTCCGTTGGCTGGGAGGACGTTCCGATATTCCGGATCTATTGAGCTGCGCCGATGTCGGGATACTCTGTTCACATGAAGAGGGATTTTCCAACGCCGTGCTGGAAGGTATGGCAGCCAAATTGCCAATGATAGTGACAGATGTGGGCGGAAATGCTGAAGCAGTGCTAGATCGAATTACTGGGCGTGTCGTTCCTCCTCGCCAGCCTGCGCAATTGGCACAGGCAATCCTTGAGATGGCTTCTGACCCAACACGCGGGGAAATGGGGAAACTTGGACGCGAACGTGTTTCTGAAAATTTCTCGCTCACTTCTTGCGTAACCCAATATGAAGCGCTTTATGACCAAACCCTGCGGCCATCATCCTTCGAACGCCCTTCCTAAGATGCAGGCCAATCTTGTAATAGTTGAATAAGGTAATTCTCGAGCAATGTGTGGAATCGCTGGCTTCCTAAATCTAAGTAGCAAAGACTCTGCCGTCCCTGCCACCGCATTGGCAATGGCCGACAAAATCATACATAGAGGGCCGAATGCGAGCGGCAACTGGGCTGAGGGGCCGGTAGCTCTTGCGCATCGCCGCCTGTCCATCGTTGACCTGTCGTCTGCGGGGAATCAACCGATGCAATCCGCCTGCGGCCGCTATGTGATTGCCTTTAATGGGGAGATTTATAACTACAGGGATATTCGCCAGAAAGTCGAGTCAGATCCTTATTTCGCCGCTTATATAAAACAGTGGCGAGGTCATTCGGATACCGAAGTAATTCTGGCATCCTTTGCTATCTGGGGGGTGGAAGAAACCCTGAAGCTGATGGTGGGAATGTTCGCCATTGCGCTTTGGGATCGGCGTGACCAGGCGTTATTTCTCGTACGCGACAGAATGGGCGAAAAGCCTCTTTATTTCGGACGCTTTGGTTCGACTTTCCTTTTTGGCTCAGAGCTCAAGGCGCTACGCGTGCATCCTGCCTGGCAGGGAGAGATCGATCGCAGTGCCCTAAGCTTGTTCATGCGCCACAACTATATACCGGCCCCATACACTATATATAAAAACGTACATAAGTTGCTGCCTGGCAATTTCATACGGATCAATGCAAGCGGTGATATTCACAGGAAGGAGTACTGGTCATTAGCGAAAGTAGCGGATAACAATAAGTCCAAGTTGTTCCAAGGGAACGAGCAAGAGGCCATGGATGCCTTGGAAGAACGGCTCTCAGCCTCAATTCGAGATCAAATGTTAGCCGATGTTCCTCTTGGAGCCTTCCTCTCTGGAGGTATCGATTCATCTACCGTCGTCGCCTTGATGCAGGCCCAAAGCCAACGCCGAGTCCGCACATTCTCGATCGGTTTCTTTGAAGACGGCTTCAATGAAGCGGAACACGCAAAACGGGTGGCCGAGCACCTTGGCACTGATCATACCGAACTATATGTAACTGCCAAGCAAGCACAAGACGTGGTTTCGCTGCTTCCATCTCTTTATGACGAGCCTTTCTCCGATTCATCACAAATCCCGACCTTTCTCGTCTCTCAACTCGCTAGACAACACGTAACCGTCAGTCTTTCAGGAGACGGTGGGGATGAGCTATTTGGCGGCTATAACCGTTACTTTGTTGCAGGCGATATCTGGCGCAAGATGCATCGTGCGCCCGCCCCATTGCGAAATTCTGTTGCTTCCCTGATTCGAGGGCTACAGCCCAAAACCTGGTCAAGCTTGTTCGGAGTCGTCAGACCGATTCTTCCGCAACGTTACCGTCACGGTAATTTCGGAGACAAATTACACAAGTTTGCTAATGTTCTTGGATCGCAAGGCCAAGAAAGCATTTACAAGCAATTGATATCTCATTGGCAGGACCCTGCTTCCATAGTGATAAATGGCTATGAACCTCCTACCGCCATTACAGCTCCACGGCATTTCCCGGAAATCTCCAATTTCGTGGAACGCATGATGTACCTTGATTCGATCAGTTACCTGCCTGATGATATCCTCGCCAAGGTTGACCGGGCAGCAATGGGGGTAAGCCTTGAAACTCGAGTTCCCATGCTGGATCACCGGATTGTTGAACTCGCCTGGTCCTTGCCATTCGATATGAAAGTTCGCAACGGGGAAAGCAAGTGGCTATTGAAACAAGTCCTGTACCGCCATGTACCCAAGAAAATTCTAGAACGGCCGAAAATGGGGTTTGGCGTTCCCATTGACCAATGGCTGCGAGGAGATCTCCGGGAGTGGGCTGAAGATCTTTTAGATCCGTCTCGTCTCAAGTCGGAAGGATTTTTTCACACTGAGCCCATTTTGGAAAAGTGGAACCAGCATCTGTCAGGGCATCAAAACTGGCAGTATCTACTTTGGGATGTGTTGATGTTCCAGGCGTGGCTACGCACAAACCATGGCTAAGTCTAAAACTCGACTTTTATTTCTTGTCAGTGAAGACTGGTATTTTGTTTCCCATCGGCTCCATCTTGCAAAGGCGGCGTTGCTTGAGGGATTTGAAGTAGCAATTGCTACACGAATACATGAATCAGAATTTACCCTGCAGAGTGTGGGCTTGACTGTATTCCCTATTCTTCTTGAACGAAGTTCAAAAAATCCATTTAAGGAATTCAGATCAATTTTACAAATCACAAAAATATATCGCTCATACAAGCCAGACATAGTGCACCACGTTGCCTTGAAACCGTGCCTATACGGATCAGTTGCAGCGATTTTTGCGCGTGTACCCGTAGTGATAAATGCCTTAGCCGGACTGGGATATGTCTTCACCTCCAGAGAGCGCTATGCGCAAATCCTACGCCCAATAATTACGACTGCATTTCGTCTCTTATTCAATCGATCCAATTCCTGTTTGATTATTCAAAATGCCGATGATCAGGCATTGATGCTGGGCAACAAGATTATTACTCCTGAACAAGCTGTAATGATTCGCGGTGCGGGTGTTGATTTAGAGGTTTACCGTACTACTCCATTTCCTGAAGGAGATCCACTTATTGTCTTTGCTGCCAGAATGTTGTGGGACAAGGGCTTGAAAGAGTTTGTGGATGCCGCAAGAATATTGAAAGACAAGGGTATTAAAGGGCGTTTTGTTTTGGTTGGTACTCCAGATCCCCAGAATCCGGCCAGTGCATCAGAAAGTGACATAGAAGAATGGGTAAAAGAAGGAGTCATTGAATGGTGGGGGCAATGTAGTGACATGCCAATTGTGTTCGCTCAAGCAAGAGTAGTGTGCTTGGCTTCTTACCGCGAAGGTTTGCCGAAAGTGTTGATTGAAGCTGCGGCTTGCGGCCGACCTATTGTTACCACTGATGTACCTGGGTGCCGCGAAGTTGTTATACCTGGCGAATCGGGTTATTTAGTGCCTTCGCATAATGCGGAGACTCTGGCGGACGCTATTTCTGAATTGCTTAATGATATGCCGACTTGTCGTGAGTTTGGCATGAAGGGGAGGCAGCTAGTTGAGCAGAATTTCGCTCAACAAATCATAGCAAGACAAACTCTAGATTTATACCGCAGGTTGTTACCCACTTGATGCAAACGCTCGTTACTGGTGCTACTGGTTTTATTGGCCGTCGATTACTGCAACCAATGGATCGCGCACTAGTGCGACGTAAAAGTAATTTAACAAACGAAGTGATTGGGGACCTTTTAGACCCACGGACATTGAAAGCAGCCTGCAAGGATATTGATACGGTATTCCATTGCGCAGGCTATTCTCAGGCAAGCCAATCATCGGACCCTGATATCCATTGGGGCGTTAATTATGAGGGAACGAAAAATTTGCTGGATGCTGCAATTGAGGAAAGAGTAAGCCAATTTATTTATCTTTCCAGCGTTAAAGCCATGGCCGAACCAGGCGATCAATGTGTGCAAGAAGGTTGGCCGGGTGAACCCGCAACCGAATATGGGAAAGCTAAGCGCTCAGCAGAACGACTCGTGCTAGAGGCTGGTAAAAAGCATGGTATGCGAGTAACAGTCCTTCGTTTAGCCATGGTCTATGGACGTGGCGGCCGAGGCAATATGGAAAAAATGGGCCGCTGGGTGGAAAAAGGGCTATTTCCGCCCTTGCCAGAAACTGGAAACAAGAGGTCAATAGTACATGTTGAAGATGTTATTGATGCAGTTCATTTGGTAGCTTCGAAACCGGAAGCAAACGGTCGGACATACATTATAGCCGATGCTAGGGCTTATTCAGGGCGAGAGATTTATGATGCTATTCGAGAGCAGCTTGGAAAGAAGGTTTGTACGTGGAGTGTCCCTTCATTTGCGCTGAAATTAGGGGGAGTCGCTGGTGATTTCATAGAAACCCTTGCTCATAGTTCACTCCCACTTAATTCAGAAGTGATTGACCGTCTCTTAAGGTCCTCCTGTTATTCGCCAGCATTAATTGAAGAAGAATTAGGTTGGCGAGCTAATATTGGTTTAGACGCAGGTTTGCAGGAAATGTTAGGCATTAATTCAACTTTAAGTAAATTGGATCACGAATCCTGATTGAAGGATTCTCAATATGCTGAGAACTTTTGATGTTTCGCTATCAGTATTCGGACTGATTATAAGCGCCCCCCTCACGTCTCTGATCTTGCTGCTGGGCTTCATGAATACTGGCTCACCTTTATTCAAGCAAGTGCGGGTGGGAAGGTTTCAAAAGCCCTTTACACTCATTAAATTTCGGACGATGAAACTGGGTACTCCATCTATTGCCTCCCACTTGGCTCAGAGTTCAGCAGTGACATCTTTAGGTCGCTTTCTACGAAGTACCAAACTGGATGAACTTCCACAGTTATGGAACGTGCTTAAAGGGGAAATGAGCCTCGTCGGGCCTCGCCCTTGTTTGTTTAACCAAGATGAATTGATTAAAGAACGGGCTATCCGTGGTGTTTTCGATGTTCGGCCTGGGATTACTGGCTTGGCTCAACTGAATGGTATTGATATGTCTACACCAAGGCTTTTGGCAGAAACAGATGCAGAAATGATCAACAAGCTTAGCCTGAGGCTGTACCTGCAATACCTTCTGATGACCCTGTCAGGCAAAGGAATGGGAGACCGTATCAGGAAGAATAAATGAAGTATTGCTTACTTTACTCCTCATTGCGCAGGAGAACATCATGCAAATAAGCAAACTTGCAAGCCCAGTACTGTCCATTCCACGACCGGCAAAACGCCTCATTGTGCTGGCGCTTGACTGCTGCCTCTGCATTCTAACTGTATGGCTAGCCTTTTACTTGCGGCTGGATGAGTGGATTCCCGTTGCCGGAAATTTACAATGGCAACCTTTCTGGGCTGTCGTGATATCCCTTTTGATCGCGATTCCCCTTTTCATTACCCAAGGCTTCTATCGCGCAATCTTCCGTTACTCCGGCTGGCCTGCCCTGATGACTGTAGCACGTACCATGGTGATTTATGGGGTGGTTTATGCAACCATTATTACTGCTATAGGTATCCCTGGAGTTCCTCGTACTATCGGTCTCATTCAGCCGATGCTGTTGCTGCTCGCGGTAGGTCTTACTCGCGCGCTGGCTCGATTCTGGCTAGGTGGGCTTTACCACAGCCAGCTGCGGCAATTCTCCCTACCTAAAGTGCTGATTTATGGCGCAGGTACGGCAGGGCGACAGTTAGCTGCCGCCATGAGCAATAATAATGAAATGTGGGTTGTCGGATTTCTGGATGACGATGACCGTTTGCATGGGCATGTTTTGAATGGACTGCCTATCTATAGACCGGATGATCTCACAAGTCTAGTTGCATCGCTGAATATCTCCAATGTTCTGCTTGCATTGCCTTCAGCTACCCGCCGCAAAAGAAATGAAATCCTCAACAAGATGCTGGAAGCGCATGTCTCTGTTCGCACATTACCCAGCGTTTCCGAACTCGCGCAAGGCAAGGTGAGCGTTTCTGACTTGCATGAGCTGGACATTGATGACCTGTTGGGCCGGGAGCCTGTCGTTCCCAACCACATCTTGCTCGGCCGCAACATTGCTGACAAAGTTGTTCTGGTGACTGGAGCAGGCGGTTCTATTGGAGGTGAGCTTTGCCGACAGATTTTGAAGATAAAGCCTTCCGTTCTGCTTCTGATTGAGCAGAATGAATTTGCGCTTTATGAGATTCACCAGGAGTTACAGTCAAAACTGGGGGAATCGGTCACGCGTCTTGTTCCACTGCTTGCCTCCGTGCGAGACCCCGAGCGGATACGAGAAATTATGTCAGCTTGGTCACCAGAGACGGTCTATCACGCCGCCGCTTATAAGCATGTTCCCCTGGTAGAACACAACCCGGCGGAAGGCATTAGGAACAATGTTTTTGGCACACTCGTTACTGCCCAGGCTGCAGCAGAATCAAAGGTCAGCGACTTTGTACTGATCAGCACGGATAAGGCCGTGCGCCCAACCAACATCATGGGCGCTAGTAAGCGACTGGCCGAAATGGTGCTGCAAGCGTTAGCAGCAAACCCCTCCCCTACCCGTTTCACTATGGTGAGATTTGGGAATGTGCTAGGGTCTTCCGGTTCTGTCGTCCCAAAGTTTCGCCAACAGATCCGCAACGGAGGACCGATTACCCTCACGCATCAGGATGTCACCCGTTACTTCATGACCATCCCTGAAGCTGCCCAACTTGTCATCCAAGCGGGAGCAATGGCTAAAGGCGGGGATGTTTTTGTGCTAGACATGGGTCAGCCTGTCAAAATTCTGGACCTTGCTCGCCGTATGGTCGAGCTGTCAGGGCTGGTAGTGAAGGACGAAAACAACACGGAAGGTGACATCGAAATTGAAATCACTGGGCTACGGCCAGGAGAGAAACTATTCGAAGAACTGTTGATAGGCGACAATCCAAAGCCTACTTCGCACCCCAGAATCATGAAGGCTCATGAGGGTTTCATTCCGTGGTCTGAACTGGAGCAGAAGCTAGCTGCGATGGAGCTTGCACTTAATGTCAACGATGTAGGAGTCGTACGTCAAATGCTACAACAACTTGTCTCGGGCTATACGCCAAGCGGAAAAATTGTGGATTGGGTTCATCTAGAGCAAGAGTTGGGAACCAATGCCACGGATGCGTGAGTGAATTCATTAGATATCCCGGTTTCTCCCCTTCTTGACCGTTTATGTTTGTAGTCACACTGACGATTTTATCGACGCGTGCCAAGGTAGTTTTTTATTACAATAATTCTCTCAAAATCATGAATACACGTTCCTCTTTCAAAGCTTTTTTACTAGCAGGGGTTCTGGGAAGCACAGGCATGTTCCCACCGGCGCATGCCGCGCCTGATATAGCGGAGCCGGAACCGCAAGACCCGGCTGTGCTGCCTGCCATGGTCCCTGGAAAGATGGAAACAGCTGATTCGGCATTCGCCAAGCTGGACGCCAACAAGAAAGGTTATCTTTCGACAGAAGACACGAAAGTACTGGAGGACTTTGACGAGCCGTTCAAGGCAGCTGACGGCGACGGTGACAAAAAGCTAACGCCTGACGAATTCATCAAGGGCTGGGAAAAATACACTGGCATTCCCAGCAGCCCAGACACTTTTCAGCGTACGAAATAGCTTCTGCCTGGAACCCGTGGTGAATGCGACAAAGCCCTCTGGCATAATAGCTTCTTCAGTTTCTAAGGAAAATTCATGTTCGGCTACAACGAAATCGAAGCCTCCGACCTGCATGAAATGATGGGCGACCAAAAAATCCAGCTCATTGACGTCCGCAATGACGACGAAGTGGCCAGAGGCATCATTCCCGGTGCGACACATATCCCGCTGGCCATGATCCCTGTCAAATTCGAGTCGTTCGCCGGCGATGACCCGCTGGTGTTTTACTGTCACAGTGGTATTCGCTCTGCCCAGGCAGCTGCGTTTGTCGCCAACAAGGGCCGTGCACACGTCTTCAATCTCCGAGGCGGTGTGCTAGCCTGGGGTAAGGCCGGGTTTACTTTCGGCAAAAACGGCGAACCCGCGAACAAACCCACCAAAAGCTGATTTCTGGGATGGAATTCGACAAGGAACTGGACGCACGCGGTCTGCGTTGCCCATTGCCCATACTGCGCTGTAAAAAAGGCATGGCCGAGATAGAGGGCGGTCAGGTGCTCAAGGTGTTGGCAACTGATCCTGGCGCAGTCAAGGATTTCCAGTCATTCTGCAAGCAGACCGGCCACGAACTGCTATCACAGGAGCAGCAGGACGATGAATTTACCTTCTACATCCGCAAACGGAGTTAACAACTCAGACTCGAGGAGTTGCCATGGCCTACGTTGATGGTTATGTATTGCCGGTTCCTGTGAAGAACATTGCTCCCTACCGCCGCATGGCAAAAAAAGCCGGTGCCATCTGGCGTGAACATGGCGCGCTGGAATACAAGGAATGGGTAGCTGATGACCTCAATGCTCAGGAATTGGTGCCCTTTACCCAAGGAGTGCAGGCAAAAACCGACGAAACTGTAATTTTTGCTTACATCGTATTCAAGTCTCGTGCGCATCGGGATCGGGTCAATGCCAAGGTCATGAAAGATCCACGACTCGCCGAAATGGGCCCCAAGGACGTACCATTTGATGTCAAACGCATGATCTATGGCGGCTTCAAGCTGCTCGTGGACGCGTAACCGGCCTCCGCCCTCCATACACTGGCATTGCCCGCGCTGCAAAAAAAACTGCTACTGCGAAAACTACTTGAGCTTGGCCAACTGAGCTTCCAGCTTCTCCAGCGTGGCGCTGAATCCGCTCAAGCGCTCTTTCTCCTGTTCAACCACAGCTGCGGGCGCGCGTTCGACAAATCCGGCGTTGCCCAGCTTGGCCTGCGCTTTGGTGATCTCCCCTTGGAGGCGTCCAATCTCCTTGCCAAGACGTTCTTTCTCCGCAGCCACATCAATTTCGATCTTGAGCATGAGCTTGAAATCGCCCGCCAGCGCCACGGGGGCGTCGGCTTCCGGTAATTCGGCAACGACCTCCACATCGGACAACTTAGCCAGCGCCTTGAGGTAAGGCGCAAAATCCTGCAGTTCATCTAGATTGCCTGCTGCAATCAGAGGCACACGCTGCGCAGGGGAAATGTTCATTTCACCGCGCAGGCTGCGGCAGGCATCCACGGCCTGCTTGAGCAATGCAACCCAAGCATCGCTAGCAGCATCAATCTTCTGCTGCTGGCTCTTGGGATACACTTCCAGCATGATGCTTGGGCCTGTTCGACCTGACATCGGACCAACGGTCTGCCATAGCTCCTCGGTGATAAATGGAATCACTGGATGGGCCAGACGCAGAATGGTTTCCAGCACCCTTAACAAGGTCCGGCGCGTGGCTCGCTGCTGTGCTTCCGAGCCGCCTTGCAATTGCACCTTCGCTAGCTCCAGATACCAGTCGCAGTACTCATCCCACACAAACTTGTAGATCGCCTGCGCCACGAGGTCGAAGCGATAGTCGGCGAAACCTTTCTCAACCTCGGCTTCCACACGCTGCAGCTCGCTGACGATCCAGCGGTCTGCCTGTGAAAACTGCAAATAGCCTTCCGGTTGTGTACTGCATTCTTCGAGCCCATTGTCCTGAGGCGTACCATCTTCTTTGAGGCAATTCATTAGCACGAAGCGCGTGGCATTCCACAGCTTGTTGCAGAAATTACGGTAGCCCTCGCAACGGTTGAGGTCGAACTTGATATCGCGGCCTGGACTCGCAAGCGAGGCAAAGGTGAACCGTAACGCATCAGTACCGAAGGCCGGGATGCCTTCCGGGAATTCCTTGCGGGTGCGCTTCTCGATCTGCTCGGCCTGTTTCGGATTCATGAGGCCGCTGGTGCGTTTCTTGAGCAGCTCTTCCAGCGAGATGCCGTCGATGAGATCAATCGGGTCCAGCACGTTGCCCTTGGATTTGCTCATCTTCTGGCCTTCGGCATCGCGAATCAGGCCGTGCACGTAGACGTGCTTGAAGGGAATCTTGCCCGTAATGTGCGTGGTCATCATGACCATACGCGCCACCCAGAAGAAGATGATGTCAAAACCGGTCACCAGCACAGAGGAGGGCAAATACTGCTGCAGCATCTGGTTCTGTGCATCTTTTTCAGGATTGCCAGTCCAATCAAGGGTAGAGAACGGCCACAGCGCGGAGGAATACCAGGTATCAAGCACGTCCGCATCACGTTCCAGCTCTCCCGTGTAACCATCTTTGGCAGCGAATTGCTTCGCTTCGGCTTCGTCGTGTGCAACATAAACCTTCCCCTCATCGCTATACCAGGCTGGAATCTGATGCCCCCACCACAGTTGGCGGGAAATACACCAATCCTGAATATTGTTGAGCCACTGGTTATAGGTGTTGACCCAGTTTTCTGGAACGAACTTGATCTCGCCACTGGCAACGACTTCCAGCGCTTTCTGCGTGATGCTTTTGCCGTCCGCGGCAGGTTTGCTCATGGCGACAAACCATTGGTCGGTCAGCATGGGCTCAATGACAACCCCTGTCCGGTCACCGCGCGGCACTTTTAGTTTGTGTTTCTCGGTCTTTTCCAGATATCCCTGGGCTTCGAGGTCGGCCACGATCTGTTTGCGGGCAGCAAATCGTTCCAAGCCCTGATAAGCTTCAGGAACCAAAGCGACCTCTTCATGGTGTTCTATTGCAGCGCTGATTGCTCGCCGAACGCTGTCACCCTTAACATCTAAAGTAGCTTTATTTTTACCCTTAACGTAGCCATCCAGAGTCAGAACAGAAATCATCGGTAGATTGTGGCGCTGCCCAACTGCATAGTCATTGAAGTCATGCGCAGGTGTGACCTTGACCACGCCGGTACCGAATTCGCGGTCTACATAGTCATCAGCAATAATGGGCAGTTCGCGGTCGCAAAGCGGCAGCTTCACGGTCTTGCCGATCAGGTGTTTATAGCGTTCATCTTCAGGATGCACCATCACAGCAACGTCACCCAGCATGGTTTCCGGACGCGTAGTGGCAACAGTCAAATGGCCTGAGCCGTCAGATAACGGATAGCGGATAAGCCACAGGAAACCGTCCTCTTCCTCCTGGATGACTTCCAGGTCGGAAACGGCGGTGCCGAGCTTCACATCCCAATTCACCAGCCGTTTGCCGCGGTAGATCAAACCTTCGTTATAGAGGCGAACAAAGGTTTCCGTCACGGTACGCGACAAACCTTCGTCCATCGTGAAGCGTTCACGAGACCAATCTGGCGAAGTGCCCAGACGCCGCATCTGACGTGTGATGGTTCCGCCTGAGTATTCCTTCCACTCCCAGACCTTTTCCACGAACTTCTCGCGGCCAAGGTCGTGGCGCGACACGCCTTGCGCATCGAGCTGTCGCTCGACAACGATCTGCGTGGCGATCCCAGCGTGATCAGTGCCGGGCTGCCATAAGGTGTTATCACCACGCATACGGTGATAACGAGTCAGTGCATCCATCAAGGTCTGATTGAAGCCATGGCCCATGTGCAAAGTGCCCGTGACATTGGGCGGTGGCAGCAGGATGCAGAAATTCTGCTGTACGTCAGGATTTGTACCTGCGGCGTAATAGCCGCGTTCTTCCCAGAATTGATACCAGCGACTTTCTATCTCTTTGGGTTCGAAGGATTTTGCCAGGGTTTTTTGCGGTGTTTGGTCTGCGCTCATAGGGGCTGGATTTTATCACAGCACCCATGCAGCTAGGCTGTATGCGTGTCTCGCTATGAAAGCACAATAGGTCGCAATGTTTTTCACCTTAGTTTAGACATGCGTAATCGTTAACGCCTCCGGTACAATCGTTCTCTACTCTGATAGCATGGCCAGTAGATTAATAATGAGGGAGCAGCATGTTCGAACCCATTTGGGCCTGGGGCATACTTGGCTTGATCCTGGTCGCCACTGAGATGGCTACCGGCACTTTCTATATCCTGTGGTTCGGTATCTCTGCTCTGTGCATGAGCGCTGCTTTACTCTTGTTCCCCGGCATGTCTACCGTGATGCAATTCTTCCTGTTTGCCGCACTCTCATTAAGCTCTGTTGCCATATGGAAACTGCATTACCAGAAAACTGGCCCCGATTTGCGTGTTGGGCAATCGCAAGGGGACGAACTGGGCAGGATAGGCACCATCATCGAGCCCGTCAGTCCAAGAAAAAATGGCAGGATCCAATTCGCTCAAGGCGTAATGGGCAGCCGTGAATGGACTGCCATCAGTGATGACGAATTAGAAGCCGGCGTTGATGCCGTGATTGTGCGGGTTGAAGGCAACGCCTTGCGTGTAAAACGCGCAGTCTGAATTAGCAAAAAAGGAAAAATAGCATGCTTGAATTTATGATCGTTCTGCTGGTGCCTGTCGTCATTGTGCTTTGGTTGGGCATTCGCATCGTGCCGCAAGGCCAGGAGTGGGTGGTTGAGCGGTTGGGTAAATTCCATGCCGTAATCAAACCCGGCTTCAATCTGATTTTCCCGATATTCGACAAGGTCAGTTACAAGGTCACCACCAAGGACATCATTCTCGATGTGCCGCAGCAGGAGGTCATCACCAGTGATAACGCGGTTATCTTGGCCAATGCCATTGCCTTCATCAAGGTGACCAATATCGAACGCTCTGTATATGGAATTGAGAATTTCCATGAGGGTATGCGCAACATGGTGCAAACCAGCTTACGTTCAATCATCGGCGGTATGGATCTGAATCAGGCGCTTACTTCACGGGACCGCATAAAGGCTGAGCTCAAATTATCGATCGCCGACGAAGCAGCCGATTGGGGATTAACCGTTAAATCGGTCGAAATCCAGGATATCAAGCCCTCTAGCAATATGCAGCAGGCCATGGAGCAGCAAGCTTCTGCAGAGCGCGAACGCGTAGCAGTGGTGACCCGTGCAGAAGGCGACAAGCAGGCGCTCATCTTGAATGCCGAAGCACGGTTGGAAGCGGCGAGGCGTGACGCTGAAGCGCAAAAAGTAGCGGCTGAAGCCTCTGCTGAGGCAATACGCATGATTTCCGAAGCCGTGAAAGAGAACAATACTTCGGCAACCTTTCTGCTGGGTGACCGCTATATCCAGACCCTGCAAAAAATGTCTAATGCTGAGAATAGCAAGATCGTGGTCTTGCCGGGCGATATCATTGGGGCCGTCAAAGGTTTGATGGGCGGCAGATAACTCTACAAGGAGAGCATTATGGGAACGATTTTCGGCTTACTGATACTGATTGCGGACATTTACGCAATCATCCAAATCCTTAAAAGCTCAGCGGATGGGCTGAAAAAGGTCCTGTGGATTCTTGGCGTGATCATATTTCCCGTGGTCGGTCTCATCGTCTGGTATCTTGCCGGGCCCGGCAGAAAGTAGTCAGGCGATGCCCGCCTGCTGACCACACACCGGGCAAGCGGGGTCCCGGCTCAGACGGATACTGCGCCATTCCATCGTTAAGGCATCCAACAGCAACAGCCGCCCCTGTAAACTTTCGCCGATGCCCATCAAGAGCTTCATCGCTTCCGCCGCCTGAGTGGTGCCGATCATACCCACCAGCGGCGAAAAAACCCCATTCTCGGCACAACGCATGTTTTCCTCCGCGCCCATGTCTGGGAATAGGCATTGATAACAAGGGCTGGCATCATTCCGCATATCGAAGACTGATACCTGCCCTTCAAAACCAATTGCAGCGCCGGACACAAGCGGTTTGCGCAGCTTCACACAAATCTGATTAAGCGTATAACGCGTAGCGAAATTATCACTGCAGTCGATCACCACGTCGGCTTCCCACACCAACTTTCCCATGGATTCAGGCGAGGATCTTTCCTCGATGGTTTTCACCTTGGTTTCTGGATTGAGTACTTGCAGGGTGCGTCGGGCTGAAACTGCTTTGTTGATGCCGACGGATTGGGTGGTATGGATGATCTGCCGCTGCAGGTTGGTTAGATCAACAGTGTCGAAATCGCAAATAGTCAACGTGCCCACACCCCCAGCCGCGAGGTACAGCGCAACCGGTGAGCCCAGTCCACCCGCGCCCACTATGAGCGCATGGCTTTGCACCAGCTTCTCTTGTCCCTCATAGCTGATCTGCGGAAGAAGAATATGACGGCTATAGCGCAGGAGTTGTTCGTCATTCATGCTAATGTAACTGCCCAGCCTGGATCATTGCGTTATAAAGCACATAAGGTGAGATCCAGGTGAAGACGTGATCGAATTCGCCATCTGCGGTGCCTGCGGCAGTAACATCATGACTGACGAAAACACTATCCGTCCCCGGTGCGCTAGGATTTTCATCCTCATCATTACCTCCAGAGCCAAGCGAGCCTGTAGACCCTAAAGAATAAACCACAGCAACAGCGTTATTAATCGCATAATTGGATTCCGTACCACCTGAACAGGCTGCAGCGGTCACACCGCTCGAACTCAGGCATACACGCAGCTCAGGCTGCAGTGCTGCGATCCCCACTGTGTTCATGTCGCCCGGCGTCGTATAGTCAGGCGTGACCGCCCCTCCCGCATTATGCTGAGCTACCGCATACATGATGCGGTTATTCCAGCCATCAATGGCGAATCCATTGTCGTCTGTAGGTCGAATACCCAATGTAGCTGCAGGTAAAAATCCCAGTTTGGCTGTGCATATGCCACCGCCGATGGGGTCTTCCAGGCCACTGCTTATTGCTATCGCAGGACAAGGTAAACGTCCATTGGCCTGTGCAAAGCCAAGCAATGCTCGCCTGGCCGTTTCCATGGTGGTTTCAGTTTGCGTCTGAAACACCTGGTTGCGCTGTGCCTGCAGAGGAAGCAACAGAGCGCCTAGCACCAGCCCAAGAATGACGACCACGACCGCCATCTCAACCAGGCTAAAACCTCTTTGGGAGTTTTCTTTCAACATCCAGTTAGGGGCTAACAACGAATATCTGGTCATTATAGTTGGCAGTACGTGGCTTTGCCGTTGAATCATAAATTCCATCGCCATCGGTATTTTCGACACTATCAAGATATTCGTTCAATGCATTGCATGAAGGTCGGAATTGCGCCGAACCTTTTGAAGGGAACAGCGTTGCATCAATGACGCGCCCAACAGTAATGACTACAGCTTCTGTATTTTTTGCACCGGCTGCAATGGATGCGACGGCAGGTCGCGTGAGATGGTAATACACATAATCCTGCCAGTTATTCTCCTCAAACCATGCAGGCAAAGCGTTATCAAATCTGGCATCGCTTGACGATGAAAAACTGCCATTACTTGCGCTACATGTCATGGTCGCATTGCCGTTATTATCAGCGCCGCCGGTCGAATTGACATGGCAACCTGTCGTCGCGTCTTTGGTAGGGAAAACAGTATGAGCGCATCCGCCACTGCGAGAAGTGAATTTTCCCCCTCTCGTTTCAAAAGACCCTAACGCGCCAGCACCAATGAGACTCACGGCATTACAAGAGGTAGTTGTACAAGTTACATTTAGGGCGCTAATCGCGGTGTAACATGACCCTGCTCCTGTACAGTCGCAATTATCATTGTCATGCGCACAGCTCCCTGTGCTACTAAGGAATGGAGTTCCGCCCGAACGAGTAAATCGGACACGCTCAATGCCGGAGGTTTCTTGATCGAATATTGATTGCTCGCATGTGAGACTTGAGTTATCCGTCAAAACAGTACCTGTGCGGGTGTAATTGCAGCTCTGGTAGTTTATTGGCAAATGACCTTCAGTCAGTCCTCCTGTTCCAGCTTGGGTTTGTTCACCACTATAATTTTGAGTAGTACCCATTTGGGCAGCATAAGGATAGTAGCCGTTTAAATCCTGATATGCCTTCAGTTCAGCACGTGCTACTTCACCTACTCGCCTCTCTAATGCTGAAATTAGTTCATCAATGGTGATATAGACCAGCTTGTCATTGAAGGTATCATTTACGATGCTCCCCAATATGAAGTCCTCATCATCGGTGTCATAGTCAAAGTTTCTGTATGTGATTCCGCCAATTGTCACTTGATCAAGAAAGTTAGCTGGCAGGGGTGCATTTCCTGACCGGTCTTGTCCATTGATGGTGGGCCCTGGAGCCAGAATGACCACCGCGACACGATCAGACACTATAGCTCCCGCAGAATCTCTTATAACCATCCAGGGGCGCAAAGGGTTATTGATGATACCAGGATGGATTTTAGGGTTAGATGCAGGCGCAGAATACTGACGCACAAGATTTCTAGAAACTGCATACCAAAGATTACTACCACTGCTATCCCGGAATCGATGGCCTATTCCTGGATAATTATTGCAAGGGTTAGTCGATCTGATATGGGGTATTTGTCCTAAGAAATTTGGTTCATTAAGACTATTCAGCAGATTGAAATTAGCAGACGAGCAGTCACTTTGCCCATCGTAGTTGGGGTTGGTGGTTTCACGCCTGTCTGGCCATGGAAATTGGCCAGGAGCTTCATCATAACTCACAGCCCAACCTATCATGGCCTCCTTGGCTTGCATCAAAGCCTGCATGGTGTCTTCATCGCGCTCAGCCTGCAGTGCTGCAGCCGTATAGCTTTTGATTAGCAAGCCCGTCATGGCTAATCCAATGATAAATGCCATAAGAATCAGCACAGCGCCTTGCTGTTTATGTAGCAATAACGGATGACTACACTTTTTGTGTTTAAGGTTGATCACCTGGTATCGTTCCGATGGTGCCCGATACTTCAGCCTCCGACCTACCCGGCCTTACTTTATTTTCAGTAATGGAGTCCGTTTGCGGATCGTAGGCCTGTCCAGCCTTGAGCTTCAAACTTCTCTCCAGACCAGGAACCTTGATCTGTATCTGGTTCCCCTCCGTAGGCAGCTTGCCCACTTCCACTCCCCCCGTACTTGAATTCTCCTGCACGGGTTTTTCGTTGATCCACACGGTCCCTTTTTTACCATCACTACGCTTCACGTAGCCTTGTACCGAAACTTGTGGTGGTGCCACAGGCGCTACTTCAATGACTTCCTGTGGTTGGTCGATATTCACCGGCTCGATTTTGCGGGTTTGACGAAGGTGGTCGAGCGTTGCGCGTTCAGAGGGCGTAGTAAACAAGCGCCCGAAAGGCTCTGCTGCAAACGCGACATTAGATAGGAGCGTAAAGGCAATGAGCAGATATCTCATGGCTTGACTACCTGTGGCTCACGGATGGTGAGCCAGTCCAGTTCACAATTGGCACGTAAATTGGGGCCTAGCGTGCTCGTATTGGTTGCGCCGGTACGCGTGATTTCACACTCGCGCACGATGAAAGGGGTAGTTTGCTGTGCATCGAGCGCATCAATGAGTGTAATCAGATCACCTTCGTGCAGCATGGCTAGCTCGAGCTTCATGATAGACCGCTGCAGGCTGAACGGGCCTACATCCAGGGCAAATGACGGTTTATATTCCTGCTGCGTTTCGATGGTGTAGTTGATGCCGAACAGCTTGTGCTGCTGATGAATCGTGCGCAGACCGTCTACCCACTCCAGCCGTCGCTCTTCACCGATGAAGCCATCTTGAATCAGTCGCTGATATAGCGGCAAATACCGGGTAATGATTTCCTTTTCCTGACCGGATGCCTGGTAACGCTGACGAGCTTGGTTGAGCTGGCTCTCCTGCTGCAACATCGCCTGCTGCTGTTCATCACGCCTTTTTTCGGCATAGCCCACTACGAGTGCGGCTGAAATAAGGGCAATCCCAAAAAAAATAATGGGGTAGCGGAGCTTGTTCCAATCCTGTTTGCTCAGGTTCATGTAGGAACTCCCTGCCGTTTCAGGATGATTTTAAGCTTGAACAAGGCTGGCGTTTGCTGTGAAGTACGCTCTTCCGCCGTGCTGCCTTGCAGGCTGGTAAGAGAGCTGACATTGACCGGCTCTTGCAATATCTGCACTTGCTCGACTTCCGGGTTGGCTCGCAATCTTTCCACTAGCTGGGTCACACTGCTCAATGCCGCTCGGTAATCTCCCGTGAACCCACGGATTTCGCCATTTACAAATGCCACTTGATACAAAGCAGTAGGATCCGGCACGAACCCAGCCTGGACTTGCGCTGAAGCTTGGGGTATTGGCGTGGCAACCGTTGCCTGGTCGGTATCCTTGAGCTCGATGTCATTGCTACGCACCCAGCGCAACCTGTTGATCTGAATCTCTGGTGAGTTTTCAATAGCCTGGCTCATCACTCGCATGATGCGCTCGGGAGACTTGGCGTATCCCACGATGGCCTGATGAAGCTCGACCGCCAGCTTGAGGTCATTGCTGGGGATAGGTGTAGAGGGGAAATCCTTGGCTACCTCGTTGTACAGGTTTTCCTGCACTTGCGTCTGGCTTGCAAGTTGCTGGGTAGATTGCTCAAACTCGAAGCTCTCTTTCAGATACATGCTCGCCAACAGCAGGCCAGCTAGCAGAATAATAGCGCTGGTAAGATTAATGCCCCTGCGCAGCATATTGAGCTGGGAATTCTTGATTTGCTTCGATGGCGCAAGGTTGTCTGGCACATTGCCTATGGCCAGGAGGTGCATGTGCAGCAATTCAGGGGTTTTCTGCAGCAGAGGTGCATCAAGCCTTAGTGTGTTGGCCAGTTGCACCAGATCCACACGGGTGCAATCTACCCCGTTTTCCTGCTCAACTAGCCGGCTAATCTGCTCGCTGTTGGCATCGAGTGAAGGCATAACCACACTTAACGCAGTATCACGGGTGATGTGGCGCTGGCTGATCAGGTAAAGCCGGGTCTTTTCGGTTTCAGTGACATAAAAAAAGCCGAGCTTGTTCTCAGAATCCGGCAATATCGGCGCCAGCCGGCTGACCCGTAGACGGCCGTTATGCAGATAGGTCTGCCGCAAGCCTGAACTCAGCCTTTCGCAAAGCAGAATATGCGGCGCCATGAGCTTGAGGCGCTTCACGATGACCTGGCTCACCATAGGCAGCAAATAGAGACCTACCAGCGGTGCTTGCAGCTCCTCGATGACTTGCATCCACCCCTGAACCAGTTCCGGATTATTCAACGCAATGAACAAGAAACGGTCGTCGCGACGCTTTTCCTTCTCACGATTGATGAAATGGGCAGCACGGTAAATAGTGCCGCGATAGATCTGGTTGAGTTTGCGCTCGACAATTTCACGGCGGGCATTGCCACTGGTATGCGGCAGAGTTTCTAGTCGGAAGTCTTCCTCAATATCATCAGCCAGAAGGTAGAGCGGAATGTGCGGATGAATCTCCAGAAAGCGCTTGAAATCCTGATAGCCCTGCTCTTTGTTCTGGAAAATCTGGAAAGACTGCAGCTTGCCCAGACGCCAGATGCCGGCCGTCAGGTGCGTACTGGTCGCACAAAGGACGATTTTAGTGAACATGCCCGTAGTAGCCGCTTATCTTCTTGTTCATGATCATAGCTTGAGCTGACTGAAGGAATCGTACACCGGCCCCAGCACCGAGAACATGATAAATGCCAAAATTCCACCTAACACCACCGTCAATGCTGGCTCCAGCATCTTGAGCATCTTGTCGATGGATTCATTCACATCGCGGTCATAGAAATAGCTGATCTTCAACAAGGATGCATCCAGAGCACCACTGTTCTCGCCTACTTTGATCATGCGGACCACCAATGGAGGAAATAGCCCCGCGTTGTGGAAGCTCTCGCTCATGCTGTCACCCGCATTGATTTGCTGATGCGCTCGGTTGAGTGCACTCGCTATCGCGCGATTGCCCACAATATCCTCGCAAGTCTTGATGGCATCAAGGATAGGTATGCCAGTCTGGTACATCAGGGCGAAATAACGTGCAAACCGGGCCAAGATGATTTTCTGCAGAATATCGCCGGTAACGGGCAAACGTAGGGCCACGTAATCGAACCGATAGCGCATTTCCGGGCTTTGCCTGATCATTGTGCTAATCACAATTGCCGCTATGACCGGCAATGAAAAAAGCAGCCACCAGTAGTTCACAAAGACTTTGGAAATGAACATCAGCACTTTGGTCTGGGTCGGAAGCTCCTGGCCCATGTTGCTTAGGAAGGCCGTCATTTGCGGCACAAGAAACATCATGAGGAATGTGACCGCCCCGACGACCACAAACAGTACAAACAGCGGATAAGTCAGTAACCGCTTGGTCTGTGAAACAAGCTCGTCCTGCCATTTGAAGGTGTTGGCCAGGTTTTCGAAGACCTCCGGCAGCTTACCCGTCTGCTCACCAGCGCGTACAAGACTCACAAATACGTTGCTGAATACGCCGGGGTACTGAGCAAGCGCTTGTGACAACATTTTGCCCCCCTCGACTTCCGACACCAGCGCACCGATGATCTTCTGGAAATGCAGGTTTGTGGTGCTGTCCCGTAGGTCCGAGAGACCCTCCAGCAGTGGCACCCCGGCGCTGCTCAGCTGTTCGAGCTGGAAGCAGAACATCATCAGATCTTTGAGTGACACCTTGCGACTGCTGAAAACCGGGTTGGTTTTCTTGGCTTGGCGGAATGTGATCAGGTTGAGCCCTATACGCTCCAGCCGCAACTCAAGATCGATTTCGTTCTGGGCTTCAATCTGCCCCTGTGCCGGGTGCCCAACCTGATCTACCGCCTTGTAATTGTAGGTGGGCATGTCCGGCTAATGGATACGGTTGGTAAGATCGATGACACGCATTACTTCAGCGAGGCTGGTGTAACCTTCCTGGATACGGCGTATGCCGTCATCCGCGAGCGTGATAAAACCCTTATCCAGTGCCAGCTTGCGGATTTCGTCCAAGTGCGCCTTGCGGGCAATCAGGGCATCCATATCGCTATCGATACGCAGCAGCTCAATGATCGCCATACGTCCGCGATAACCGGTGTAGCCGCAGCGTTTACAACCAGTATGCCGATAAATCTGCAGATCGGCACGTGCCTTCGCGCCCAACAGCTTGCGCTCATCATCACTCGCTGTATACGCCTCTTTGCAATGCGTGCACAGCACCCGCACCAGCCGCTGTGCTACCACGCCAATAATATTGCCGGCCATGATATCAGGAGAGATGCCGATGTCCGCCAACCGCGGGAAGGTACCGAGAGCTGAATTCGTATGCAATGTGCTGAACACCTGATGGCCCGTCATTGCCGCACGGAATGCCATGGTGGCAGTATCTGAGTCGCGGATTTCGCCCACCAGGATGATGTCCGGGTCCTGTCGCATGATGGAGCGTATGCCGTTGGCAAAATCCACCTTGTTGACCTCAGCCACGGATGTCTGGCGCATCATGGCTACCGGGTATTCGACGGGGTCTTCCAGGGTCATGATATTGACCGACTCTGTATTCTGGAAAGTCAGCAGTGAATACAAGGTGGTCGTTTTACCGCTACCGGTTGGGCCTGTCACGATCATGATGCCTTCCGGGCGGGTCATCATGAGCTTAAGTTCCTCGAGCGTTTCCGATCGTAGATTCATACGCTCTAACGGAATAATGGATTTCTCACGATCCAGTACGCGAAGCACGATATTCTCGCCATGAATCGTCGGATGACTGGCAACCCGGAAATCGATGGGTCGGCCTACTAGCGTGATATTGAGACGACCATCCTGGGGTGAGCGGGTTTCAGCGATATCCATCCCGCTGATGACCTTGAGACGCACGGCAATGCCGGGCCAGTAGGTTTTGTGCAGGCTACGGATTTGCTGCAGCACGCCGTCGACACGGTAACGCACACGCAGGAAGGCATACTCTGGTTCGAAGTGTATATCTGATGCGCCTCGCTTTACCGCATCCAGCAGTAGCGCACCAACCAACCGGACGACTGGCTGGGTGTACTCATCGCCACCTGCCTGCAAGCTCTGGTAATCGATTTCCCCAGTTTCAATTTCGCGCAGAATACCATCCACCGATAGCTCATAGCCATAAAACTGATCGATATGCTCTTCAAGCTGGGCTTCGGCAGCCAGCACGGGCTTAACCTGGGTCTGCCCGCCCAGCATGGCGCGCAGCTGGTCAATTGCCACTACATTGAACATGTCAGCCATCGCCACGACCAGCACCCGCGTCGGCTCTTCGTAGGCTATGGGCAGCAAATGATAGCGGCGGGCAAAATCTTCAGGGACCATTTTGAGTGCATCGGAATCCGCAATCACCGTGGTGAGATCGATACTCTCCTGTCCAATGGTATGCGCCACCAGGTCGCGGACCATGGCTTCACTGACGAACCCCAGGCGCACCAGCTGACGGCCCAACGGAATGTTGTTCTGCTCCTGTTCCATGAGGGCAATGCGCAACTGATCCTGGCTGATCAGGCCTTGCTGGACCATGAGTTCGCCCAGACGCAGCTTACGCCGTTGTTCAGCCATGAGAAGTCGCCCTGTGGAGAATCAGCATTTGGTCGTCTTTATTCTTCGATTACTTCACTATTTATCAGATTCGGAGACCCCGAACAAGGCAAGCAAGGCGGGCAACACAGGCAGCTACTGCAGCTGTAGTATCCGTGCATCCAGCTGTGCTTGGTCGATGTTTCCGCTGCCAGATTGGGATAACAATGCCTGCGCCTCTTTATAGTATTGCAGTGCCAATGAAGATTTGCCTAGATGGTCGAGGCTAATGGCCAAATTGAAGGCATAGTCGGCATTGGTAGGGGCGTGATGGTATGCCTGAAAATAGGCCTGCTGAGCCTGAGGCCAGTCACCGCGTTCGACGTACACACTGCCAAGCGCAGCATGCAGATGTGCCGCATCGGGCTTCTGGGCCAGCATATTCTTGATTCTGGACTCAGCACCAATTGGATCCACCTGAGCATAACCGCTTGCAAGAGCAGCCTGAGCAATGGTATTGCGAGGGTCTACTTCCAGCACTTTTGCATACCAGCCTGCAGCGTCGGGAGTACGCCCTTGACGTGATGCGACCGCAGCCATGCCCAGCAAAGCGTCGGTATTTCGGACATCGGATTGCAGAACCTTACGGTAGTGATATTGAGCGGCTGCATCATCGCCTTTATTGAATGCCTGGTAGGCTGCAGATAAATCCGGGTGGACACCTACAACCACCGGGTTGCGGGTGATTTTCAATGCGCCCTCATCAGGTGCTGCTACGGGCTCTCCCATAACCACTTCTTGCGGCCTGGGTGGTTGCGCCATTTTAGCCCCTATCATGGGCGCTTTTTCTTGTTCCCGCTCTGATGCAGATGGTTGAGAAGGCGCCTTTGCTTCGGCAACTTCGCCATCTTTGTCTGGGTCTGCTTCATTCGGACTAACAACTGCAGCGTTGGCACCATCAGCTTCGCTTACCACCTGACTGGCAACCACAGGTGAGGCTGGCGGCTGCGTGATTGGGGGACGAGGCGCCAATACTGTCGATGGGTTCAAGGAATCGATATAACTATAGACATACAGGCCAAGCAGCATTAATAACAAAAGGCTGACTGCGCCTATCAGCAGAAGTTTTTTATCGTTAGCCTGGCGGCTGCCTGAAGGGAGTTTCGCCGAAAATACACCTGCAGCTACCTGTTGCGGAGCTGACATAGGCTCGGTCAATACTGGTTCAACCCTCGAAGTCGCACCACCTGCAGGCTGCGAAGATTTGGGCTCTAGCGATAGCCCGCCTAAGGATGCGCTATGAGTGCCATCCGAAGTTTTTTCTTCTTCCGCCTTTTGTAAGGCTTTAATTAGCAGACTCATCGAGAGTTTCCTGCAGTTTCTGCGAAGGCAGGAATTGTTGGAAAGACTGCAACTCTTCGCTCTCCAGGCTGGCAGTTTGAATCACCGTAGGGCGAATGAAAATGACTAGCTCCGTCTTGCGGTTGATGTCGTTCCGCGCTGTGAAGGCTTTGCCTATGATTGGGAGCTTATAGAGGCCTGGCACATTGTCTGATGTGCGCGCTATCTGATCCTGCATTAGTCCACCCAGAACTGCCGTCTGACCGCTCCTAACCTCAAGTAGCGATTCCATCTCCCTGACTTGGATCACTGGAATTGAAGATGTAATTGGCGTTGATAAGGGCGTTCCATCGGGAGATACCCTAAGGGATGGATTGGGGTCACTGATATCGCCAATCCGCTGGGAGATGGTAGGCCTCACATTAAGCATTACGCTCTCGCTCTCATTGATTTGCGGTGTGACGCTCATAACCACGCCTACAGGTATGGTGTGGGGAGTCGTTGTAAAAGTGGTTTGAGTATTCGTTTGGTTGGCGTTGGTTTCAGCTTCGATGGTGAAATAGACCAGATTATCAACAACTTTCAGGATCGCGGTCTGATTATTCAACACCATCAGCTTAGGGCTCGACAAAACCTTGGTATCGCCGAATTGGCGCAATAGTCGTAGGGTTACATTCAAATCACTTGGATCATTGCCACCGTCATAACCGATTACAAACGGTGCACTGCTCAATGCCAATCCTTGGCCCGTTGAAGTCAGGCCAGTTAGTACGCCTGTCGTCCCCAAGGCCTGAGTGAAATTGAAATTGCCACTTACCTTGCTCCATTCGATGCCCGCCTGATTGACATCATTCAATGTGACTTCAACAATAGTAGCCTCTATCAACACTTGCCGCCTCGCACTATGCATAACTTGGTCGAGGAACTCCTGGATTCGCTCATGCTGCTTACTGGTCGCGCGGACATTTATAACGCCCGTTTCGGGATTTGCAATCACAGTCGCTGCAAATAGTGTTTTGTATTCGTTTCTTGCTTCTTCCCGCTCCCTTGCCAATGCTTCAGTATCTGGTACCACTGCCGCAGGTGTTGTTGAGCCTGGCGCAGCTTGACCTGCATTGATATTCACAACCGCAGCTGGAGAAGGTGTCACATTGCCGGTTCTGGTGATAAGGACCTCCTTATCAGTTTCAGCGAGGATATCCTTGATGTTAGCGATGAGAGTTTCCCAAAAGCGATTTTTGGATTCACTCGAAACCAAGGTTCTGGAACTGTTGGTTGCTGAACCCCCGCCGCTAGCCGAAGCACCCCCGGCGCCTCCGGTTGAAGCGGCGCGACCGGTACTGGCAATCTCAGAAGCTACACCAACTGAAGCCGTAGTATCTCGAGCCATGTTGACATAATCAATCCGGTAAGAACGTAGCACGGGTTGGTCTGGCGCTATGGTCAGCACATTACCCTCTAACCTGTAGGTGAGATCAACTTGCTTCGCTAACCGTTCCAGTATGGCGGGCAGCGTTTGATCAACAGCGTTCAAGGTAACGCGGCCTTGGATAGAGGGGTGAATGTCGATATTGAGCTTACTCTCGCGTGCGAGCGCAAAGAGAATTTCCTTGACCGGCACCTCGTTCACGACAACGCTATATGTTTGCTCCTTGGCTCTAGGCTTGGGAGGAGGAACGTATGCTTGTGGCCGGACGGGCGCTGGGATGGCGGGAGAGCTGACTGATGGCGCACCCTTGGTGGCGCTCGAGTCGATGTGGCCACCTGACGGCTGAATCTGAGACTCATGCGCACAGCTTGCCAGCATAAACGCGCACAGCATTATCCATTTGCTTTTCATGCCTCTAAATCCACTCCCCGATGCAACTTAGCTACTTATCTCATACTGCGCATTAAAGCGCAAGTATAACTTATTGAAGTTACTTCGTTTCTTTGATAATTCCGCCGGCCGAACGCAGCTTGGGCTGATTGACTTGCATTGAATCTGGCAATTGCCGTCTTGCCTGCGCACCCGCATTCCAGCTGGGGTAACTTCCGTATGTCGCAATCGTGAACGGCCTGCCCCCTTCGGTAGTACGGAACAGGTATATCTTGTTGAGGTCCAGCTGACGACCCAGCGTGGCTAACTGTGCTTCCATTTGGCTGTCGTCTGCACCACCCATGAACTGCACGGTAACTTGAGTTTCAGGACTCTGGTCGAGCCATGCCTGGCCTGCGGCCAACCTCTTCTCCAGCAATCCTGCAGCTTCTGCAGAAACGGCTGCTTCTGGCGATTCGTTTTTTTCTGAAGGTTTGGATGTGGGCTTTACAGTTACACTAGAGTTGCCTGTCTGTGCTATTGGCGTAGCCGCTTGCGCTTGATCTCTAACTGCAGCATGCGCAGAGGGAGAGACGTTCTCCAATACCCTAGCTGAATTTTCGGCTGCTGTCCCTGGAGTTTCATTTCCCCAAAAAAAGAAGACAAGATACCCCAAGCTCATGCAGACCATAAGTATTGCGGCAGTCCCTGCATACCACCTGAAATTTGTTTTCTGCCGGGCTTGTGCCGCGCCGAATTCACTATCGCGAATGGCAGCTCTCACATGTTTTGGCGTCACCTGATAAAGGTTCTCGGAGAATGCTGCAAGTAAGGCTTTGTCCGCCAAAATGTTGGCCCTACGCACAAGCCCCTGAGCCGCTTTAGCGAGTTTACGAATGGCGGATGAGGAAAATAGATGGGGGCCGAAGTAGCCAGCAGTACGTAAGCGGAAAATCAAGTATTCGCCTATTTCCTTCTCGGACAAAGGGCCGAGATAGAAACTATGCGTAATGCGCTCGCGCAACTGTCGGATGTGAGTCTGGTTGAGATTACTATCCAGTTCAGGTTGACCGAACAGCACTATTTGCAGGAGCTTGTCGTTTTTGGTTTCGAGGTTGGAAAGCAGCCGGATTTCTTCAAGTGTGGCTATTGGCATACCCTGGGCCTCCTCCACGAAAATCACAACCTGCTTGCCCTCGGCATGACGCTTGAGCAAATAAGTCTGCAGCACCTGCATAACCTGCAAGCGATCGGCATTCTTAGGTAGCTTGAGCTGCAACTCAAAGGCGATGGCGTGCAGAACGTCTTCAGGCGCGACACTTGGATTAGCGAGATAAACGCTTTCCACCTTCTCAGGGAGCAAGGTTTGCAGCATGCGGCACAACATCGTTTTGCCGCTGCCCACTTCTCCCACTACCTTGATAATGCCTTCGCCGCTGTTGATGGCGTAAATCAGCGCATCGAGAATAGCGCCACGATTACCGCCTGAAAAAAAGAAATCAGTATTGGGGGTGATCTTGAAAGGCGGTTGTTTGAGCCCAAAGTGTGCGTAATACATCAGGCGCCCGACGTCATTCCTTGAATTCTTCCTGCAGCTGTATGCGGCTATATAAGGTGGTGCGGTTGATGCCTAGCAACTTGGCAGCCTGGCTCAAGTTGCCGTGCGTGATTTTCAAAGCCGCATTCACATAAGCCTTTTCCCAGCACTTCAATACATAGTCCAGATTGATATTCGCCTGCGACTGCAAATGTTTGTGGGCATGTTGGGACAGTGCATTTTCATCGGCAATTAGGGGAAGATCCGTGGCTGTGAGCTGCTCTACAAGATCAAGTTCGGCCGCAAGCTGGCTGTCACTGATGGTTTGGCCAGCGTATTTGGCAATCAAACGAATGATAATGTTGCGCAGCTCACGCACATTGCCGGGGAAATGATAATCGAGCCAGCGCTGCTTGGCCTTTTGGTCAAGGGTGAAGGGCTTCTGGCCAGTTTCACGCGCATAAAAGTCACTGAAATGCTCAAGCAACAAATAACGGTCTTCCTCCAGATCCCGCAGCGGCGGAACGCGGATGGCAAAGACGCTGAGACGGTGGTAGAGGTCGATACGGAAGCCGCCTGCACGTACTTCATCGCGTAAATCGCGATTAGTAGCAGCCACGATACGCGCCTTGCTGCGCCGCGTCTGCGTTTCGCCAATGCGTTGATATTCGCCATTTTCCAATACGCGCAGCAGCTTCGCCTGCAACTCGATGGGCAATTCCCCGATTTCGTCCAGGAACAGCGTGCCCTCTCCGGCGTCCTCGAAATAACCAGTATGCGAAGTACCCGCTCCGGTAAATGCTCCCTTTCCGTGCCCGAAAAGAATGGACTCTGCCAACATGGGTGAAATGGCTGCACAATTGACCGAAAGATAAGGCTGCCGTGAGCGCTGGCTCAGGCGATGCAGGCAATTAGCTACTAACTCCTTGCCACTACCCGACTCACCTTCTATCAAGACAGGAAATGGCGCATCGGCAAATTGGCTGATCTGGGTGCGCAAGGTCTGCATGGGCAGGCTATTTCCTAGCAAGCCGCAATTGAGGTGCTTCTCACGGCTCTCACCTAGCTCGGCATCCTGCAGCTTGAGCGCATTTTCCAGCAGCACATGCAGGCGATCGACGTCGCAAGGCTTCGGGATAAAATCTACGGCGCCCAGAGCCAATGCATGCTTCACATTGGCCTCTTCATTCTGACCAGAAAGCACCAGGATTTTCATCGTAGGCGAATGTGCCAGTAATTCGCCTATCATCTTGAAACCTTCATCTGGCTTATGGGGCAACGGTGGCAGGCCCAAATCAACCAATGCCAAGGAAGGTGGCGCCTCCAACTGGCGCATCAGGCTTTTCGCTTGGGTTCTGGACTCAGCGACATACACGTCGAAGTGCTTACCAAGCACATAGTGCAAGGTGTCTGTGATTAGCGGGTCGTCATCAATAATAATGAGGATGGGAAGGGGGGCAGCCATCAGGAAGGCTTTCTTATTCTCTGGCACACGGTAGAAATTTCTTGGAATTTCATGGCGCTACTATAGCCCCAAAGGCTTGCAGCATCAACAAATGAGCAGTTTGAACAGGGGGAATGGGGTGGCTGATGGGGCTCGAACCCACGACAACTGGAATCACAATCCAGGGCTCTACCAACTGAGCTACAGCCACCATTGAAACTGAACCAGTCATCAATGACCTAAATTGGCCTGCCCGACAGGAATCGAACCTGTAACCCCCAGCTTAGAAGGCTGGTGCTCTATCCGATTGAGCTACGGGCAGATTGTCGGGCAATCTAGAAACAACTGAGAAACTGGTCGGGGTGGAGAGATTCGAACTCCCGACATCCTGCTCCCAAAGCAGGCGCGCTACCAGGCTACGCTACACCCCGAGGGCGGAGAATATAGCTCAATCGAGACATATGGTCAATTCTAATATTCCTGGATTGCCTGCTAAAATAGCGGTTTCCCTTCAATAACAATTATCAATGACCGCGCAGATCATCGATGGCAAGGCAATTGCTGAGGCCTTACTCAACGAAGTCAAATCGAAAATAGAATCAAGGGCAGCTGAGGGTAAACGCAGGCCCACGCTTGCCGTTATTCTGATAGGGGACGATCCTGCATCGCATATTTACGTCCGTAATAAGCGGTTGGCCTGCGAGAAAGTGGGCATTCGCTCACTCGCGCATAATCTCCCCGTCTCTACCACTCAGAATGAGCTACTCGATCTCATCGGCAAGCTCAATGAGGACTCCGAGGTAGACGGTATCCTTGTGCAATCCCCTCTGCCTGACCAAATACAGGACGAAGTGGTGATCGAGCATATTAGTCCAGCTAAGGATGTGGACGGGTTCCACCCCTACAACATTGGTCGTCTCACCGTACGTCAACCCATGTTGCGGTCGTGCACCCCTTATGGCGTGATCAAGATGTTGCAATCGATTGGCATCGAACTGCTCGGGCTCGATGCTGTGGTTGTCGGTGTTTCCAACCACGTCGGTCGGCCCATGGCAATGGAACTGCTGCTTGCCGGCTGCACTGTGACGAGCTGCCATCGCCATACAAAAGATCTGCCTGGTCTGGTGGCACATGCAGATTTGGTGGTGGTTGCAACAGGCAAGGCAAAGCTCATACAAGGTGAATGGATTAAGCCGGGGGCTATCGTCGTAGATATCGGAATTTCTCGAATGCCGGATGGTACTCTTAGCGGTGACGTCGATTTTGCCACCGCCAAAGAACGTGCTGCCTGGATCACCCCTGTTCCAGGTGGGGTTGGTCCTATGACAGTCGCCACGTTGATGGAAAACACCCTGCTGGCCCAGGTTCTGGGTGAATCTGGCTCCTGTTGATTTTACACTGATTTTCACTGCTACACATCTTTTGCACGCGCACTGCAATCAGTGTAAACTTGCGCCTTCCTATTTTTTCTGTTAATTGCAGCAGAGCTTAAAAGGCGATCATGACCGAAGCAATTACCCGACAATTCATTCCTTATCAAACCGCTTCCGGTGAGGAGTACATGAATGAGAAACAGCTCAACCACTTCCGCAAAATTCTCAACGACTGGAAGGCTGAGCTGAGCCAAGACATCGATCGTACCGTGCATACCATGCAGGACGAGGTTACAGTATTCGCTGATCCCAATGATCGTGCTAGCCAAGAGTCAGACATGGCACTGGAACTCCGTAATCGGGACCGCGAACGCAAGCTGATTAAGAAAATTGATGAAACACTGGCTAAGATCGACGCTGGCGAATATGGCTACTGCAATAGCTGCGGTATTGAGATTGGCCTTAAGCGCCTGGAAGCACGCCCGACAGCCACGCTCTGCATAGACTGCAAGACGCTAGACGAGATTCGGGAAAAGCAGGTCGCCAAGTAGGCGACCCGCTTTCAGCGCAGACTAATCTGCCTTTGGCAGGTTATGTCGGAGCTAAAATCAAGTTGTGATTAAATAAAAAAGGCCGGAGATTCCGGCCTTTTTGTTTTCACTGACGTAATGGCAGTTTACTCCGACTGGGATTGCTCCGCTTCCGCCTTCTCTTCTGCGGCTGGCGCATCCAGCAGTGCCTTCATGCTCAGGCGTACGCGGCCCTTCTCATCAGCTTCGACGACCTTGACCTTAACAACTTGGCCTTCCTTCAGGTAATCAGAAACCGCATTGACGCGCTGATGGGCAATCTGTGAGATGTGCAGTAAGCCATCCTTACCTGGTAACAAGGACACGATCGCGCCAAAGTCCAGCAACTTGATAACGGTGCCTTCATAGGTCTGTCCGACCTCGACTTCTGCTGTAATCGCTTCAATACGCTTCTTGGCTTCTTCCCCGGATTCAGCGCTCAGGCAACCGATCTTGATAGTTCCGTCATCTTCGATGTCAATCGTCGTGCCGGTTTCTTCCGTTAGTGCGCGGATCACTGCGCCGCCCTTACCGATCACATCACGAATCTTCTCCGGATTGATCTTCATGGTAATGATGCGCGGAGCAAACTCTGAAAGCTCGGTACGTGCATGATCCATCGCCTGCTTCATCAGTCCAAGGATGTGCATGCGGCCTTCACGTGCTTGTGACAGCGCCACTTGCATGATTTCAGTCGTGATGCCCGTGATCTTGATGTCCATCTGTAGTGCGGTAATACCTTCTTCACTGCCGGCAACCTTGAAATCCATATCGCCAAGGTGATCCTCATCCCCCAGAATGTCGGTCAAAACGGCGACACGGTTGCCTTCCTTGATCAAACCCATGGCTATGCCTGCTACATGTGCCTTCACTGGCACGCCCGCATCCATCAGTGCCAAACAGCCGCCGCAAACGGAAGCCATGGAGCTGGAGCCATTGGACTCGGTAATTTCGGACACGATACGGATGGTGTAACCGAACTCTTCCTGAGTAGGCAGCACAGCCATCAAAGCCCGCTTGGCCAAACGACCGTGACCAATCTCGCGGCGCTTGGGAGTGCCTACGCGGCCGGTTTCACCGGTGGCATAAGGCGGCATGTTGTAGTGCAGCATGAATCGATCAGCATATTCACCTTGCAGTGCATCGATGATCTGTTCATCGCGACCCGTGCCGAGTGTAGCAACAACCAGCGCCTGGGTTTCGCCACGTGTAAACAGTGCCGAACCGTGAGTGCGTGGAAGCACACCCGTGCGAATATTGATCGGGCGCACGGTTCTGGTATCGCGGCCGTCGATGCGCGGCTCGCCGTTGAGAATTTGACTGCGAACGACCTTGGCTTCTACATTGAAGAGCGTGTTTTTGATCTCATTGGCAGCTTCGGTTGAAGTCTCCTCGGTAATCAGCTCAGCGTATACGCGGTTCCTGATCTCATCGAGGCGGGAAGAACGAGCGCTCTTGCTCTTGATCTTGTAGGCTTCATTGATGTCATTGCTGGCCATGACATTGATTTTCTCAATAAGCGCACAATTTTCTTCTGGCGGGGCCCAATCCCATGGCTCTTTGCCAACTTCGGCAGCCAGTTCATTGATCATATTGATGACAGCCTGCATCTGTTCATGGCCAAAAACCACCGAACCCAGCATGACATCTTCCGGCAATTCCTTGGCCTCAGATTCGACCATGAGCACAGCACTGTTAGTACCAGCAACAACGAGGTCTAGTTCGGTTTCCTTGAGCTGGGTAGCGGTCGGGTTCAGTACGTACTCGCCGTTGATGTAACCCACACGGGCGGCACCGATAGGGCCGTAAAATGGAATGCCAGAGATGGCTAAAGCTGCGGAAGCGCCAATGATTGCGGGAATATCCGCATCGATTTCATTGTCGGACGACATGACAGTCGCCACGATCTGAACTTCGTTATAAAACGCCTCAGGGAACAGAGGACGCAGTGGGCGGTCGATCAGGCGGGAGGTCAGCGTTTCCTTTTCTGAAGGACGCCCTTCACGCTTGAAGAAACCGCCTGGAATTTTCCCTGCGGCATAAGTACGTTCCTGATAATCCACGGTCAGTGGGAAGAAATCCTGGCCCGGCTTTACATCATGCTTACCAACGACCGTAACCAGTACTACAGTATCATCCAGGCTTACCAGAACTGCACCATCAGCCTGACGGGCAATTTCGCCCGTTTCCAAGGTCAGCTGATGCTGGCCATAGGTAATCGTTTTCTTGATTGCTTTCACAATATGCCCTTTCAAAGCAAATAAGCCGAATGCTGCGTTTCCGCGGGCTTTCGGCTTATCTCGAAATTACAGAATTTTTATTCTTGCTCTACCAATATGCACCGGGTAGATAATTTACTTGCGCAGACCTAAACGTTCGATCAGGGACTGGTAGCGATCAGCATTCTTGCGCTTGAGGTAGTCAAGCAATTTGCGGCGCTGGCTCACCATGGCCAGCAAACCACGGCGTGAGTGGTGATCCTTCTTATTAACCTTGAAATGCTCCGTCAGTACGCTGATGCGCTGACTCAAAAGTGCCACTTGCACTTCCGGGGAGCCGGTATCATTTTTGGCTTGTTGATACTCGCCAACAATTTTGGCTTTTTCAGCAGTCGTAGTAGACATCTTTTTCTCCTAATCTTGAACCGCGCATTCTAACCTTAATGTCTTTGATTAACAAGGACTCTCTTAACATTGAATATTCTTTAACTTACTTGCACCAAGCGCTTGGGTGCTATCTTTCCATCCTGCATCTGTTCTCCTATACCCAGGAAAACATGTCCGGGGCCATAAAGCCGAAACTGCCCTTTTGGAATGGAACCGGGTTTCCATACCCGCTGCCCTCTTTGCAGATAGTAAGTACTTTCTTCGTCCAGGACGACTTCTGGCAAGCCGCTAATTAATGCATCTGCACCCAGCAATTGCAGATCACGTTCTGCCAACGGCAGCGCTTCGATTTGCTCCAGCGTGAGCCCCTGCTGCAATTCAAAATCACCGGTAGATAGTCGACGCAATCCAACAAGATGACCGCCACAGCCTAAAGTGTTGCCAATATCCTCGGCGAGCGTACGAATATAGGTTCCCTTGGAGCATTTCACCACAATCTCCAGCTCATCATGGTCGAAGCGCTCCAGCGTAATAGCGTGGATCACCACATTACGGGCCTTTCGATCAATATCGATACCTTCCCTGGCATAGGTGTAAAGGGGCTTTCCCTGATGTTTAAGCGCAGAGTACATGGGAGGCACTTGTGCAATCTCTCCCATAAATCTTGCTAACGCTGTTTCAATCTGCTCGCGCATTAGAGAGACTGGCAACACTTGTATGACTTCCCCTTCCGCATCCCCCGTTGTAGTGGTAACACCTAGCTTGATCCACGCCCGGTAAGACTTGTCGGCATCCAGTAGGAAATGGGAGAACTTGGTCGCCTCGCCAAAGCATAGAGGCAATAGACCAGTGGCCAGTGGATCCAAGCTGCCCGTATGGCCGGCTTTCTCGGCCTGAAAAAGACGTTTCGCCTGCTGCAAAGCCTGGTTTGATGAGATGCCCGACGGCTTGTCGAGCAGCAGAACACCATTGATTCGGCGTTTGATACGCTTGGTTTGCAAGGAATGCCTGACTGAAGCTAATTGCTTTTGGGTTTGTCTTGCTGAGCCAATGCTTCGTCGATAAGCCTGGAGATCTTCATGCCGTGGTCTATGGAGGTGTCGTAGATGAAATGCAGTTGAGGTACTGTGCGAACCATCATGCGCTTGCCGAGCTGGCTGCGTAAAAAACCCGCACTCTTGTCGAGCCCCTTCTGCAATTCCGCCAAGGCCTGCGGATTGTCCTGCACGGGTGCGCTAAAGTATATCTTGGCATGTGCGATATCACCGCTGACTTCCACCTCTGTAATAGTCACCATGCTCACGCGCGGATCCTTGACCTCAAACTGTAAGAGGTCCGCCAGCTCGCGCCGGATTTGTTCGCTTATACGATCACTGCGTGAAAAATCCTTTGCCATTACAATGTTCTTGCTACCTCAACCACTTCGAATACTTCGAGCGTATCGCCCACCTCGATGTCATTGAAATTCCGCAGGGAAAGCCCGCACTCAAAATTGGCTTTAACTTCCTTGACGTCATCCTTGAAGCGCTTGAGCGAATCCAGCTCACCGGTATGGATGACGACATTGTCACGCAGCACGCGAACCTTGGATCCACGGCGCACGACGCCATCAAGCACATAACAACCTGCGACAGTCCCCACCTTTGAAATACGATATACCTCGCGTATCTCTACCAAGCCGATGACCGTTTCTTTCTGTTCAGGTGACAGCATACCGCCGAGAGCTGCACGGACCTCATCCACAGCTTCATAGATGATGTTGTAATATCGGACATCCACACCCGAGCTTTCGATCAACTTGCGAGCGCCAGCATCGGCGCGCACGTTAAAACCGATAACCACGGCTTTAGATGCGGCTGCCAGATTGACATCTGATTCGCTGATGGCTCCAACACCCGTATGAATGATGTTGACCTTGACCTCGTCGGTAGACAGCTTTTGCAACGAGGTGGCCAAGGCTTCATAGGAGCCCTGAACGTCCGACTTGATAATGAGCGGCAGTGATTTAACCTCGCCCTCGCCCATTTGCTCGAACATGTTTTCAAGCTTGGCGGCTTGCTGCTTGGCCAATTTAACATCACGGAACTTGCCTTGGCGGAATAGGGCAATCTCACGTGCTTTACGTTCATCGTTGAGCACGATGACTTCTTCGCCAGCAGCAGGCACGTCTGACAAGCCCAGAATCTCCACTGGAATAGATGGGCCAGCTTCTTTTATTTCCCTGCCCGCCTCATCCAGCATGGCGCGTACTCGACCAAAAGCACTGCCGGCAAGCAGCATATCGCCGCGCTTGAGCGTGCCTGATTGAATCAGGATGGTAGAAACCGGACCGCGGCCTTTGTCCAAGCGCCCTTCAATAACCAAACCCTTCGCGGGCACGTTATGGGGCGCCTTGAGCTCCAGCACTTCCGCTTGCAGCAATACGGCTTCCAGTAGATTATCGATACCTTTACCGGTTTTGGCCGACACCTCTACAAACATGGTCTCACCGCCGTATTCCTCAGGAATGACTTCCTGCGCAACTAGTTCTTGCTTGACCCGCTCAGGATTGGCCTCCGGCTTGTCTATCTTGTTGACAGCTACGACCAGCGGCACGTTGGCTGCCTTGGCGTGGTGTATCGCCTCAATCGTCTGCGGCATGACGCCGTCATCGGCTGCAACGACGAGAACCACCACATCGGTAGCCTTGGCGCCACGAGCGCGCATAGCCGTAAATGCCTCATGGCCTGGCGTATCAAGAAAGGTCACCATACCGCGAGGGGTTTCCACGTGATAGGCGCCAATATGCTGGGTAATCCCGCCCGCTTCGCCTGAAGCTACTCGGCTTCGACGAATATAGTCCAGCAATGAAGTCTTACCATGGTCCACGTGACCCATGACGGTAACCACTGGCGGACGAGGCTCCTGCACAGCTTCTGCATGCAGTGTGTCTTCGAGGAAAGCTTCGGGGTCATTGGCCGCAGCTGCTTTAGCAACGTGGCCCATTTCCTCCACGAGGATGATGGCCGTTTCCTGATCGAGGACTTGGTTGATCGTCACCATCATGCCCATGTTCATAAGGGCCTTGATCACCTCGCTAGCCTTGACGGCCATTTTATGGGCAAGGTCGGCAACAGAAATGGTTTCCGGCACTAGGACTTCATGCACGATCGGTTCGGTCGGCGCAGTAAAGGCGTGCTGCTGATCGTCATGGTCCTTGTGCTTGTTTTTGCTCTTGTGCGCGCGCCAGCCTTGACCGATCCCTACGTCATTCCGCGTCTTGATAGTGCGGCGTTTGTTATTGGCATCTGCCCACTCCTTGCTATTGCCACCCTTGCCTTTTTTGCCAGTCCTGTCTTCGTCTTTCTGGCCTTCCTTGGCAGCAGGTTTGTGCAATGTACCTTCGGATAGCTTAGTCGTTGCAGCAGCAGTTTCGGCAGCCTTCTTGGCTTCTTCCTGCTGCTTCTTGAGCTCCAGCTCTTGCTTCTTGCGCAACTCTTCAGTTTGCCGCGCCATCAATTCAGCGTGACGCATGGCTTCTTGTTCACGCTTGGCGATTTGCGCAGGATCCAGCAAACTTTTAGTAGGCTTCGCAGCAGGGGTAGGTGCTGGTGCAGGAGTCGGCTCTACTTGTGCCTCAGGCTCAGGCATAGGCGCAGCAACTGCAATCACCTCTTCAGGTGGTGCCTCGACTGCGACTGGTTGAGCAAGCTCTTCAGAGAAATCGCGACGTACCAAGACGCGTTTTTTGCGCACCTCTACTTGGATAGTACGCGCCTTGCCAGTGCTATCGGACTTCTTGATCTCCGTGACCTGCTTACGGGTCAGCGTGATTTTGTTCTTCGGAGCCTGAGCACCATGCTCCTTGCGTAGATACTCCAGCAGAGAGGTTTTATCCTGCTCGGTCAATTTGTCCTCCGGTGTATTCTTGTTCACACCGGCACCTTTGAGCTGTTCCAGCAGAAGCTCTGCTGGCAGCCCTAGCTCACTGGCAAATTGTGCTACGCTTGATTGTGCCATGTATTACTCCGTTTTAATTTCTAGGCAAAACACATTTCTGCTCAGGCAAACCAGGGGGCCCGCGCTGTCATAATCAATTGCTTAGCGCGCTCTGTGTCCATATTGGTAAGCTCGACCAAATCATCCACGGCCAGATCTGCAAGATCTTCCATGGTTGATACCCCATTGGCTGCTAATTGGTGGGCCGTGGCTTCATCCATGCCCTCCATGTTCAGCAGATCCTCAGAGGCTTCTTCCGCTTTTTCTTCCTTGGCAATCGCCTCCGTCAGCAAAGCAGCCCGTGCGCGCTTGCGAAGTTCATTCACGGTGTCTTCGTCAAAGGCTTCGATTTCGCTCATCTCGGCAATCGGCACATAAGCAATTTCTTCGAGAGTGCTAAAACCTTCCTGTACCAGGATATCAGCCACCTCTTCATCAACGTCCAGCTTGTCGATGAACAGCTGACGCGTGCTGGTGTACTCTTCTTCGTGCTTTTTGGCGGCTTCTTCTTCGGTCAGGATATTCAATGTCCAACCAGTAAGTTCCGAAGCCAAGCGCACGTTCTGACCGTTTCTGCCAATCGCCTGCGCGAGCTGCTCCTCATGGACGACCACATCCATACTATGTGCATCCTCATCCACAACAATACTGGATACTTCGGCCGGAGCCATGGCGTTGATGACAAACTGTGCAGGATCCATGGACCACAATACGATATCCACTCTCTCACCGGCTAACTCGCTGGTGACGGCCTGTACACGGGAACCGCGCATACCCACGCAGGTACCTACGGGGTCAAGTCGTTGGTCATTGGATTTCACTGCGATTTTCGATCTCAAGCCGGGATCGCGTGCTGCCGCACGAATCTCGAGCAGGCCCTCCTCGATTTCCGGCACTTCGAGTTCAAACAGCTTAGCCAGAAACTCGGGAGCCACCCGAGACAAGATCAATTGGGGACCACGAGGGCCCCGTTCGATGCGGGAAAGATATGCACGCACGCGGTCTCCCACACGCAGGTTCTCCTTCGGGATCATCTGATCTCGGGGCAACAGGGATTCAATGCGCCCAACTTCGATGATGGCATTGCCCTTCTCCATGCGCTTGATCACTCCTGTTACCAGATGTTCCTTGCGGGCAAGAAAGTCATTGAGTATCTGCTCACGCTCAGCTTCACGCACCTTCTGCAGGATGACCTGTTTCGCAGCTTGTGCACCGATGCGGCCAAATTCAACAGACTCAAGCGGCTCTTCGATATAGTCGCCTTCAATCAAATCAGCATTGTTTTTTTGCGCTTCGGAAATAGCGATCTGCGCTGCTGGATTTTCTACTAGCTCGTCAGCAACCACCTGCCAACGGCGGAAGGATTTGTATTCACCGTTGTCGCGGTCAATTTCTACACGGACATCTGCATCTTCTGTGAACCGCTTTTTGGTGGCGGAAGCCAAAGCCAGTTCGAGAGCAGTAAAAATGATGTCCTTGCCCACATTCTTTTCGTGGGCCAGTGCATCTACCAACAATAGTATTTCGCGACTCATCTCAACCTCCGCCTAATATACGTGTTAAAACTCAGGAGCTAGGCGCGCTTTGTCGATATTGGACAATGCAATTTTCACAATTGCATCCTCACACTCAAGCAGCACTGACTCCTGCTCTATGCCACGCAGAATGCCTATAAAATTCTTTCTGGTTTCCATCGGAATACGCAGTTTGACCTGCGCTCGCTCACCGATGAAGCGCACAAAATCCTTTTCCCTCTTGAGCACGCGATCCAAGCCAGGCGAGGATACCTCAAGCCTGTCATAGTCGATATCATGCTCTACAGCGAGGAGGTTGCTCAGCTGGTTGCTTACGAGCACGCAATCATCAATATTGACGCCCTCAGGCTTGTCAATGAACAAGCGCAGGAGCTTACCGCGGTTGGAGATTTCAAGGTCGACCAGTTCATATCCCAACTGGGCCACCGACCGCTCCAATAAGCTGTGTAAATCCTGCATCCTCACCTCAACTCGCAGAAACAAAAAATGGGCGCAAGGCCCATCACATGTTTGTCGCCATTATATCAACGAATTCAATGTATTGATATGGTCTACCATATCGGTCCAAATACAAAAGCCCTCATGAGAGGGCTTTTGTTGCACCCACAATCGGGTGCTTTATAAGAAGCCTGGCGGTGACCTACTTTCGCATGCGAGAAGCATACTATCATTGGCGCAGATTCGTTTCACGGCCCTGTTCGGGATGGGAAGGGGTGGTTCCAAATCGCTATGGCCGCCAGACATA
>Ga0196976_1000185_pt1 | contig 42601 bp, 34 predicted proteins | sample S3v_513CmetaG_FD_148644 | JGI IMG/M metagenome (GOLD analysis project Ga0196976, IMG submission 148644) | Soil microbial communities from Anza Borrego desert, Southern California, United States - S3+v_5-13C | ecosystem: Environmental > Terrestrial > Soil > Desert | place: USA: California... | reverse complement strand
CTCGCACGTCTCGCAGCGCCCTTTGGCCACGTTGAAGGAGAAGCGGCCCGCGTCGTAGCGGCGCGCGCGGGCGGCCTTGGTCGACGCGAACAGCTTGCGCACGTGATCGAAGAGTCCCGTGTACGTGGCCAGGTTCGAGCGCGGGGTGCGTCCGATGGGACGCTGGTCGACGCGCACGAGCCGCCGGATGGCCTCGATGCCCGCCACGATGTGCCCTTCCGAGCGCGCGGCCTCGTGCTCCTCTTCGTCCGCATCGAGCTCGTGCCCGAGGTGCCCCGCGACGAGCTCCACGAGGGCCTGGCTGACGAGACTCGATTTGCCGGAGCCGGAGACGCCGGTGACCGTGGTCAGCACGCCGAGGGGAAAGTCGACGCGGAGATTGTGAAGGTTGTTGCGCGTGACCCCTTCCAGCCGCAGCCAGCCGCCCGGCGTGCGCGGCGCGCGCGGCGCGACGTGATCGTCGGCGAATAGATGCACGCGCGTCTGCGACTGTTTCACCTCGCGCAGACCGTCGGGGGGGCCGCTGTAGAGAATCCGGCCGCCCCCTTCACCCGCGGCGGGGCCGACGTCGACGATCCAGTCGGCGCGGCGGATGACGTCGAGATCGTGCTCGACGACGAAGAGGGAGTTGCCCGATGCCTTCAGGCGGTCGAGCGCGTTGAGCAGCGCTTCCGTGTCGGCGGGATGCAGCCCCGCGGACGGCTCGTCGAGCACGTACACGACGCCGAAGAGATTGGAGCGCACCGCGGTGGCCAGCCGCAGCCGCTGCAGCTCGCCGGGCGACAGGGTCGGCGTGCTGCGCTCGAGCGAGAGATAGCCGAGGCCGAGGTCCAGCAGGACGTCCAGCCTGGCCAGGAAGTCCTCGGCGATACGCGTAGCGACGAGCGCTTTCTCCGGATGGTCCTTTTCCTTCTTCGCGGTCCCTTTCGCGTGCGGGCGGAGGATCGCCGCGAGCTTCTTCATCGGCAGGGCCGACATCTCCGCGATGTCGTAGCCGGCGAACGTCACCGACAGCGCCTCGCGCCGGAGCCGCTTGCCGCGGCAGGTGGGGCAGTCGGCGCTGATCATGTACTGCGAGACGCGCTTGCGGATCAGCGCGCTCTGCGTGGTGGCGAAGGCGTGCAGCACGTAGCGCTTCGCGCTCGTGAAGGTGCCCATGTAGCTCGGCTCTTCTTTGCGCTTCAGCGCGCGCTTCGTCTCCTCGGGCGTGTAGCCGGCGTAGACGGGCACGGTCGGCTGGTCGTCGGTGAAGAGAATCCAGTCGCGCTCTTTCTTCGGGAGGTCGCGCCATGGCTTGTCGACGTCGTACCCGAGGGTCACCAGGATGTCGCGGAGATTCTGGCCGTGCCACGCGGGCGGCCAGGCGGCGACGGCGCGGTCGCGGATGGTCAGCGACGGATCGGGCACCATCGACTGCTCGGTGACCGTGAACACCTTGCCGACGCCGTGGCACTCGGGACACGCCCCTTCGGGCGTGTTGGGGGAGAACGATTCAGCGTAGAGGATGGACTGCCCGGCCGGATAGTCGCCCGCGCGCGAGTAGAGCATGCGCAGCAGGTTGGAGAGCGTGGTCACGCTGCCGACGGAGGAGCGCGTGGTGGGCGTGCCGCGCTGCTGCTGCAGGGCCACGGCGGGCGGCAGCCCGACGATGTCGTCGACGTCGGGGATGCCCATCTGGTCGAACAGCCGCCGCGCGTACGGCGCCACGGATTCGAGATAGCGCCGCTGCGCCTCGGCATACAGCGTCCCGAAGGCGAGCGACGATTTTCCCGACCCGGAGACGCCGGTGAAGACCACCAGCGCATCGCGGGGAATGTCAACGTCGAGGTTCTTGAGGTTGTGCTCGCGCGCGCCGCGGACGTGAACGAAGCCTTCTTTCACCACGCGGGGGGAGGAGTTCATATGCGCTGCCAAGGGCGGCGGCGGGGCGGCGGGTGATCCCGAAGGGATCGTTCGGAATGCGCGGTGAGTTGGCACCGCACCGCCGCGCATTCTGTGACCGAACTTAGCGAAGGGAAACGTAGGGCGGGCTTCAGCCCGCCTCCCCCGGGGGAGGCGGGCTGAAGCCCGCCCTACGTTCGTATCGGCGGTCCGCCCGCGATCCGCACTGTCAGAACAGTACGGGGATCAGCAGCAGGTGGATCGCATTTGCCGCACAATGGCACACGGCGGAACAGATCACGCCGTAGCGCCAGAAGATCCAGCCGAACAACACCCTGCACCGCTGCTCTTGACCGCCATGCCGATCGCGTACAGTGGGTGGTCGACGCCACCATAGAAGATATGGGCAACACCGAACAGCAACGCGGAGGCGCGGCAGGATGTAGACGCCGCCCTGCAGCGCGTATCATGGTCCTCAAAGGAGCCCTTCAATGCGCAAACGCACGAGCCTGATGCTGGTGGCTGCGTTCCTCATGCTGTTTCCCTCGGCGACGCCGCACGCGAACGCCCTTCCGGCTTACCAGATCGAGATTTACTACTACAACTATGGTTCGGCCTATCCCGACGGCGAGGAAATGCAGATCAGCTGCGGCGGGTGGCACTGGACTTCGGGCGACACCACACCGGATCACGGAGGTCTGAAGGTGGTCATCACGACCGACTGCCGCACGTACGACCAGACCGTCGAATGGTACCGGTGGGACGACTCCCGCTCTGAATGCAATGGAACCCCATATTGGCACTGGATCGCGGAGCCGTACTACGACAACGCGCTTGCTTGCTGAGACGTTCATCGGAGGATAGGCAATCCTGCCTGTCTCACGTGCGCTGACCGCAGCATGCGCCTCCTCACGCAGTCGCCGTATCCGGAGCTGAACGGCGCGGCCCTGCTGGCGCTCTCGCAGTGGCGATTCACCCCCCACGCACCTCGACGGAAAGCCGGTCGACGTGCAACCTCACGGTCAACTTCAGAACGAATTGACGCCGCAGCGCCAGCTGCGGCGGCTGGCGCCGCCGCAATGGAGAGCGGCAGCTCGCGCTGCCGCACTCCAGACGCTATCGCGCGGTGACGACCTGGACCTCCCTCGCCACCCGCGCTGCCCGTGCCGCCCGCGAGTCGTAGATCGCGCTCAGCAGGTCGTACAGCACCAGTTCGTGCGCCCGTTGCGCGGAGCGGATCAGGCGGTTCACCTGCATGTGGATGAGGCTGGGGGCCAGTTGCGTCACGGGGATCGTCAGCCGCCGTGCCTGTTCCAGGCGCCGGAGCTCGGCGGCGATCGGGGCGTTGCGCTCCGAGCGGTGCCGCAGGATGGCCAGGCCGGGCGCGAGCTCGCCCGTGCCGCCGGGGACCGCGTCGAGTAGCGCCTCCAGGGCGCGGCGTTCCACGCGTTGTTTCCGGTCGAGCTGCACGCGCAGGGGCTTGCCGCCGCCGAATTCGTGGAAGAAGCCGTCGCGGACCTGCCGGAGAATCGTGCGCTTGCCGTCCGCGTCGAGGCCGAGGTCGCCGAGCAGCAGGTCGATCCCGCAGGCCGCGAGGCGCCACCGCGCCGCGGCGCCCTCGTCGCCTTCCAGCATGTCGACGATCGACAGCACCGCCTCGCTGTCCGCGTGGAACAACCGCTCGCACAAGCCGATGCCGGCGGGGCCCCCGTAGCGCTCGATCTCGCGGTCGTACGTATCGAGCTGCATGCGCCAGAGGCGGCCGTCGCGGAGCAGGGGCGCGATCGCCGCTTCGAGCGCCGGCACGACCTCCGCGACCAGGCGCCGCGGCGCGCCGTGAAACCGGAGGCGCAGGTGCCAGTGGGGATCGCCGTAGCGGATGAAGAACCAGGAGTGGGCGGCCCCCGAGACCAGGACCTCCCGCGTCACCGGCCCGACCACCTCGCGCAACACGGTGTCGGCGGTCGCGGTCCCGAGGTAGAGCTTCGCGTACAGCCATTCGGAGCCGGGCAGGAACGAGCGCTGAACGGTCACCGCCGGCGCGACTGCCGGCGCGGCCAGCGACGGCAGGCTGACGCCCGCCGCTCCACTGCGCGCACGCACGAACGGCATGACCAGTTCGTGCACGAATGCCCCTTCCGGGCCGCGCGCGCAGAGCTCCCCCGGCCTCGGGAAGAGCTCGAAGAGGAACGCGTCCTGCCGCCCTTCGAGGACGTCGAGCCACGCCTCCACCGAGAGCACGTTGTCGAAGTCCAGCAGCAGCTCGTTATCCCCGTCGGCGAGCAGCAGGTGCCGCGGCATGCGGCGCTCGGCGCGCAGGCGTTGCGCGCCGGCGAAGCGCGCCGCGCCCGACCCCGTGCAAAGGGCCTTGATCTCCTCCCCGGACAACCTCCAGCGGGCGCGCTGGAGCACCAGCCGGCCGCTCCGCACCCGCGGCAGAAAGGCGGCACTCTCCAGCGCCCCCCAGTTCCAACCGAGGCCGTTGATCGTCCCCTGATCCTGCAGGCCGCAGAGGAACCGGTAGGCCCCGAGCCCGAGCGAGAAGTTGTGCGCGCTGGTCAGGCGGGGGATCACTTCGCGTCCCAGGCGCGCGGAGCGCAGCACGATCCGCTGATTCGCGACCGTGACCTGCAGGTCGGTGAGCGGGATCTGGCGTTCGGCCGGCGCGCCCGAGCGGCCCAGGAAGGAGATCTCGTAGTCGCGGAGGACGGGCCGCGAGAGGATGTTGCCGATGCGTCCCTGCGGCAGGTGGACAACCTCGGCGAAGATCGCATCGGGCCGCACCGCCTCCTCGGCCGCCAGATGGTCGCGGAGGCGCGCCTCCAGTGCGGCGTCGGCGTGGCAGAAGCGGCCGAGGATGCGGCCCCCCGAGGGGCCGCCGGCACCCTTCCAGAGGAGCTGGAAGCGGCCCCGGTCGGCGTCCTCCTCGGAGGCCGCGGCCAGCACGGACGTCACCGCCAGGGCGTCCGACAGTGGATGGGTCTCGCGCAGGGCCAGTTTCTCGGCGTCCTGCTCCGTCAGCTCGATCTCCTGCTCCCCGCGGGCCAGAGCCGCCTCCAGCTTGCGGAGCTGCCAGGTTTGCAACGGACCCCAGGAGACCGTGGCGCCGCCGGCCTGTTGGCGGCCGAGGTCGAGGCCATGAAGAAGCGGCGCGGAGTCCCGCTGCTCGGCGCGATCGAAGCCGATCCCGGCCTCGTCGTCCAGCGCCTCGACGAGCGGCACCCACCGCCCTTCGCCGTAGCGCTCGAGGAAGTCCTGGCGGAAGCGGTCGAGCACCTCCTGGCGCGTGCGTCCGAACAGCCGGTGGAGGAGCGTCAAGCCGCGCTGCAGCTCCTCCACCACGGCCGCGCCGAGGCGGGCCTCGGCCGCCGGCTTGACCAGGTCCACCTGGAAGAGGCGCGAGAGCTCCACGGGAGTGGGCAACTCCCGCAACGTCTCGGCGATGGAACGATAGCGCCCGGTCGCCACGCCGAGGCCCTCCGCGTCGAGCGTGGCCAGCGCTTCGCGCGCGCCGCCCAGGGCCGCCGCGGCCACCCGTCCCGTGGGGAGCGCCGCGAGCTGTTCCTCCAGGCCGTGGATCGCCTCCGGCCCGGTCACCCCGGGCGACAGGTCGGAGACCAGCACCTGGGTCTCGATGAGCTGGTTCACGTACTCCGCGGCCTCTTCGAGCGTGACCTCCCCCTCCGGGTCGGCGGCCACGAGAGCCGCCGCGAGCTCCGCCGGCTTCGCGCCCGCGGCGGCGAGAGCCAGCGTCGCTTCAAGATAGTCGGTCGAATCGAGGGCGACCAGCAGATGGGCGCGTGCCTTGCCCGCCATGCGTGCCTCGGCGTAGCGCAGGCGGCCGGCTGCGCGATACAGGCTGGAATTGGGGCGGTACGTCAGTTCGCCGCGCAAGGCCGGATCCCGGCCCAGGTCCTCGCAGAGCGCGAAGAGATAGTCCATGTCCAGCCGGGTGTGCTTCTGATAGCCGGCTCGAGGTGCCAGCCGAAGACGCGTCGTGGCGTCGAGAGCTCCCAGCGAGCAGCCCGAGAAGAGGCCGAACGGCGTGGGGCGGGAGGCCATGCGCTGGAAGTAGCGCACGAGCGAGTCCTCGGCCCGCTTGCCCTTGCGGGAGTCGGGATCGGCGTGCCAGTTCGCGGCCGCTTCGAAGAGCGTGGGGGAGGCGAGGAGCAGCGCCTCGGCGATCTCGGGACGCTCGAGGATTTGTCGCAGCCGGGCGCGCAACCGCGCGCGGTCGCGCGTCAGGGCCTGCTCGAGCTGCCCGGCATCGTCGAGCGCGGAGGTGGCCTCGACCCCTTCCGCCCACGTCTCGAGCTCGTCGAACGGGAGCAGAGGCGAGCGCAGCGCGAAGAATCCGGAAGGCTCGAAGGGGGGAGCGACGCGGCGGCCGGTCATACGGCCACCTCCGTGCGATTCACCTGCTGGGCGATCAGCTCCGCGTACGTCCCGCCGCTGGCCGCCAGCTCGCCGTGCGTGCCGTATTCGACGATGCGCCCTTCGTCCATGACCAGGATCAGGTCCGCGTGGCGGATCGTGCTGAGCCGGTGCGCGACCACGATGCGGGTGCAGCGGAGCCGCGCGAGCTCGGCCTGGATCGCGCTTTCGGTGATTGCGTCGAGCGCGCTCGTGGCCTCGTCCAGCAGCAGGATGGCCGGCCGCGTCACCAGGGCGCGGGCGAGGGCCAGCCGCTGTCGCTGGCCGCCGGAGAGCGAAGCTCCGCCGTCGGAGAGAAGGGTGTCGTAGGCAAGGGGCATGGCCTGGATGTCCTCATGGATGTGGGCGAGCCGCGCGGCTTCGACCACGCGGCTCAGTGGCAGGGCAGGATCGGCCAGCACGATGTTCGCGCGGATCGACATGCCGAAGAGATAGGGGTACTGCGGCACCACGCCGAGCTGGCTCCGGACCGTTCGCAGGTCGAGCTCGGCGAGATCGCTTTCGTCGAAGAGGATGCGCCCCTCGGACGGACGGTACAGCCCGACCAGCAGGTTGGCGAGCGTCGACTTCCCGGCCCCGGAGCGGCCGACGACGGCCACGAAACTGCCGCGCGGAATGTCGACCGAAACGTCGCGCACCACCGCCGGTGCGGCCGGTCCGTAGCGGAAGCTGACGCGCTCCAGCCGGATGGCGCCGCGCAGTGGGCCGGGCGGCCGGCTCGCGCCCGGCTCCTGCTCGCGCGGGGTCTGCATCACGTCGTCGATGCGGTCGAGGTAACTGTCGAGGAACTGGAACTGGAACGCCGTCGTGACGAGCTGGGTCAGCGGCACGAGGAAGCCGGCCGCCAGGGCATTCAGCGCCAGCATCTCGCCGAGGGTGAGCGCGCCGGCGAAGACCTGCCGCGCGCCGTAGATCAGGATGGCCAGCGGCGAAGCCATGGCCAGACCGGCCAGCAGCGCGTCGATGACCGCCTGCAGGCGCCCGCGGGCGAGCGATACGTTCAGCGTGTCGACGAACAGGTTCGACCAGTGCTCGACGGCGCGATCTTCCGAGCCGCTGGCCTTGAGCGTCTCGATGCCGGCGAGCATCTGCACCTGGTAGGACTGCGCTGCGGACTGCGTCTCCAGCGACTGCGTCATGAGCTCCTTCTGGCGCGCCCGGGTGACGAGCAACAGCGCGATGCGCAGCAGCGCCAGGACGAGCACGAGGAGGCTCAATTGCGGGCTGGCGATCACCAGCACCACGAGGTAGAGGCTGACCAGCAGGCCATCCAGCACCGTCGACAAGGCGCCGGCGGTGAGGATCTCGCGCACGGTGGCGTTGCTGTTCATGCGCATCATCAGGTCGCCGGGGGAGCGCTCCTGGAAGAAGCTGTACGGCAGGGCCACGAGGTGGTCGACGAAGTCGAGCGTGAGCTGGGCGTCGAGCCGCGTGCGCAGGTCGAGCAGGAGGTGCGAGCGGATCAGGACCGCCAGCAGGTTGAAGCCGACCAGCGCGGCCAGGCCGAAGGCCAGCACCACCAGCAGGTCGACGTCCTGGTGCGGGACTACGCGGTCGACCAGCACGCCGATCAGCAGCGGCACGGCCAGGGCGAAGAGCTGCACGAGGAAAGACATCGCCAGCACGCGGGCCAGGGAGCCGGAGCGGGCCAGCAGGGGCTGGAGGTAGCGCCGCAGCCCGCGCCGGGGAGCACCGGCCGTCGTCCGTTCGAAGTCTTCGGCCGGCTCGAACAACAGGGCCACGCCGGTGAACGAGCGGCGGGCCTCCCGGGACGAGACGACGCGCCGGCCGCCGGCCGGATCGACGATGGTCAGCCGGTCGCCGCGCAACTGCTCGAGCACGACGAAGTGGCTGAACCGCCAGTGCAGGATGGCGCCCGGCTCCAGGGCCGCCAGCTCCTCGACGCGGTCGATGCGCACGCCGCGGCCGCGCAGGCCGAACCAGCGTGCGGCCGCGAGCAACGCCTCGGCAGTGGCTCCGTCGCGGCCGCTGCCGACCACCTGCCGCACGTCGGCCAGCGGCAACGGCTTGCCGTGATAGCCGAGGAGCATCGTCAGGCAGGCGGCGGCGCAGTCCATCGACGTGTCCTGCTGCACGACCGGGATGCGCCGCGGCTTCCGTCCGCCGAGCCGGCGGAGGGCGGAGAAGCGATCGAGGATGCCGGAGGAGGGCGCCAGCTCAGCCACGGCGGCGCTCCAATACCGCGCGCAGTCCGGGCACCAGGGCCGCGAGCAGCGACTCGGAGCGCACGCGCACCTCGGCGGCGCCCCACATCCCGTCGTGCAGCGCGTAACGCTTGCCGCTGGCCTCGAAGGTGCCGCTCGGGAAGCGCGCCTCGACGCGCACCAGCGGTCCGTTCAGCGGAACCGCGGTGGCGACCTCGGGTCCGAGCAGCCGCTTCGCCTCCTCCGGCCCCACCACCTCGTCCGCGACCACCGCGACGACGAGACGCTGCGGCGCATGGCCGTAGCCGCGCAGCTCCAGCTTCAGCGGCATCCCGGCCCGCAGCAGCGGCCGGTGCTCGCCGGGCAGCACGGCCACCAGCGTCGGTTGCGCGTCGGTGCCGGTGAGAGAAAGCAGGATGTCCCCGGCCGCGACGTGCTGGTCCCGCCGGCAGCGGAGATCGCCGACGATGCCGGCTCGCGGCGCCCGGACCACCCGCTCGTCGAGGCGGGCGCGCACGAGGTCGCGCTCGGCGCGCAACCCGATCAGGGCCTGCGCCGGCGCCGACAGGTCGCGCAGCCGCTCGATGAGCTGCAGCTCCCACTCGCGCTCGATCCGGGCCAGCTCGGCGGCCTCGCGCGCGTTCTGAAAGCGGACCAGGACCTGGCCGGCGACCACGCGATCGCCGGGCCGCACCTCGACGGCGGTGATCGGGCCGGCCTGGCTCGCCGTCACCTCCGTGCGGCCGGCAAGCCTCACCACCGCAGGCCCGGTCGAGTACTCGCCGATCGTGCCCACCGCGGCGAATCCGAGAAAGGCGGCGACCATCGCCACCAGCAGCCACAGCGTCGCCGACATCCACCTCGGGGAGAGGCGCAGCCAGTCGCCCTCGCGCACCCCCGCCGCGGCATGGTGCTCCAGCGCCTCGTCGCGAAAGAGGTCGGCCCTGCTGCGCTCGCCCGATTCCAGCCGGGTGGCCAGCGTGAGCTGGGCGAGGGACGGCGCCACCGTGGCGGCAAGCAGCTCGAGCGCCGCTTCGTCTTCTTCCGAGAACGGCGCCCGTCCGGGATCGCGGACGGCGCACAGCACCGCCAGGACGGGGGCGTGCGGCTCGGGCACGCGGATCGGCAGGGCCAGAAAATGCTCGCAACGCGCGCCGAGAGGATCGTCGGCCTCGCGCTCGAAGCGGGGATCGTCGGCCGCCCGTTCGAGGCGCAGCCGGCAGCCGGTGCGGGCGACGAAGCTGACCAGCCCCACCGCCGAGCTCTCGCGCCGCTCTTCCCTGGCCATCCCGGCCGCGCGCGACCAGAGCGTCTCCGCGTCGGAATCGTGGAGCAGGCAGTAGACCCGGTCGGCCTCGACGAACTCCTCCGCGGCCAGTTGCAGCAGGTCTCCGGCGCTGGCGACGTCCGGCTGCGCCGCGACCCGCCGGGCCGTCTTCAGGGCGTCGAACAGTCCGGCCGGCACCGTTTCTCTGGCGCGCGCCGCGCCGCGGCGCGCGAGGGCGGCGCGGACGAGCGCCGCCAGGTCCGCCGGCGGCGGCTCCCCCGGACTGAGATAGAAGAGCCGGTCCGCGTCGATCAGGTCCTGGAACATCGCCGGATCCGGCCCGGCCCCCGTCAGTACGAGGAGCGGACCGCCGCGATCCGTATCGCCGGCCTCCGCGATGAAGTGGCGCGCCTCGATCGTGGAAAGGAGCGCTCCGAGGCACAGCACCGCGCTCTTCTCGGCCGACCGTGCCTCGCGCGCCGAGCGGGCCGTGGCCACCCGGCACTCCGCCTCCAGCAGCGCGCGCAGCTCCGCGGCCTGCTGTTCTCCGAAGCCGGCCAGCACGACCAGGGGCAGAGGCACTCCCGGGACATGCGTTCGTGACTCCGCTTCGATGGACATGGACGATTTCATTGGCAGGTGGAGATGCAACGACCCGGCGGCGCCATACGATGCTCCGCCGGGTCCAATGCGGGTGTCCGGGCGATCAACCGCCAGTCGGGCAGCTTCCCTCGAGCGTGCAGGCGCCACCGCTGGTGCAGGTGTAGCTGCAGTTTTCGTAGGTGTTCGGGCAGCCGTCGTACGTGCCGTCATCACAGTAACGGCTCTGGACGCAGGGGTTGCTACAGGCCCCCGTGTACTGCGTGCGCTCGTAACCGCCGGCGACGCCGCGCAGGTCCATGGAGTGCAGCGTTTCGCGATGCAGGACGAGCTTTCGTGACTTCTTCATGTTTGTCTCCCTTTGACTGAACGTTCCTTCCGGCTCGAGCTCGGAATTCGGTCGTTGCAACGCCCTCAACCGTAGGCGCCGGGCACAATGGGGACAAGGAAATAGTGACTGGACGATTGCGCGCGAGGACGAGGCGCTGCACGCGGTGACGAGACGGACCAGCGCGTGGTCCGGTGCTCCGGAGCACTGAAAAAGCGTCCCTATAATCGGTCGCCGTGAGAGCGATTCTGCAACGCATTGCGATTGTGGCTTGTGCGCTCGTGGCCTGCGCCCGATCCCAGCCGGGCACGGCACCCGAGGCGGCGCAGACGGGCCGTGGCGAGACGCCCTCCAATCGTTTCGAGATGCGCGGGCGCGACGCGGGGTGGCTCGGAGTGGTCCTGCCGCGGCAGAGTCTGGACCTCGCGCCGGAGATCGCCGGACGGGTCGAGCAGGTCTACGTGCGCGAGGGCGATCCGGTCCGCCGTGGGCAGACCGTGGCGGTCCTCGACGCTGCGCAGGACCGGCAGGAGCTGGCCATCGCCGAGGTCAACCTGCGCGCGGCCGAGGCGGAGGTCTCCAGAAGCCAGCTGGATCTCGCCGACGCCGAGAACCGCCTCTCCAGCCGCCTGGCCATGCCGGACGCCTTTCCGAAAGAGGAGATCCGGCGCAGTGAGATCCAGAAGCAGATGGCCGTGGCCAACCTGGACGGGGCCCGTGCCCGGGCCGCGGCGCAGCAGGCGCGCCTGGCGCAGGCCCGCGACCGCGCGTCCAAGGCGGAGATCCGTGCCTCCGCGGACGGGACGGTGGCGCGCCGCTATGTGGAACCGGGTGCCCTGGCCGGCCCCGGCCAGCCGGTGGTGCGCCTGATCAGCGACGGACGCCTGATCGTGCGTTTCGCCGTTTCTCCCGAAGAGGCCCGCGCCCTGCGCCCTGCCATGCCGGTGAGGATCGGCGACGGCAGGCTGTCCGCGGTCATCGAGTGGGTGGCCCCGGAAGTGGACCCTCCGTCCGGCATGGTGATGCTCGTCGCCGTGCTCGATCCGAGGGTACGGCTCAAGCCGGGGTCCGTGGTGAGGGTCCATCCCACGAAAGGAGCCTGATGAACGTGACGACAGGAAACTGGCGGCCGCTGCTCGAAGGAGAGCTCGCGGCCCGGGCGGAAGAGGCGGTCCACGCCATCGCCGATGCCCTCGCGGCCCGGGCTCTCGATGCGCCCGACGTCGAGGGGAGGAGCTTCGGTTTCTCCGTGGGCAACGGCACGGCGGGACAGGCGCTCTTCTACGGCTATCTCGCCAAGTCCGGGAACGGGGCCTCGGCGCGCCATGCCGAGCAGTCGGACCGGTTCCTCGAGCATGCCGTCGACGCTCTGGCTACCAGTCCGGTGAGTCCGGGCCTCTACGGCGGGTTCACCGGTGTGGCCTGGCTCGCCGAACACCTCGGGGAGCCGGACACGGACGGCGACGACATGAATGAGGAGGTCGACGAGACCGTCCTGGCCATGCTCGACGCTCCCTGGAACGGCCACTATGACCTCATCACCGGCCTGGTCGGCCTCGGCGTGTATGCCCTGGAGCGCGTCCCGCGTCCCTCGGCCGTCCGCTGCCTGGAAGCGATCGTCGACCGCCTGCACGAGACGGCGGAGCGCCTCGGGGACGGGGGGATTACCTGGTTCACGTTCCCCGAGATGCTGCCCCCTCGCCATCGGGCCATGTACCCGCGCGGCTATCACAACCTCGGGGTGGCGCACGGGATCCCGGCCGTGATCGGCTTCCTGGCCGACGCCTGGCGCCTGGGCATCCGGCCCGAAAGGGCGCGCCCCCTGCTGGAAGGCGCCGTGCGCTGGATCCTGTCGCGCCAGCTCCCGGAGGGGGCGGGGGGGCGCTATTCCACCCTCATCCTGCCGGATGGTGGCGAGACGCCGCCCGCGAGGCTGGCCTGGTGCTACGGCGACCCCGGCGTGGCCGCGACCCTGCTGTATGCCGCCCGCGCCACCGGGAACGAGGAATGGGAGCGGGCCGCCCTGGACATCGCCAGCCACGCTGCCACGACCGCCCCGGAAGAAGCTGGCGTTCGCGACGCGGGACTGTGTCACGGCGCCCTCGGGCTGGCCCACATGTACAACCGCTTCTACCAGGCCGGTGGCGGCGAGCTGTTCGCCGACGCGGCACGCTCGTGGTACCGCCAGGGTCTCGACATGCGCCGGCCGGAGCGCGGCATCGCCGGCTTCGAGTCGTGGGAGCTCGGCCCGGACATGCAGATGGGCTGGCGGACGGATCCCGGCCTCATGACCGGCGCCGCCGGCGTCGGACTGGCGCTACTGGCCGGCCTGACGTCCGTCGAGCCGCGATGGGACCGCCTGTTAATGGTTGCGATTCCGCCGCGGGATCGCGGTGAGTCACCGTAATGTTGCCGGCTTCACTCGGGCTCGTTGCACCCTTCCGGACGATTCCACGTCACATTGGAATCATGCGGATCATCATCGTCGACGACGAACCCCTCGCGCGCGCCGAGCTCCGCGAAATCCTGGCCGGGGACCTCGGCCAGCAGGTCGTAGCGGAGTGCGGCGACGCCAACGAAGCCAGGCGGGCCATCGCGGCCCGCGAGCCGGACGCGATCTTCCTGGACATCGAGATGCCGCGGCAGAGCGGTCTCCAGCTCGCGGCCGAGCTGGATGCGGCGGGGCACCTGCCCGTCGTCTTCGTGACGGCCCATGCAAAGTACGCCTGCGATGCCTTCGATGTCGCACCGATCGACTACGTCCTCAAGCCCGCCGATCCGTCTCGCTGTCGCCGCGCGGTCCGCCGGATCGAACGACTCCTGCGGGCGCGCCGCGGAGCGCCGCGCGACCCTTCCGATGCCGCCTGGCTCGATCGCGTGTTCGTGAAGGACCAGGATCGCCTGGTCCATCTGCCGATGCGGGAGATCGAGGCCCTGGAAGCGATGGGGAATTACGTGAAAATCCACGCTCGCTCGCGCACCTTCGTCGTGCGGGCGAGCCTCACGTCGATCGAGGCGCGCCTGAACCCGGCCATCTTTCTGCGCGCCCATCGCTCGCACATCGTGAACCTGACCAAGATCAACGAGCTCGTACTGGCCGGGCATGGAGACTTCACCATCATCCTGCAGAGCGGTCACACCCTGCCGTTGAGCAGGGTGTACCGCGATCGCTTCGATTCGCTGGTTCTTTCCGGGGTTTCCTAGTGAGACATCAGGCCTTGACCACGCGTGAGCGAGTGGTGATTGCGTCCGCGGTCGTGAGTGTGACCTTCGGCCTGCGCATGGCCATCATCGCCGCGGCAGGCGCGCCCGGGGACTGGCGCATGCCTCCGGCGGCGTTCCTCACACCGCTGCTCCTGCTTCCCTGGGGTCTGGCCATCCTGGAACGGTTTCATCACGGCCGGTCCACCGGGTGGCGTACGGCCGCCCTGGTTGCCGTGTACGGCTGCCTCGTCGGAGTGCTCGCCGCGGCGATCTACGTCACGCTGATGCTCCTTGGCGGCGAATCGCCGAACCCGACCGTCGTTGTGCGATTTGCCTATTCGCTGGCGGTGTGGAGCCTGGTCCTGCTGCTCATCGGGGACGGTGTCGGAGAAGCCATTCACAACTACCGGGCGGCCGTTCGCGAAGGCGAACGCCGTCATGAAGTGGAGATGGCGGAGGCGAAGGATGCGCGCCAGGCGATCGAGCTGCGGACGCGGCCCGATACGGTCATCGCCATCCTCGAGAGCATCGCCGGGCGCACGCTCGCCGATGCCTCCGGCGCAAGGCGTCTGCTCATGCGCCTGGCCCGCCACCAGCGCATGCTGCTCACGCGGCCTTCGCCGCCATCGTTCGAAGACGAGCTGCGCATCGTCCGCAGCACGGTCGCCCTCTTCCGGAAGGATGTGCAACTGGAGATCGGCCATTGCGAGGGGTCTCCCGATCTCGACGCCGCGCAGCCGCGGCTTCGCGCCCTGGAGAGCGCGTTGCTGGAAGGCCCCCCGGGGCGGTATCTCGTCGAATGCGACCGCCGGGAGCACGCGGTGGTACTGCGCATGAAGTCGATGGAGTCCGGCCAGGCGTCGCTCTCCGTCGAACTGCCGCTGACCACGCCGCCCCCGGAGCAGCGGGAACCGGAACCCAGCGGAGAATTTTCTTTTTCCTTCGGTTCGTCGGCGTTCACGGCTGCACTGATCGTGTATCTCCTGGTGTCCATCGTTCCGGACCTGGGATCGCTGGACAGTCAGCCCGTGTGGAACGTCACGGTATTGACTCTGGCGTCGGCCGCTCTGTGGGTGGTCCTTGGACCGTCCCTCTATGCAATCACCACCATTTGTACGCGACTCCGGCTCTCCATCGCACTGCTCCTGTCCACCGCATCGGCCCTGTCCGCAGCGGCATTGGCCACGGCAGTCAGTTTCGCCGTGCTGCGGCAGGTGACGATCGGGGACGAGTTCATGCTGACGTATCTCCCCCTGGTGGCGTCGCGCAATGCGAATGTGGCGCTGGTGGTGTGCACCAGCAGCTTCGCCGAGGGCTTCAGCCGGATGCTGCTGGCCGCGCGAGCCGAGGCAATGCGCGCGCAACACGAGACGATTCGCGCGGAGGCGCGCGAGCTCGAGGCGCGCTTCCACCCGCACTTTCTGTTCAACGCCCTCGCGTCGATCGTGGGCCTGCTGCGCTTCGATCCCGCTGCCGCGGGAGAGATGTGCCGGCTGCTGGCGCGCCTGGTCGCGCGCAGCAGGGAGTACGCGGGCATCCCGTCGTGGACGGTGAAGGACGAGGTCACGTTCATTGCCGACTACCTGGCCATCCAGCAGCGGCGGTTCGCGAATCGCCTGCGGATCGCGAAGTGGGAGGTCGCTCCCTCAACGATGGACGTGGCCATCCCGAGACTCTCCCTCCAGCCACTCATCGAAAACATCTTCACCCACGCCGTCGCGGCCTCGGACGGCGTGATTTCGATCGGCCTGTCGATCGAACAGCGCGGCCGGACACTGACGGTCGAGCTCTGGAACGACATCGCCGACGGCCCCCCCACCCCCGGCCACGGCCGCGGCCTCGCCTTCGTCTCCGACCGCGTGCGCGACGCCGGCGGACGCATCCTGGTCGTCCCCGCCCTGGATCGCTTCACCGTGCATCTGACGATCCCGGTGCGGAAGGCGTCGAGCTACGCCTTGAGCGCGGCGGTGCTGCGGAGGGCGTAGACCACCGCTTGGTTCCACGACTTGCTCCAGGCTGCATGTGGACTCGTTGTACTGTCAGGCAATGAATCGCACTTGCCCGAGAGACTGCGGGTTGTTGACCCCATCCTGGGTGATGTCTGCTCTTCCGTACCAATACTCCTCCGCGACATCGTGATGATCGCCGCACGCGGCAGTGCGATGTGGCCCGAGGTGCCCGCGAGTCATCGCCACCTCCATCGGGATTGGCCGTGGCCTCTTCCGACGTGCCCGAAAGTGGCCACTTCAAAGAGACGAAACGTATAGTTGCTTCCGCACCCGGGGGACTCAGGAAGTAGTCCATCCACTTCCACGTCTGAGCCGAAACCGAAAAACCGACAGAGAGGCAGGCTAAGCAGACCACACTGACTTCGCCAACGGATGCGGACCGCCGGCGTCCTCGCCGGCTGTCGTGGCGGCGTCCCTGTTCCAGCGCCAGAGCGAGATTGAAGTGTGCGCCTGCAAGATCGGTCAGAGCTTCCGGATCGCCGTCTTCGGCCTCCCTGCGTAGTTTCTGAATCGCGGCTTCGGCCTGGCCGAGCATGGCTCCATCGCCGAGAAGATGTGCACCAATCCGGGATGATCTCCGCGTTCGGCGAGGATCTGCTGGATGCGATCCTCCTCGCGGAAGGTCTTCATCTTGCGGATGTACTCGACCGTCACGCCTTCTTCGGCTGCCACCTTCTCGGCGTGACCGCGAATCGCGTCGCGGAATGGCTGAACAAACTGCGTAGAGTCGAACAACCGGATCCCTCGGCTGTCGAGCAGCGTGGCCATCGCTTTCGGGTGGCAGATGCTCGGAATCGTTCCCTGGATGACCACACGATCCAGGCATGAAGCACGCCTCGGATGTCTCGCTGGTGACGCTCGATCAGGTTCGACATCGCCCGACGATATGCCGTTCGCCGCACGCGGGCTTACCTCTTTGGTTCGAGGCTACGCCTGGGTAGGGAATGCCGCCGTCAGAGCAGGAGCCGGCCCGCCAGGCGGAAGCCAGCTCCTGATTGGACCCGCAGTTACGAGCCGCTGGGGCGCCGCCGGGGCAGGTGCGAGTACAGCAGCAGGTTCGGCGACGTCGGCCAGATGTTCGTCAGGACTCCGGGGGTCGCCACGCCCTTGATCAGCCCTTCGATCTCTCCGGGAGTGGAGGCCGGGGAATTCGCCCAGCGGATCGCAAACACGCCGGCCGCGATGGGCGCGGCGATCGAGGTTCCGGAGGATCTGTATTCCTGGCTTCCGATCATGTATCCGGCCTCGGACTGGCCGGGGGCGAAGATCTCCACGCACGGGCCTTGGTTCGAATACCCCTCGATGACATCGGTTTCCGGATGAGCCGCGCCCACCGACAGAGCGCCCGAATGCGATGCGGCGACGCTGGCCGGATAAAACCCGCAGGCATCGGCCCCGGTCTGCCCGTCGTATCCGTTCCCCGCCGCGAACGTCCAGGCCATGCCGGCGTTGATCGAGGCCGTGAACGGTCCGGCGAGGGAGCTGTCGTTGCCGGAGAACGACGCGTTGCCGATGTGGAGCTCGGAGGGAGCGGCGGACCGCAGTTGCAGGATGTAGTTCAACCCGGCCACGATGTCGTCGCCGAAGCACCCCCCTTCGGATGCCGCCGAGCACACCCGGATGTTGTGAACCTTCGCCCAGTAGGCGATCCCGCGTGACCCGGCCGCGGCTACGGCCGATCCCGTCCCATGGTAATACGAGTTCAGCGGCAGGCCGTTGTCCGTGTAGTCGGAAGGATCGACGAAGTTGTTGTTGAAGATGTCTCTCGCGAAATTGATGTTCGTCACCACCCGGGACCCAAGCTGGGGATGGGGATCGATGCCGGTATCGAGGATGTAGATGTTCGTCGGCGTCGAGTACGGGTAATAGCTGTACTGCCCGTTGAGAGGCAGGTCGCGCTGATCGATGCGGTCCATGCCCACCGGTGGGCTGTAGAGGACCTCGGCAGGAGCGGAACGTCCTGTTTCGCTGACTCTCACGACTTCCGGGAGCTTCGCGAGCGCCAGCGCCTGCTGCTCGGTCGCCTGAATCGAGAATCCGTTCATGACCAGGTCGTACACGTGTCGAACGCGCGCTCCCACGCGTTCGCTGAGCCGCGGGGCATGGTCCCTCGACGGCGTGTCGCTGCTCAGGACGACGACATAGGAACCGGGTACGGGATTCTTGACGCGCTCGATCGATGCCGGGCCGGCATGACCGGCAACCGCCACGACGACACACACGAATAGCAGCGACCACCGTCGAATGCAGTGCAACATGGACTCTCTCCCTCTTGTGGTGATTGGATCCGGCAGACGCGCCGGTAGACCTACTCTGGCGATACGGAGTCGGGCAACGAAAACACCGCCCACGTCGGCGTCACGGAGCTGACCGTTGCCAGGAAGCGGCCGTTCGCCTCGAAATCGACGCGAAGCGGAGGGGGCGGAAACACGGCTGGAAAGGTACACGGGGCACCGCCGCATCGCGGCGTCGGCAGCGTGACGACGCGGGTCGTCCGCGGAGCGACGGAGACGCGCACTTCATTTTCGTCGCGGCTCATCATCCACATGGCCACGTCGAGCGTGGTGTCGGACGGGTTGGTCACGAACACGTTCATCCGTCCGCTGGCCGTGAATTCCGCGGTGCTGACGCGATGAGCGCCGGCTTCGAGCCAGCCTCGCGCCACATCCAGACGCTGCCGGACGGCCGTCCCTCCCTCGCGGATCGCGACGAAGTGAATGTTCACCGGCGCGCTCGTCTCCAGCTCCAGGGATCCGGCGACCAGCCGCTGGCCCGGCAGGATCGATGGCGGCTGCAGTTCGCGCACGCCGCCCGGCTCCAGGGTCACAACTGGGGACTCCCCGAGCGTGCAGGCCGGACACGGCGCGGTCGCGAGCGGGTAGACGTTCGTGACGCGGTACGTGACCTCGAATACATGAGGATTGATCACGTATCCCTGGGCCCACCAGCGGCCGTCACTCGCCGGAAGGTCATGCGCCCACATGGGAACGACGTACGTTTCTGCGGCCGCAGCGACGGTCAGGACAAGGCTGAAGACAGCGGCGAACGCGCATGGGGGAATCCTTGGGAGACCATTCACAATGTTCATAATAATATAGGTACACACTCCGGTATTCCCCCGCCGGAACGTCCTGCGCGGCCGCTGTGGCATTCTGCGGTGAACGTTTCCGAACCTGATTAACGATGGAGGTAGTCCGTTCATCGGACTGGCAAGCCATACGTGGACGTGGACCAACAGCCACCATATCGCCGGCCTTGTGAGGCACCTTGTGAACTCCAATTTTCTTTGTCCGATTCACGGGCAAAAAAAGCCGCCGAAGTGGCGGCTAATCAAGTGCTTAATTTGGCGGGGCCGACGGGGCTCGAACCCGCGACCTCCGGCGTGACAGGCCGGAGGTCTAACCCCGATCTATCCTCCTGACGTACGAGCGGCCAATGGCCAGTGCTGTCCGGGGGCCGCGTCCGGCCGCACCCATGGAGGTTTCAGCTGAGCTGCTCGGCCAGTCCGAGGATGCCCTCCGGGCCACGCAGGAAGCAGACCGGGTGGATGTCCTCGTACTGCGCGATCTCGCCGACGATTTCAGTCCCGTGGCTGCAGGCGGGCCACGACGTCGTCAATGTCGTCCACAGCGAACATGATGCGGCGGATGCCCAGCGCGTTCGCAGGCGCGTTTTCCGGGTCGGTTCGGACTGCCGCCGGCGTGTGGCACTTAGTCAGCTCGACCCGCCTGTGGCCGTCCGGGGTGCGCATCATGGCGATGTCGGCACGGACGCCGTCGAGCCCGACCACACGGTCCACCCAGCGCCCCTCGACCGTCGTCCCCCGTCCAGCTCCATCCCGAGTTTGGCGAAGAACGCTGGCTCTTCGCTGTTTCAGATGGGTAAGGCCAGAGAGAGTTCATCGGTAAAGCGCGTTCCGTCGCTGCTCGATTCTGTCCTGCCGCGGCGTGGCTTCTCAAGCCCTCCGCCACCCATCCGGCTCGACAAGCCACGCCGCGGCAGTAGGTTACGCAGCGATGCGACGAATGGCCGGCCCTGGAAACGCGGTGGCTCGCTGTTCTCCCGCCGCGCGATCGTCGGCGTCGTGGCAACCCACCTGCGATAGCGCAGAGGCAGAACGCTTTCGCAGCCGCTAGGTCTTTGACGACGATGAGAACGTTGTCTATCCGCCGAAGCGTCATATCCCGGAGCCTAGGGTCGGAGGTTCTCTGTGTCAATGACGATGCCTTGGATCGAGGTTCCGATCTGTCCGATAGAGGTTTCGATGCCTTCGAGCGACAGTTCGATGGCTCGGTCCGGCAGTTCGCCGGAAACGGTTGGCGACTCTCGGTCGTCAGTTGTCAGTTGTCTGCGATTCTTCGCCTGGACGACAGTGCCAGCAGACAACCGGTAACCACGCGCCTCTCGGCACACCCGCCAATCACGCGAGTTTCCGCCTGCGACGCGCGCCTGACGAATCCGCGGAGGCGTCCGGTGGTCCGAGGAGACTACCTCTCGCACGCGCCGACGCCTGGGAACCTGCAAAACCTTGGCTACGCAGGCTTTACGCGGCCCTCGTCCTGGCGCATTCCATATTGGGTGGGAATTGCGGTAGCTGTCACCTGCTACACTCGATCCCTCTAGAAGGCTCAAGCTTATGAAGCAAGGAGAGACGATGAGACAAGAAGATGCCGCGCCAGCTCCAATCACGGTAGAGAGGATCTCCCATCTGATCAATGACAAGGGGATCGACCCGGCCATTGCACGGATCGATCTCGAACCGGTGAAAGCAAAACTCCAGGACATGGAAGACGGTCTCGGGTGGACGGCCGAACAATGTGATGCGGCCGAGGTCATGTACAAACGCTTCCTGCACCTGAACAAGAAATTCCCCAATTTCGTACTCGTCCCCAGCAGAATGATCGACAGCGTGTGGCATCAACACATTCTGGACACGAGGGCGTATCACAGGGACAGTGAGCAGATATTCGGCGAGTATCTTCACCATAATCCATACCTGGAGCAAAGAAACGGGCTGGACGACTGGGATACGCTTCGGGCGTTCGAGGGAACGCAGAAGGCCTATCTGCGCGAGTTCGGGGAAGCCATGACGCCGGGCTCGAATGTATACGCCAGCAGCGGCAAGCCTAAATGCGGCATGTCCTGCTTTCCGGCAGGGACGAGAATTCTGCAACCCGGAATGAGAACGAAACCCATCGAGGAAGTAGAAGTGGGCGATCGGGTCATGTGCTATGACGGCTCGAAACTCACCGAGGATACGGTGGAGGAAATCGAGTCGCCGACGCGTGATCACCTGTACACACTGACATTCGAAAATGGCGATCGTCTGCAGCTGACCAATGAGCATCCCCTCTATACCACCCTGGGATTGAAGTCGCTTTCACCCATCAGCACCGAACAGGAGAACCCGGAGCTGATCGTGGGGACGCTGAAAATCGGGGACAGGGTGAAGACCGCAGCCGGTCATCAGAAACTGATCGGGGTCGAGCTCGTCAGCGGTGAGGTGCAGACGTACAATCTGAAGAGGCTCACCAACTTCAGCTGTTACTACGTGAACGGTTTCCTTGCGCACAACAAAGCCGTGCTGACTGACGCGGTCACTTCCAGTGTCAGCCCTGCGGAGCGTACATTGGTTTCAGCCTAGATCCCGCACCAAGCCGCAAGCTTCCATTACCGGTTCGCGCCGGTCCGCCTCTCAGGCTCCTCGACTGGGGCGGGCGGCGCGGCCGGCGCGAATTCGATTCTCCAGAAAGATTTCCGTATCGGAAACATATTCAGAGAACGACGGAAGCTTGCTTCTGATCTCTCGATATCGCCTTAGGACAGGCTCGTTGACGGCGTCATTCCGAGCTACGTCCCTGATCTTTGCGACAATATCTTCCACCCTGGGAGTTTCAATACCAATCATGAATTGCTGCAGACCCGAATAGTTGGCAATGATCTGGTTGCTCACCAATGCAATCCTGCCACAGAGTATGGATTCGACAGGTAAGTTCGACCTGTGAACGTCAACACCGAAATTCCACTCGGGAACTATCAATGCTTTGACGCTCCGCAGGATTGCCGGGATCCTCCACGGTGCGACTGCGTCCAGTAGGAAGACATTCTCAGGCAAGTCTACGGAGATAGTTCTCTTGTTCGGGCAAAAGATGACCAGGGTGGCGGTTTCCAGCCGGCGGAATGCTTCGATGATCTCGTAGAATCCCTTGCCCATGGAAAACTTTCCAAGACACAGGAACGTCGAGTCGAGGTCGCATTCGACATTGAACTCCTTGAGGAAGTCCACTTGCCCGCCATACGGGTTGAATAGATCCGGAAGGCCCTGGTTCTGACATAGAACGCTCTCCGGCGACTTGGCATCGAAATACGACGCGGTCAAGGAGTACGTCAGGATTCCGGCTGACGCTTCGATGATGTTTTGAAAATACCGGTTGAGAGTTGCTCTCGGATAGAGTCTTGTCAGGTCGCTGCCGGCGTGCTGCATGACCAGAGGAATCGAGAACATCCGGGAGAGCAGGTACGCAGCCGATACGTACGGAAGAAGATACCAGCCATAGATCAGGTCGAACTTCTGCCTTGAAAGGATCTTGATCCCTTCGTTCAGGAGCTTCTCGGTTTTGGGATCATACTGAGGAATGAAGTCCGGAACCGATTCAGCTTTCACGCTAACGATGTCCAGATTCTCATTGGCTCTCAGGGCAGCGAGATCGTCTTCCGTAAAGACAGCCTTGTTGTTCTGCGGAACATCATCGTAGTTCGTAAGAACGGTGACCGTGTGTCGTCGTTTTCCTAATTCGTCGAACAGGAAGAACGCACTAGTACTCTCGCCGCCTTGTATGGGCGGAAATTTCGTGATCGCGAGAATATTCATTCTGTCCATGATAGTTCACGACGGGCTGCCACGGGTCGTCCCTTGGCGCAGGCTGCTTCCCGGTGCCATGCGCAGTCCGCCGAAAGCTCTGAGATACTGCTACCAACGCCATGTTCGACGTAATTGTCGTAGGTAAGGGTCTGATGGGTGTCGCCGCGTGGCGATCCATCACAGAGACGACCGCGAACGCAGCGGTCATCGGCCCAGATGAACCAGCGCACTACGCGACGCACACCGGCGTGTTCGCGAGTCACTACGACGAGGGACGGCTGGTTGGTCGTATCGGGAAGGACCGCGTGTGGGCAGGCCTGATCACACGTTCGATGAACGACTTTCATGACATCGAGGAACGCAGCGGCGTCTCGTTCTACGACCCACGCGGCCGGCTCGTGGTCGCGGAGCACCTCCACGAGCGACTCAGTGCCCTTCACGATGTGGAGAGAACGCTGGGCATCCGCCAGGACAGGCTGGATCGCGCCGCCCTTGCCCGGCGCTTCCCGCTCCTCACCTTTCCTGCTTCCTACTCCGCAGTGTTTGAGCCGGCTCCGGCAGGACTGCTGCGACCGCGGCAACTGCTCGCCGCCCAGCTGGCACTCGGACAGAAGCAAGGTGGAACGATCATTCGCGAAGAAGTACACGCGATTCATCGCCGGAGGGATCGACTGGTGGCCGTCACGAGTAGCGGTCGCCGCTACGAGGCCAGGCGCGTACTCATCGCCGCTGGTGCCTTTACGAACTGCTACGGCCTCGCTCCCGCGCAACTCGCCATTCGCGTGAAGAGCGAGGTCACCCTTCTGGCGGAAGTATCGAACGACGAGCGGACACGCCTTCGTGAGTTGCCAACCCTGACGTATGCAATCGCATCGGCAGGTCTCGCCGGAATCTACCTGACTCCGCCGCTGCAGTACCCCGATGGCCGGTGGTACCTGAAGATCGGATGTGACACGGCAACGGACCAACGACTCCCAGACTTGCCCGCCATGCGGGATTGGATGCGGCGAGGTTCGCAGGACGAGATGCCGGCCGCCATGCGGGCAGCGCTCCTCGCGTTCATGCCCACACTCGACGTGCGCTCATGGCAACGTCGCCCTTGCCTGGTCACGTACACCTCCCACGGCAAGCCGTTCATTGATCAACTCGACGAGCACTTGTTCGTCGCAACCGGTGGGAACGGCGGCGCGGCGCAATGCTCCTGCACGCTGGGTGAGCTCGCCGCACGCCTAGTTCTCGAACAACCATGGCCTGATGCGTTTCTGCGCCAGGACTTCGGCGTGCGCTATGTCGATGACCCAGGGCTCACCACCGAACGCTACGATCGACTCGGTGTCATGTAGCTCGATAACTCGCAGCTACTTCTTCTTCCACTCCTCCATCATCGACCTGGTTCGCGTGAAGGGGCTTTGCGCCGACCATGCCCAGAAGGAAGAGCGTTTCGTGCGCGGCGATGTTGTTCGCCGTCGCCGTCGCATCGCTGCGCACGATCAGGGTGGCCCGGCCACGCGCTCTTCCCCGATGTCGTGCACCACGATGACGTTCGGATGATTCAGCGCCGAGGCCGCGCGCGCCTCCTGGATGAATCGCGAGACGCGCGTCGCGTCCGTCACCAGCTCCGCGGGGAGGATCTTGACGGGCGACATGGCGCCCGAGTGCCGCGTCGTAAGCTTTGTAGACCTGCCCCACCCCACCTTTGCCGAGGAGCGAGACGAGGCGATACCACCCGATGCTCTGGAGGGTCGAAGCCATGCAGGATCCGGCGCCGATCCTCCAACGTCTTCCACGTTCGAACCCATACGTGCCGGTGAGGCACGAGTGCCCCGCCGGCGAATGCGGGCGCCGCTCTGCTCGACGTGAGCGGATTCGAGCTACGCCTGGGTAGGAGAATCCGCGGTAGGGTCACTCCTCCCGCAGAGAGGCGATGAACCACGTGATGAAGGTCTTTCTCTCGTCCACCGCGCTGGACCTGATGGCGTACCGGAAAGTGGCCGACGACACGATCCTGCGGATGTCGCAGGAGGCGGTGGTGATGGAGCGCTTCGGCGCGCTGCCCGGCGAGCCGGTGGCCGAGTGCGAGCGCAAAGCCCGGGAATGTGATGTGACGGTGTGCATCGTCGCGCACCGCTACGGCTTCGTCCCCGACAAAGGGCGGGGCAGCGTCACGCGGCGGGAAGTCGAGGCGGCGAAGGCGGCCGGTAGGGACGTGCTGGTGTGGATCGTGGCGGACGATCACCCCTGGACCCCAAAGAAAGAGCAGGATCTTCTCGCTGACCCCACGGTACTTGCAGACGCGGCGCGTATAGCGGAGGTAGCGGCGAATGTTCGAAGCCTGATCGAGTTCAAGACCTGGCTGCGGGCCAGCTTTGTCTGTGAAGCGTTCACCACCCCGGACGACCTCGGACGCAAGATCGCCATAGCGTTGAGCGCGCGGCGCGGAACGATACCGGCGGCAGCAAGCCGGACTCAGAAGCGCGGCGAGATCCGCATTGTTCATGCGCTCCAGCCCGCGCCGCATTTTCACGGGCGCGAGGAACTGGTCCGCGAACTCGGTGAGTGGGTGTCCGATCTGACGTCGCCCGACCGTGTGTGGTCGCTCGTGGCGGCGGGAGGTACCGGTAAGACGGCGGTGGCCGAGAGGGTCGTCGCCGACATGAAGTTGAGCGAAGCCAACGTGCTGGTCTGGTCGTTCTATGAACGGCCCGATGCCGATGCTTTTCTGCGCGAGTGCAATCACCTCTTCCTCGGCGAGGAGGACGGGTCACCCGGCGGGCGTCTGGAACGGCTCGAGCGTGGGCTGCGCGACGGGCGGCCGCACCTGATCGTCCTCGACGGCCTGGAGCGCGTGCAAGAGGACGCCGGCGGTGGCAGGGTGCGCGGCGAACTCTCGGACCATACTCTCAAGCTGCTTCTTCGAACTATCGCCGCCGGCCTCGGACGGGCCCGGGCACTGGTGACTTCTCGATATCCGTTGGTCGACCTCCAGGACTGGACGAATCGGGGATATCGCCACACCTCTCTCGACGACCTTTCGCCCAACGCAGCTGTGGCTGTCCTGCGCGGTTGGAATGTGGTAGGGAATGACTCGGCGCTGCTCGCGGCGGCCGCGCAGGTGGGCTACCACGCATTGTCGGTGGCGGTGCTCGGCTCCTATCTTCGCTCCTTTGCCGGCGGGCGGATCGAGGCAGTGGAGGAGTTCGACCTCGACGTGGTAACGGGCGACGACCCGAGGGCGGCCAAGCTCGCACGCGTGCTCGCCGATTACGCGCAACGGCTGCCGGAGGAGGAGCGGGATCTGCTGGTCCGGCTCTCCGTGTTCCCCCGTGGGGTGACGATCGATCTGCTCGGCGTGCTGGTCGATGCCGGCGGCGAGGTGGCGGGACTCCTTCTGAAGGCAAAGCCGCGTCTGGTCGCGTTACTGGGGAGTCTCCGGGTGCGTGGACTGGTCTTTCAGTACCACAGTGACGAGGCGGTCACCTGGACCGCACACCCGTTCCTGCGCGAGCGCTTCCGCGAGTTGCTCGGCTGCCCCGCCGAGCGGGTCTTCGATGCCGTGGCGCAGGCGCTCGGCGCCGGACTGGAGAAGCGTCCCGACACAAATCCGCGCGACCCGACCACCCTTGACCGGTACGAACGCCTGATCGAGGCCACGCGGCTCGCCGGGCGGGAGCAGGAGGCGTTCGAACTCTTCGAGTATGGGCTGGGAAACTACCGACACCTCGGGTGGGTCCTCGGCGAATACGAACGGGGCTATCGCATTCTCGCGGCGTTCAGCGCGACGGGCCGCCCCGAGGATCTCGGCGTGACAATGGCACTGTGGTTGCGGACACTGCTCGCCGCCAATCTCGCCCTGTTCGCTCGGCGAATCGGCCGGCTGGCGGAGGCGCGAGTGATCCGGCGGCTCGACGACGCCTGGACGAAGTCGCTTGCCGACCCCAGGGAGGCATCAATCGGGCTCCAGAACTCTGGCGGGGTGGTGTTCGGCCTCGGCCGTCTGGCCGAAGCGAGGGGGCTCGCACGCGAGGCAGTGAACGAAGCCGAGACGGCAAGCGACAACGAGGAAAAACAAGACTCCCTTGTCCAGCGTGCCATCGCCGCTCACGCCTTGGGCGACGTAGCCGCGGCGCGCGCCGACTTCGCCGCCGCAACCGAGTTGCAAGGCCAGCCACTCTACTCGTTGCGAGGCTTGCTCCACGGCCGCCATCACCTCGACTTGGGCGACCTCGCCGCGGCCCGCGCACTCGCCGATAACGGCTTGGTAAAGGCCCACGAGCATGGCTGGAATCAAGACCTCCCGCGATTCGACGCCTTGTTGGCGAGGATCGCCCTTGCCGAGGGTCGCGCCCCCACGTCCCACCTCGACGAGATCCGTGCCTGGACCTCGCGAACCGGCGACATTGAATACATCATTGAAGCGCACCTCCTCACGGCGCGCTATCTCCTCGTCCTCGGCGACACCCAAGCCGCCCTCGGCGAGGCGGAGACGGGCCTGCTCCACGCCCTGGCCTGCGGCTTCGGCCTGCTGCGCATCGAGCTGCTGGTCACGCTGGCGCACATCTGGCTGGCCTGGCCCGATCCGCCCAAGGCCATCCAGGCGGCGCGGGAGGCGCTCGACCTCGCCGCCCATCCCGACTGCGGCTACGCCTGGGGCGAAGCCGACGCGGCACAGGCCTGGGGCGAGGCCTTCTTCGCCAATGGCGAGCTCGCCCTCGCTCGACGCGCCTTCACCCGCGCCCTCGAAGTGCGCCGCCGGATCGAACACCCCGCAGCCTCGGAAACGGAGCGATGGCTTGCCCGCACGACGTAGGACCTGTCACGGCGCTCCTTTTGGAGGGATATTCGGTGGAGGACAGGCAATCCTGCCTTTCCCGCCGTCCGGACAGGCAGGATTGCCTGTCCTCCACTCCGTTCATGGTCTCGGCGTCCCTCTGAACGGGTGCTGCGAACCTGCGATTGATATGTAGTGATATCAATCGTGGCTTCGACGATCGTATGAACAGGTGCGGTGGAGGTACGATTGATATGGGTATTATCAATCGTGACCTAAACGAACGTATGAACAAGTGCGGCGAACAGGGGATCGATATGAGGTGATCTCAATCGCAGCTCTGCGCCGGTTGTCGAGTAGATATCCGGCGCCGGTAATGACATCCGAGCCGCGGCAGGCGGCCAGCCGCTCATGACACGCTGCCATGACCGCTCATGGACAACGGCGTCACTCTCGTGCGCAGCTATCTCCAGCTCAACCACTACTTCACGATCACCGCGTGCATGCCCGAAGCTCCTGTCCGAGGGAGTGCGCCGCTGCGATCAAGCTCACGCGCCGGAGTGGAAGAGGCGCCTGAGCGCCTTCACCAGTTGTGTCTGTCAAGTTCTGCAGAAGTGAGGATGGCGGTCTTCGGTCGTTCTCCTCGTCTCGCTTTCTTCCTAGCAGCAGGCGCTGTGGAGATGTGGGAAACGCCGGCGGCAGTTGGCCGGTGTTTTCCAAGTCTTGGGGGGAAGGTGCGGCTTCATCGCGGCTTCCACAGGACGGCAGCTTCCATAGCGCGGTCTCTCACGCCGCGACGTCGCGCAGCAGCAGTTTCTTGTGCTCGGCCAGCAGGTCCATGTTCAGGTACACCTCCGGGTGTGCGCCGTTCGCGCTTTGAGGGCATGCAGCGTGCGATAGCGGCGCGCTCTTCCTCGCTTCACTCCGGCCGCTGTTCCGCCGCCGATCGCCGGTCGATTTCGGCCGCCGCGTGCACGCATCTTTTCCGTGGAACACTCGCGCCGATTTGTGAAACATCACGCGCTTTCGCGGCCGTTTCCGCGCAGGTTTTCGCGCCCCGAGAATCGAGACCTTGCGAGTCAGCTTGCGAGTTACAACTTTTTAAGCAACCCACTGAAAACACGAAAGCCGCCGAAGTGGCGGCTGGTGAGTGCTTTAGATTGGCGGGGCCGACGGGGCTCGAACCCGCGACCTCCGGCGTGACAGCGCGGCGTTCTAACCAGCGCCGCCCCGAGTCGCGCCGCGTGGTCCCCCGGCAAAGCTAGGGACCACGCGGCCTCATTGCACGTTCGACAGGTTGTCCCTCGAATCGCGGTCGATGTAGTAGTTGTACGGGTCGACGCCGGCGTAGAGCGGTTTCCGGTCGCTGACGAGCTTCAGGACCTGGTTGCCCGAGCGGAGGTGGTGGCGCTCCATCAGCAGCACGTGCGATTTGTCGAAGGCGTCGAGGCCCGGGACCTCGGTGAAGAGGCCGATCTCGATGTGCTCGTCGAGCGGCGTCTCGCGCTCGATCCCGTCCTCCGTGGCGTAGAACTTCTTCGCCTCCACCGGCACGGTCACGTCCCACTTGCCGTCGGGGCGGCGCACGGCGGTCGGCTGCGTGACTTTGAGGTCGTAGAGCGTGATGCGCTCGAAGAGATCGGTGATGAGCGCCTGCTCCTCCGGCGTGTCCGCTTCGGCGCGCAGCGCGGCGATCAGATCGAGCGTGCGGGGGTACGGCGCGCCCTTGAACCTGTAGCGCGCCAGCATGTTGCGCAGCGCGCGGTTGACGCCGTCCTCACCGATGCGCTTGGTCAGGAGATACATGACCACCGACCCCTTGCGGTAGGCGATGTGGTCCTGGCCGAGGACGCGGGCCAGCGGCGGCTCTTCCTTCTCCCAGGCGCGCCCCCCCAGATAGCGATCGAGCTCGTACTGCAGATAGCGGCGGATCTGATCCTCGCCGCGGAGCTTTTTGGTCACCATGTGCGCCGAGTATTGCGCGAGCGTCTCGACGAAGAGCGTGTAGCCCTCCGTCTCCGCCCCCATCATCTGCCCCGGCCAGTACTGATGCGCGAACTCGTGCGTGGTCATGCCGGCCACGAAGTCGAGCTTGTCCTCCTCATTGAGCGCGGCGATGAAGCCGACCGACTCCGAGAAGGGGATCGTGGCGGCGAACGCCTGCGCGTAGCCGGCATAGGCGGGGAACTCGACGATGCGGAAATGATCGAACTGGTACGGGCCGAAGTTCGCCGTGTAATAGTCGAGCGAGGTGGCCATGGCGTCGAGCATTCGATCGACGTTCCACGCGTGCCGCGGATGGTAGTAGACGGCGAAGTCGACGCCCTTGTACCGCCGGTGTTTTTCCGCGTAGCGCGCGGACTGCACGGAGAACTTCGGACGGGTCGTGGCGGTGGTGACGAAGCGCGCGGTGCGCCGGCCGTCGCGCGTGACGTCCGAGATCCGTTTGCCCGGCGCGATCGGCGTCTGATCGGCATCGGTGGACAGCGTGATGTCCAGCTTGCGGAGCCAGGAGTTATGGAACGACATCTTCGTCGTCGCCGAAAGGTCTTCCAGCTTCGGCGGCCCGGGGAGCTCGGGCAGTCCGTGCTCGCGGCGCAGCTCGGGGTCCTGCAGCAGCGCGCTGTTGCTCAGGCCCAGATAGGGCATGAGGTCCTGATCCTTGAGGAACGTGCCGTTCTCCACGATCGAGGTTGCCTGGCTTCCATTGCGGAAGCCGCGGTGCCAGCGCTGCGTCTCGAACGTGAGCGGCAGCGCGTCCCCCGGCTGCATCGGACGCGCGAGGCGGTAGATGCGGTAGCGGTGCTGTTTGTCGTCAAGCGTCAGCTGCGCCCCGGCGATGTCGACGCGTTTGAGCTCGAGACCTCCGTCCTCGTCGAGGAGACGGAAGTGCAGGTCCCCGATCGGCTGCCGCGTCGTGTTGCGGAGCAGGTAGCGTCCCTTCGTCACGGCCCGGCGGTCCCGCGGGTGGATGGAGATGTCGAGCGTCAACTCCTCGAGCGTCGGCCGCGGCAGGTCTTTGTACTTCGCGAAACGCTTCTCGTAGTCGACGGCCAGCGCGATCTTCTCGAGCTTCGTCCGGTACACATTGAGGACGTTGGTGTTGTAGTACGCATACGCGCCCGTGCCGGCGAACGTCAGCAGCGTCGCGGCGGCGACGAGGCCGGGCGTCCCCGCCAGACGGCGCCGCGCCAGCGCGAGCCGTGGCGCGGCGCAGGCAGCACGGCGGTCGCTGCGGCGGCGAACGGCGCGTCCACCGGCTGCCGCTGCGCGAGCTTCTGCTGTTTGCGCTCCCGCTTCGACATCCCCCGATCGGCGAAGCGGTAGACGGCGTAGGCGATGCCGAGGCAAAGCAGCGACACGCCGAGCCACAGCAGCCGGTTGTAGAGGAGCGCGCCGGTGAGGTCGGGGAGGAGCGTGTTCCGTTCGGGGATGGTCCAGTAGCGGACGGCATCCTTCACGGCGCGCGCGGCGAACGGCTCCGCGACGGCGATGGCGGTCTGGAGATGCGGCCGGTCGAGCGCACCGTCCAGACTGAAGAAGGCGGCCACGAGGCTGATCACGCCGAGGTACGTGGCCATCATGGAACGCGTGATCGTGGCGAGGGCGAAGAAGATGGCCGAATGCGCGAGCAGGTTCGGCAGCCCGATCACAAAGTACGCGTAGAGATGGTCGGTGATGCGGGTCGGCCCGAGGTTGGCCGGATCGGCCCACGGCATCGCGGAGCCGAGCAGCGTCCCGAGCGGCACGGCCAGCATGCAGACGGCGGCGACGGCGAACGCGCCGAGGAAGCGGCCGAAGATGTACTCGCGCTTCGTGATCGGCGTCGAGCGGATGATCGGGCCGTAGCCGGTCTCGTCGTCGCGGATGACGGCGTTCGCGACGAACGACGTCGTCACGAACATGAACATCAGCGAGACCATCAGCGTGTTGCGCAGCGTCGCGTACGCCGCGTTGCGCACCAGCCCTCCCTCGGAACCGAGCTCCCAGTCCTGGATGTTCATCGAGAAGAAGACCATGGCGAACGTGAACGCGAACGTGAGCCACAGCAGCGAGTTCCGGAGCAGATAGCGGAATTCGAAGCGGGCGATCTGGATGAGCATGGCCATCGCCTCAGGCCGCGCGGCGCGACTGCGCCAGCGTGGAGAAGTAAACGTCCTGGAGCCCGGCGTCGACGGAGGTGAAGCCGTTGCCGGGATCGCGGTCGGAGAGGACGTGCACCACGGTCCGTCCGGCGAAGAGGCGCGTGGAGAGGACTTCGTACTGCTCGCGCACGCGGGCCAGCTCGGCGCGGTCGACGACCTTCATCCAGATCCTGCCGCGCGTCGACTGGATGAGCGTCTGCGGCGACCCTTCGAGCTGCACGCGTCCGTCCGTCATCACGGCCATGCGATGGCAGAGGTCCGACACGTCCTCGACGATGTGCGTGGAGAGGATGACCACCACGTTCTCGCCGATCTCGGCGAGGAGGTTGAGGAAGCGGTGCCGTTCCTCGGGGTCGAGACCGGCCGTCGGCTCGTCGACGATGATCAGCTCCGGGTTGCCGATCAGCGCCTGGGCGATGCCGAAGCGCTGGCGCATGCCGCCCGAAAAGCCGGAGAGGTTCTTCTTGCGGACGGTCCACAGGTTGACTTGTTGGAGCAGCGTCTCGACGGTCGTCTTCCGGTCGGCCGGCGAGGCGATCCCTTTCAGCACGGCCATGTGGTCGAGCATGTCGTACGCGGAGACGCGGGGATAAACGCCGAAGTCCTGCGGCAGGTAGCCGAGCGTGCGGCGCAGCTTCTCCGGCTCGCGGATGACGTCGATGTCGCCGAAGAGCACGGTGCCTTCGCTCGGCGTCTGCAGCGTGGCGATGGTGCGCATGAGCGTCGACTTGCCGGCGCCGTTCGGGCCGAGCAGACCGTACATCCCGCGCGGGATCGACAGCGATACGTGGTCGAGGGCGCGGGTTCCCTTGGGATAGACGTGGCTCACGTCTCGAAGCTCGAGCATGGTGGTTCTCCTTGAATGTGGGGGGTGTTGGTTGAGGTTCGTTCAGTGGCGCCGGCGTTCTTTGTGGCGCGTGACGGCGGCCCAGAGCGCGGCCAGGCCGGCTCCGAGCCAGAGGAATGTCGTCATGGCCCATTGCGCGGAGTCGGGCAGTTTCAGCCAGAGCTCCATGGCCTGGTGTACCTCTTCAAAGAAAGCGTGGGCTCCCGGGATGTACGCCCACTCACTGTCGTCCGGCCGGCTGAGCGCATCGCCGACGATGCCCAGCAGGAACAGCACGCCGCTGCCGCCGAGGAGCCAGCGGATCGGGTGGCGCAGGCCGAGTACCAGCGCGCTGCCGAAGAGATACGCGCCGACCGTCGCGACGACTGGAATGCGCAGGATGGTGTGCGCGAGCGGCGCGCCGGCCACGAGACCGAGGGTCAGCAGCCACGCGGCGAAAGAGGCCACCGCCACCATCAGCCACACGAAGCCGGCGAAGACGCGCGCCGCCGCCAGCCGCCGCCGGTCGACGGGGAGGGTCCAGAGGAACGACGGGGCGAAACGTTTGTCGTGCCGCCAGAGGAGGAAGGGAAAGAAGAAGGCGACGAGCGCGGTCGGCAAGGTCTCGTTCGAGTCGAAGCCCGGCCCTCCGGCGACGATCTCGCTTCCCACCATGGCCGTGCCGACGCCGAGGACCGCGATCGCGACGATCGCCTCGCGGCGGAGCCCGTGGCCGGCGACGCGGACCTGTTCGAGCACGACGTCGCTCCAGCGCGGCGTGGCATGCAGCGTCACTTCGGGCATGGCTTTGGTCAAGGCGTTCCCTCCTCGGACAGAAAGGCGAGCGCCGCGTCTTCCAGCGCCAGCGGCGCGACCTCGCGAATCGTGGCGCCGGCCGCGGTGAGGCGCGCCGTCACGTCGCGCTCTTCGCCGGCCAGCGTCCACTGCAGCTCGCGGCCGCCGCGCGAGCGCCGCGGGCTGCGCGTCCGCAGCTCCGCCGGCGGCTCCCATCCCTCCGGGACTTCGACGCGGTAGCGGCGGACGGTCCTCCGCAGCTCGTCGCGCGACATCTGTGCGACGAGACGTCCCGCGCTCAGCACGCCGACGTGATCGGCGAGGCTCTCCACTTCATGGATGTGATGCGTGGCGATCATGACCGTGGTCGGCGTGTCGGCCAGATGCTCGGCCAGGTGCGTTAGCGTGCGGTTGCGCACCACCGGATCGAGGCCGTCCGTCGGCTCGTCGAGCAGCAGCAGCGCCGGACGATGCGCCAGCGCGAGCACGAACTGCAGCCGCCGGCTCTCGCCCTTCGACAGCGTCCTGACCTTGCGCTCCGCGCGCACGCCGAAGACCTCGATGAGCCGCGCGGCATACGCGTGATCCCAGGCCGGGTAATGCGCGGCGACGTGGCGGATCAGGTGCCCGCAGGTCAGCCAGGCGTAGTCGTGCTCGTGCGACTCGGGGATGTAGCCGATCTGCGCGCGCACTTCGGGGCCGCGGGAGATGGTGTCCAGTCCGAAGACTTCCGCGCGTCCGGCAGCGCCGCGCTGGAGGTTCAGCAGCACCTTCATGGCGGTGCTCTTCCCCGCGCCGTTCGCGCGCTCCTCCATTCCGACCATCAGTTCGTGGCCCCCGATCTTCTGTTCGCGGAAGTGGCGAACAGTATTTGGAAGAAAACTCTCCGAGGTGAGCTGACCGCCATTGACAGTCACCAGCTGGCCGCCGACCTCGAGCGCATTGCCGTCGAAACGATTCCGTGCCGCGAGCTCGCGGCGGATGCGCACGCTCTCGCGCTGATCACATCTCGATCCGTCTACGACTCGGTGTATGCAGCGTTAGCGATTCGGCTCGAGACCCGCCTGATCACCGCGGACGAGCGACTTGTGAGCGCGCTCGCTGCATTTCCGAAGGTCGCCGGTTACGTCGAGCTGCTTGGCAGTTCCTGACTGGACTTGCAGCTTCACCAGCAGGAATCAGTTGTGACTCGGATCCGCGCTCGACGGAATGGCGCGCTCGGAAGCGTCCCCACCAGGCATCGGCACGGGTGGCGATGAAGATCAGCCCGAAGACGAGAGAGCAGTCCCTGCCGAGGGCCAGCAGGGAGTGAGGGAGCCGCGAACGGACGGCACGGTTCACGCGGGATCATAAACGTCCACGCGCGACGAAATGCGGGCGCGTTCCCGAAGGAACGCGCCCGCGGGGCTTTACTGCACGTCAGGCGTCACGAGGTCCGCCTGCTGCGCGGCTTTCTTCGCCGCGCGGCGCGCGAGCGCCTCGGGCGACAGCTTCCGCACGCGTCCCAGCGCACGGCGCATGTCGGCCACGTACGGCGCCAGGTGCGCGTACTCCGGCCGCTTGGCCAGACGCTGCGCCAGGGAGTAGGTCGTCAGCGCCTGGCTGCCGGCCTGGTTGCGCGCGGCCGTCACGCTGTGACGGACGAAGTGCGCCAGGGCCTCCAGCTCGTCCGCGACGGGGCTGTACGCATCCGCGTAGCCCATGAGGTCGCGCGTCTCGGCCGGGAGGGGACTGTCGCCGCGCATCAGCGCCTTCTCGTTCGCCGTCGCCACGGCCGTCAGCTCGACGAACTCCGGCGGCACGGACGCGGCGGCGCTCAGCCGGTTCGTCTCCTTCGGGGACGTCGGGATGACGAAGCGCGGGATCAGCTCCCGCAGCAGTCGCAGGTCCTGCAGGCGCGCCTGCGCCGCCTCGGTGTGGGTAGTCGTAGTCTCTTTCTCTTTCTCTTTCTCTTGCGTGCTCATGAAGAGTTCCTTTTTCTCTTTCGATCTGTGATGGTGGTCAGAGCGGGCAGACCGGAGAGAAAGGAGGAGCGCGCCCCTGAGAGGTGCGGGGTGGAACGCTCAGGGCGGCCGGACGGGGAGTCCGCCGGCGCCTCTGGAGGACGGGGGAGATGCGGTCGGCGGCCCGCGAGCGGCGCGCGCGGAGGAACGCGCGGATGGGGGCGGGCCGCGGGGTCAGGAGGATCCGCGGGCGGCGTCCCGGGGCGCGTTCCGGCACGTACAGGCCCGCCTTGAGGCACTCCAGGACTTCCGCGTGCAGGCCGAAGACTTCTTCCGTGGCCTGCTGGAGCAGGGCGGCCGTGCCCACCCAGCGCTGCGTGGTCCGGATGAGGATCTCCGGGACGCCGGCGGCGTGTTCCGGCTCCTGGCCGATGCACTCATTCGTCTTCGCGATCTGCTGTGCCGCGCGCACGAGGCGCCTGGAGGCCGTCACCAGCCGCCCTCCCGCGTCCCGCAGGTTCCGCGTGCTATGGATCGGCCGGCGGTGCGCGCAACGGTCCGAGCGGGCGGCGGTGGCCAGGCAGGAGACGATCAGCCGCATCGAGGCGTCGAGGGCCCGGTGCGCGCGCTGGATCGGACGCACCCACGCCGGCCGCCCGCCTTGCGGGCGGCGCCGGTCCCGGCAGGTGCCGTCGGTGGGCTGCGGCCTCTTCATGCTCTCTTGGACGCATGAGGCCGCCGAAAGGTAACCAGCGCGCGGGCATCGATCTCCAAAATCCGGTCAACATTGACCGGCGGCCGGTCATCGATGACCAGAATCCAGTCAACGTTGACCGGCGGCCGGTCATCGATGACCAAAATCCGGTCGACATTGACCGGCGGCTGGTCATCGATGACCAAAATCTGCTCAACGTTGAGCGGCGGCTGGTCATTGATGACCAAAATCCGGTCAACGATGAGCGGCGGCCGGTCATCGATCCCCAAAATCCGGTCAACGATGAGCGGCGACTGGTCATCGATCCCTGAAAATCGGTCAACGTGCGCGGAAACGTTTTCACGGGAGCCGTCACTATCTCTGTGATGGCGGATCGACTGGAGCCGGGACAGACTCTCACCGCGGGACAGACGCTCGTGTCGCAGAACGGCCTATACCTGCTCATCCTGCAGCACGACGGCAACCTGGTGCTCTACAAAAACGGGTTTGCGCGCTGGGCCACGCATACCGGCACGGGGACGCGCGCGGTCATGCAGTCCGACGGCAACTTCGTCCTCTACGGCGCGAGCGGTTCGGTGTGGGCGACGAACAGCAGCGGCCATCCCGGCGCGTACCTCCTCGTGCAGAACGACGGCAACGTGGTCGTCTACGCTCCCGGCGGCCGCGCGCTCTTCTCCTCGGACACGGTCTTCGACCGCCTGTTGCCGGGAGAGTCGCTGGGACCCGGCGGCCATCTCCGTTCCGAAGACCGCCGCTTCGTGCTGATCCTGCAGCACGACGGGAATCTCGTCCTCTACAAAGACGGCCAGCCGCAATGGCGCAGCGACCTCCCCGTCCGCCTGGCTGCCATGCAGGCAGACGGCAACTTCGTGCTGTACGACGAGCAGCGCGCCGTATGGGAGTCCGCCACCGGAACGCCCGGCTCGCAACTGGTGCTGCAGAGCGACGGCAACCTCGTCGTCTACGACCCCGACGGGCAGCCGCTGTGGGCCAGCGGCGCCATCACCGCGCGGGCCTTCGTGCCGGGGTTCAGGCCGTCGAAATCGGGGTTCCGGTTCAGCAACTCGTCCTTCCCCGCGAGCACCCCTCATCACACGATCCGCTTCGCCGGCGTGGAGATCCCGATCGGCGACGCGAAACGCGGTCTGTGCGGCGGGATGGTGTTCGCCGCGCGCGACTACTGGCAGGCGGGGCGGAAGCCGCCGGACACGGATCAGCCGCCGACCTCGGGAACGCTGTACGACTATCTCGTCGCCCGCCTCTACGCCAGCTTCAATCTCGACAAACTCCCCGTCGGGCCGTCCCGGTACCGCGACCTGATGGATCCCACCCTGCCCGACGACCAGCCTTTTCTGCTCCTGCCCGGCATGGTCGCCGGACGTTCGTGGACGATGGCCGTGGAGGAATGGCCGAAGATCCGCGCGGACATCGACGCGGGAGCGCCGTCACCGATCGCGCTGGTGACGCAGAAAACATTCGACGTCGGCAAGATGGGGGAGAACCACCAGGTACTCGCCTACGGCTACGACCTCGACGGCACCATCCTCCGCCTCTACGTCTACGACCCGAATGCCGTGGCCGAGGATCACGCGCGTCTCCGGCTCGATCTTTCCCGGCCGAAGGAGCGGATCTCTGTCGACTACAACGTGGGCGACGACGAGGTCCTCTGCTTTTTCAAGGTCGCGTACACGTTTCGGCCGCCGCCGTGATGCTGGCAGCCGCACCAGAGCGAGGGCGCCCTTCCCGTTTATGAGATTTACGGTGCGACCACCAGCAGGGAGATTGTCTCATTGTGGACGCCTGTTGTCTCATTTCTTTTGTTCCCGGTAGGCGAAGGGGGTCATCTTTTTGACCCGCATGAAGACTCGCTGGAAGGTGGAGCGCGTTCCGAAGGCGGCCAGCGCGGCGATCTCTTCGACGGAGTGCGGGGTGCGCCGGAGCAGGGTGGCGGCGTACTCGACCTGCTTGCGGCGCATCCAGTCGACCAGCGGGCTGCCGAGGAGCTGCGTGGCCAGCCAGCTCGCGTAGGGCGCCGTCAGCCCGAGCCTCGCGGCAAAGTCCTGGCCGCGCGCGGCCTTCTTCTGGCGATAGCACTCCTCGAGATAGAGCTCGACCGCCCGCCGGAACCGCTGGCGGTCTTCGTGCGTGAAGGTGCGCTCTTTCCGTCCCGTCGCCATGCCGCTGGTGAGGGGGGACGCGGGGCAAACCTCTCCCTACCCGGATCATGCGGGGATTCGAGGAGACGGCGGGGCCGCGGGTCGCCGGTTGACCCGGCGCTACGGAAGCAGGATGCCGGCCCGCTCGCGCAACCAGATCAGGAGCAGGTCGACCAGGTTCTGGTCGCGGATGCCGACCGGCGGCTGCAGCCGTGACTCCGCGGTGTCCCCGCCCGGCGGCTGGATCCGAGACTGCGCGGTCACACCGACGGGCGGCTGGACCCGGGCCTGCGCGGTCATGCCGACGGGCGGCTGCATGCGCGACTGCGGCGGATCGGTGGGGGATGGCGGGTCATCGGCCCAGGCCGCCGGCACCGCCAGCACGACCAGCACCAGTGCCGCGCCGACCCACACTCTCGTAGACACACCTCGCATAAGCCCCTCCTGCGGAGAGGGCGCCCTCGCGAGGGATAGTTGCCTCGGAGGAGCGATAGTTAACTAAAAGTGTCTGATTGCGGGATGAAGAGCAGCTCCGGCTCGCGCTCCGCGCGCCGGAGGAACCGGCGCACGCCGTCGATGACGGCGGGGCTCACGCGGCGGCTGGCTGCCGCTTCTTTCAGATACGCGAGCGCCGTCAGCGCTCCCGTGAGCACGCCTGCCTTCTTCAGGACCCGAAATGCGTGCGCGGCAATCTTCTCGATCTGCTCCGGCCGCTTCAAGACCAGAAAGGCATCGGCCATATCCAGACTCGCCATGGCGGCGTCGCTCACCATCCCCATCTGCTCGAACGCTGCGATTACTTCCCGGAGGCGTCTTATTGCCTCGGTAGGGTTCCCGCCGTGCAACACCACGCGCGCTAACCCCGACTCCGCGCTCACGCGATCTGCCACGGGACCGATTTCCCGAAGGATCGTGAGCGCCTTCGTGAACAGAACCGCCGCCTCACCGAGCTTGCCGCAGTCCAATTCGCAGTGCGCCAACGTATACGCCCCCTTCGCGATCCATTCGGCGTCGTTCAGCTCCTCACCGTAGTCGATCACCTGCCGGAAGATCTGCGCAGCTTCCTCGTATCGCGCCGCTTCGTACTTGATCTCGCCCTGCAGATACAGCGCTTTCATTCCGCGATGTCGCTGCCCCAGCTGCGCGTATGCATGTGCAGACAGATCGGCGTGTTGTGCCGCTCTCTCCAGCTCACCCATGCGGTAGTACACCGCCGCACGCACCAGCTCCACCGCTGCCAGGCCATGCCCCGGAAACCGCAACCGCCCATATGCGCGCTCCGCGCGCTCCAATGAGTCCAGCGCCTCGCTCAACCTGCCGAGCCGCAGCAGCGCGTTGGCCCGCTCCTTCCACGCCGTGCCGCGCAGCTCGTACACCGCGTGGTTCGGGTACAGCTCGTTCGGCAGCGCGTCCGCGATTCCCTGCGCGTTGTCGGCGTGCGTCAGCGCCGCCAGCGGCTCGCTGGCCACGATCGCATGCGCCCGCGCATTCAACCGCCGCACGACGCCGCCGGTCTGAAACTCGCGCTGCCTGCGCAGATTCGCCCGCGCGGCCCTGGCGGGGCTCTCAAAGTACGGCCTCAGCAACTCATCCGCTTTGGCATCCTCGGCCTCGCACGGATCCTCGGTCACCATATAGAAATCGAGCCGCGTCCCGCAGTCCGCGCACCGGGCCGTATGCCGCTCGATCTCCGCGGCCCGGTCGGGCTCCATCGAATCGGGATCGTGCGCGAACCGGGAGAGCTCGAGATCGGGAATGTGTCCGCTCATTCACGACCTCCTCATGATCGCGCGGTACGCTTCCAGCGCGCGCTGCCGGCACTTGAACAGCTTCACCTTCACCGAGCCGCGCGCCAGTCGCAAGTCGGCCGCGAGCGCCTCCGTCCCTTCGCCGTTCACGTAGAAGCGATAGAGCAGGTCGCGGCACCCTTTGCCGACGCGGGCGAGCATCTGCGCCAGCAGCCGCTTCCTCTCGATCTCGTCCAGCGGGCCCTCATCCGGCGTCGCGGCGCGCGGCTCCTCGCCGCAGAACAGCGCCCGCGACGCCGTCCTCCGCCGCAGGTAGTTCTTCGACGCGTTGCAGATCGCACCGATCAGGTACCGCTCCGGCGATTCGACGTTCGCCGCGTGCTGGAAGTAGGTCGTGAACACGTCCTGGACGAGCGCTTCCGCATCGGTCGCGCCGATCGAGTACCGCCTCATGGCAATGCGTTGTAACCGTGGTGCGTATCGCAGGTAAGCCTCCTCGAATGCCCTGTGCCTCACATCAGTCGACGGGTCTTGCATTTCTCCCCTCTCCACGGAGTGACCCATTTCGCGGGTCTGCCACCCCCGGCGCATCAAGATGAAGAAACGCGACACCGGCTTCGCATTCAGACTCCGATGCGAGTCACTCGCGCGCGGATCGGAAGAATTGCGACAGAGAACGTGCACGCGAGCCCGGACGAGGCCGTGCGGTTTTGCGCCTCCGCGTCCGAAAAGACAAGACACTGATCCGAGCCATGCCGATCGCACCTGCTGCCCCGCGCTTCCCCCTCCGCGAGACCCTGGCGAGGTTTTTCCGCCTCGATCCCCGGTCGCGGATTCCGCTCGACGAAGCGGCCCGGCTGGCCGGCACGACAACCGAGCGCTTCCGGGCTCTGCTGCTCGCGGATGGCGCGCACGACAGCAGCACGTCCATCCCCTGGCCCGAGGCGGCCGCGTACCTGTTCGACGCCTGGCCGCGCGCGCGGATTCTCGACGCCCTCGGCCCCGGCTTCGCGGAGATCATCCCGCCCGACTTCCGGCTGACACGCGTTGACTGGTCGTTACCGATCTTCCTCGTCCGCGCGCTCGGCCACCAGGCCGCGCGCGTGAGCCACGCCCGCGGCATCGACGACTACGTCGCCGACCTGCTCTACTGCGCGATCGAGCCCGAAACGCTGGATGCGTTCCGCGACGATCGCGAGTTCCTGCGCGCGTTTCACTTCCCCGTGCTGGACTGAAAGACGACGCTCAGGCCTTCGGGGGACGGAATGGCCATGTATCGCGATCGGGCTCGCTCGCGGGGCCGGCGTGCGAAGCGTGAGCGGCCCCGACGATCTCACCGGCAGGATCGCCATCGGGGCGGTCCACCGGATAGAGCGGGATGGGGCGCGAGCGCGAGCTTCCCGGACCGGTCGGGTTGCAGCTCCAGCACCGCCGGTTTCTTGTTGAAGAAGGTTCCGGACGGCGTTTCGATGGCGTGGAAGAGGGCGAAGCCCGGACGCTGGCCGCAAATTCTGGGAGTGTGTCCGGACGGACGCCAGCGTCTGGAGTGCGGCAGCGCCAGCTGCCGCTCTCCATTGCGCCAGCCGCAGCTGGCGCGGGCGGGTGGAGGCTGGCGGAAAGCCGCAGCTGGCGCTGCGGCAAAGGAGAGCGCGAGCTGGCGCTCGCGCACTCCAGATCAGCGTCTGGAGTGCGGCAGCGCCAGCTGCCGCTCTCCATTGCGCCAGCCGCAGCTGGCGCGGGCGGGTGGAGGCCGGCGGAAAGCCGCAGCTGGCGCTGCGGCGAAGGAGAGCGCGAGCTGGCGCTCGCGCACTCCAGATCAGCGTCTGGAGTGCGGCAGCGCCAGCTGCCGCTCTCCATTGCGCCAGCCGCAGCTGGCGCGGGCGGGTGGAGGCCGGCGGAAAGCCGCAGCTGGCGCTGCGGCCAAGGAGAGCGCGAGCTGGCGCTCGCGCACTCCAGACTACATTTCCCCGCTGTACCGCACCACCTCGCCGAGTCCCAGCTCGCGAATCCCTGCCTCCACCTTCTTCAAATCGCCCACCACGATCCAGATCACTTCGTCCGGGTGGACGATGCGTTTGGCGGCGGCGTTGAGCTGGTCGGCGGTCAGGGCGCGGACGCTGCTCGCGTATTTGGCGTAGTAGTCGTCGGGGTAGCCGTAGTTGACGAGGCTGAGGGCGGCGTTCTCGAGGGCGTTGAGGGAGTCGAAGCGGCCGGGAAGGCCGAGGGTCTGGTTGCGCATGGCGCTGGCGAACTCCTCGCCGGCGATGGGGCGCGCGCCCGCCACGCCGCGCATCTCCTGGATCAGCTCGAGGATCGACTCCTTCGTCTTGTCGGTCTGCACGGCCGTGCTGATGATGAAGGGCCGCTGGCCGCGCGCCTCATTGAGGCCGCCGCGGACGCCGTACGTCCAGTGCTTGTCGAGGCGCAGGTTGCGCATCAGGCGCGAGGTCGAGATCCCGCCGAAGTTGCGCAGCACGCTCTCGATGGCCAGCTCGTCGGGCTGGCCCCCCGTCTCGGAAATGTGCGCGGCCACGAGCAGCGACTGCGGCGCGTCGGGCTTGTCGATGAGGTAGACCTTCTTCCCCGCGGTGCGCGGCACGGTGGCCAGGTTCTTCTTCGGCGTCGCGCCCGCTTTCCACGCGCCGAACGCGCGCTCGAGCTCCGGCACGAGCTGCTTCAGCGTCACGTCGCCCGTGACGATGACCGTGGTGTTGTTCGGCACGAACCAGGTGCGGTGCCACTCCGTGAGGTCGGC
>Ga0196976_1000184_pt1 | contig 42621 bp, 40 predicted proteins | sample S3v_513CmetaG_FD_148644 | JGI IMG/M metagenome (GOLD analysis project Ga0196976, IMG submission 148644) | Soil microbial communities from Anza Borrego desert, Southern California, United States - S3+v_5-13C | ecosystem: Environmental > Terrestrial > Soil > Desert | place: USA: California... | reverse complement strand
TCGCGAGGGGCAGCAGCCCGTGGCCGTGGTCAAGACCTCCGACGTCGCCCACGGCGCGAAGCCGTCGCTGGAGGCGCCGCTGACCCGGCTCGACTCCGCCACCGCCGCCACCGAGAGCGCGGAGCTGGCCATCATCGGCATCCCCGCCGCGACGGCCGCCGGGCGGCGCGTGAACGCGGGCGTGGTCAACATCGGCATCATCCCGGCGACCTTCCGCTTCTCGGCGCGCGCGCGCGACGGACGGACCATTGGCAAGAGCGTCGAGTCAGGGGTGCCCGAGGATCAGGTGTGGCTGGTCAACGACCTCGAGGCCGCCCTCGGCGTGAAGCTCGACGAGACCATCACCGTGCGCGTGACGGTCATCGCCGGCACGGGGGTCGGCTTCGCCACCATCGTCGAGCCGGGCGGCGACTCGGAGTTCATCGCCGCCATTCCGGCGCAGCAGCAGTGATCACCACTTCGCGAGCAGCGCCTTCGCGTCCTCGACGGCGGCCGCGTCTTCCACCGGATACTCGGCGCTGTTCGGATTGTTGATCACGCCGCGCAGGATCTGCACGGCCTGCGGCTTCGTCGCCGAGTCGTTCGCCACCAGGGCCTCGGCCAGGAAGAGCATGGTCAGCTTGTTGTCCGGATCGACTTTCAGCGACTCGTTGAGGAAGCGCAGCGCCTCCTTCGACGAGGCCCAGCCGGTGAGGAAGGGGACGCGCGGCGTCTGGTCGTGCAGCCGGCCGAGGACGCGCGAGGGGGCGCCGGCCTCGAGGCGGGGATCGGCCAGATGGGCGATGGTGGCCTCGCGGCGGATGCGGTCCGCCGCTCCCTGCCGCGCCGCGGCCAGCTTGCCGTACGCGAGCGCCCACTCGCCCCAGTTCACGGCGTCGAAGAGGAACACCGAGGCGGCGCCCGGCACCTGGCGGGCGGCGTCGGCGACCTGCTTCTCCGGCGTCTTCTCGTTCACGCCGAGCTTCTTGTACGCGGCGGCGATGGCCTTCTCCCCCGCGGCCTTGGCCGCGCCGTAGATCTGCTTCTTCTGCTCGTTGTTCGCGGCGACGTACGCCCCCTTGAAGCGCCAGGCGCGCAGCAGCTTCCCGTGCGCCTCGAGGTCGGCCGGGTCGGCCGCGACCGCGCGCTGGTAGGCGGCGATGGCGGCGTCGATCGGCCCCGCCTTGGCCCGCGCCCCCTGCGCCCCCTCGGCACGGCCGGCGAAGTGCTTGTCCCCTTCCGCGACCTGCGCGAAGAGCGGGAGGGTGAGGAGGAGCGCGATGGCACAGGCGTTGAAGCTCATCCGGAACATGCGAATGCTGATTGTAGTCGCGTTGCTCGCGCTGGCCGCCTGCCGCGGAGAGCCCGTCCCCCGCGACTACCAGAATGCCCCGCCCGACGTGAGCAACCCGCCGCAGACGAAGTCGGACACCCCCTCGCAGGGCGCGACCGGCACCGCCCCCCCGCAGCCGAGCACCGGCAACGAGGGAAAGGCTGGCCCGTACGAACAAATGACCACCGAGGGGGGAACCACCACCACGATGCCCGACACCCCGCCCACCAGCACCTAGTCTGGAGTGCGCGAGCGCCAGCTCGCGCTCTCCATGCCGCGGCGCAAGCCGCGGCGGGGGGCGGAGGCTGGCGCCTCCGCATCGAGAGCGGCAGCTGGCGCTGCCGCACTCCAGACTAGAATCGCGCCCCGATGCGCGTCGTTTTCTTCGGCACCCCCGACTTCGCCGTCCCCACCCTCGATGCGGTGGCGGGCGAGCACGAGGTCGTGCTGGTCGTGGCGCAGCCCGACAAGCCGGCCGGACGGGGGATGAAGATGCAGGCGCCCGCCGTCGCGGTTCGCGCGAAAGAGCTGGGCCTCCCGCTGCTGCAGCCGCCGAAGATCCGCAACGAGGAGTTCCTCGGCCAGGTCGCCGCGGCGCGGCCGGACGTCGGGATCGTCGTCGCCTACGGCAAGATCCTCCCCGCCGCGCTGCTGGCGATCCCGCCCCACGGCTTCCTCAACGTCCACGCCTCCATCCTGCCGCGCTGGCGCGGCGCGGCGCCGATCCAGCGCGCCATTGAGGCGGGCGACGAGGTCACCGGTGTGACGATCATGCGCGTCGACGAGCAGCTCGACCACGGGCCGATGCTGCGCATCGAGACGACGGAGATCGGCCCCGACGAGCGCACGCCACAGCTCGCCCGGCGCCTGTCAAAAATCGGCGGCGCCGCACTGGCCACGGTGCTGCGCGAGCTGCCACAAGGGGTCGAGCAGGAGCACGACCAGGCCACCTACGCTGCCAAGATCGAAAAGAACGAGGGGGAGATCACCTTCGACGAGCCGGCGCGCGTTCTCTACGACCGCTTCCGCGCCTTCGACCCCTGGCCCGGCATCTTCTTCCGCGACCTCAAGCTCACCGAGATCGTGCCGGCCGAGGGGAGCGGGGCGCCGCGGACCATCCTGGCCATCGACGACGGAGTGACGGTCGCCTGCGGCGAAGGCGCCATCCGCATCCTCGAGCTGCAGCGTCCCGGCAAGCCGCGCACGCCCGCTGCCGCCGTCGCGCGCGGCCTCGGATGGAAGACGGGCGATGCAATCTGAGCGCGCCCGGGCCCTGCAGCTCCTCCAGCGCATCGAGCGCGAGCGGCTCTACGCGTCGCTGCTCCTCATGGGCGAGTCGGGCTTCGTGCGGACCGTCGTCCTCGGCGTGCTGCGCTGGCGCTCGCGGCTCGACTTCGTCATCAGCGAGCTGGCGAAGCGTCCGGTCAAGAAGCTCGACCCGCCCGTCGTCGACGCGCTGCGCGTCGGGCTCTATCAACTGCTGTTCATGGACGTCGCCCAGTACGCCGCCGTCTCGGAGACGGTCGACCTCGCCCCGAAGCGCGCCCGCGGCTTCGTGAACGCCATCCTCCGCACCGTCACGCGCGGCAACGTCCCCGAGCCGCGCGATCCCGCCACGCGCCACGCGCATCCGCAATGGCTCTTCGACCGCTGGGCGCGCACCTACGGGGCGGAGCGCGCGGAGCGGATCGCCGCCGCGAACCAGGAGCTCTCCTATCCCGACGTGCTTGCCCTGACCGAGGTCATGCCGGACGGCGAGCGCTCGAAGCTCGTGCCCGGCGTCTGGAAACTGCACGGCGGCAGCGCGGAGCTCGACCGCGCCGACTTCTATCCCATGGACGAGGGAAGCGCCGTCATCGCCGCCATCGCCCGCGCCTGCGGCGACGACGTGCTCGACCTCGCCGCGGCGCCGGGAGGCAAGTCGCTCTACATGGAGCACCACGGCGCGCGCGTCGTCTCGAACGACGTCTCCATCGCGCGGCTGCGTCCGGTGCGCGGCAGCCGCGTCGTCGTCAGCGACGGCCGCCGTCCGCCGTTCCGCAAAAAGTTCGACGTCGTGCTCCTCGACGCCCCCTGCAGCGCCACCGGCACCATCCGCAAGAATCCCGAGCTGAAATGGCGCCTGCGCGAGGAAGAGCTGCAGACCTTCGCGAAGCTGCAGCGCGAGCTGCTGGAGAGCGCGAAAGAGCTGGCCGGCCGCTGGGTCGTCTACTCGACCTGCTCCCTGGAGCGCGAAGAGAACGACGACGTGGTCGGCGACCACGGCGACATCACCCCGTTCGTCCCGGAAGGTGTCAAACAATGGGTGGACGACGGTGTTTTGCGGCTCACCCCCGAGTCGGGAGCTGACGGATTCACCGCGTTCGTGCTACATGTGGGGCGGGCTTCAGCCCGCCTGTTCGGAGCGGCGGGCTGAAGCCCGCCCCACATTTGCATGCCACGTGATCTGCCCATCGGCAACGGCACCCTGCTGGTCGCCTTCGACTCACAGTACCGGCTCGCGGACTTTTACTACCCGCGCGTGGGGATGGAGAACCAGGTGGGGGCGAAGTTCCGCCTCGGCATCTTCTGCGACGGCGCGCTGCACGCCACGGACGAGGACGCGTGGCACCGCACGCTTGACTACCTGCGCGACACGCTCGTGACCGACGTGCAGTTGCAGAACGACCCCATCGGCATCCGCATCCGCTGCTACGACGCCGTCGATCCCGACTCCAACGTGTACGTGCGCAAGATCGTCGTGCGCAACCTGCGCGAGGACTCCCGCGACGTGAAGCTCTTCCTCCACCACGACTTCGCGCTCTACGGCAATTCCGTCGGCGACACGGTCTACTTCGAGCCGCGCGCGAACGCGCTCGTGCAGTACAAGAACCGCCGCTACGTGCTGATCAACACCGATCACGGCGTGCCCGAGTACGCCTGCGGCAAGAGCGCGACCACCGGCGCGGAAGGGACATGGCGCGACGCCGAGGATGGCCAGCTGTCGATGAGCGCCATCGCGCAGGGATCGGTCGATGCCACGATGGCCGTGCCGGTGCATCTCGACTCGCACGGCACCGCGACCGTGCTGTACTGGATCTGCGCCGGCAAGTCGGACGCCGAGGTGCGCGGGCTGGACGCGATGGTGAAAGACGAGGGAGCGGCGCACATCCTGGCGCGCACCGGCTCGCACTGGTACACCTGGGTGAACAAGAGCGGCGAGGACCTCACGGCGCTGCCCGACGAGATCATCGACCTCTATCGCCGCTCGCTGCTCGTCATCGCCACGCAGTGCGACCGCGGCGGCGCGGTGCTGGCGGCGAACGACTCCGACATCCAGTGGGGCCACAACGACCACTACTCGTACGTCTGGATGCGCGACGCGGCGTTCGTCTGCGACGCGATGGGACGGGCCGGCTTCCCCGAGATCGGCTCGCGCTTCCTGCGCTTCGCGAACGACGTCATCCGCAACGAGGGCTACTTCCTCCACAAGTACAACCCCGACGGCTCGCCCGCGCCGCTGTGGCATCCCTGGGTGCGCCGCGGCAAGCCGCAGCTCCCGATCCAGGAGGACGAGACGGCGCTGGTGGTGTGGCTCGTGGCGCGGCATTACGAGCGCACGCGCGATCTCGACCTGCTGCGCGCGGTCTATCCGCGGCTCGTCGTCGCCGCCGCCGATTTCCTGGAGAGCTACCGCGATCTGGAGACCAACCTGCCGCGGCCGAGCTTCGACCTCTGGGAAGAGCGCTACGGCGTCTTCACCTTCACCTGCGCCGCGGTCTGGGCCGGGCTGACCGCGGCCGCGGAGCTGGCCAATCTCTTCAACGACCAGGAGCGCCGCGCCACGTGGTGGAAGGCCGCGGGCGAAGTGCGGGAGGCCATGCGCACGCATCTCTGGCTTGAGAGCGAGGGGCGCTTCGCGCGTGGACTGGTGATGCAGGGCGACGCGCTGCAGCTCGATCCGACCGTCGATGCCTCCGCCTTCGCCGCCTTTCACCTCGGCGTCTTTCCCGCGGAGAGCGCGCTGGTCGAGGGAACGATGCGCGCCATCCGCGAGAAGCTCTTCGTGCACACCGAGGCGGGCGGCGTGGCCCGTTACGAGAATGACGCCTATCACCGCATCTCCGCCGAGACGGACCGCGTGCCGGGCAATCCCTGGATCCTCTGCACGCTCTGGCTGGCCGAGCACGACGTCGCCCGCGGCGCGGAAGGGGAAGGCGTGCAGGCCGCGCTCGATCACGTGCGCTGGGCGCGGGCCAAGGCGACGGAGTCGATGATCCTCCCCGAACAGATCGATCCGTACGACGGGCAGCACCTTTCCGTGGCACCGCTCACGTGGAGTCACGCGCAGGTCGTGTCCGTCGTGCAGGCGTGTCTCGCCGCGCGGCGCAACGCGCGTTGACTTTCCACCATGGCAACCCTAGATTGACGTGCACCCGCGACAATTCAGGAGGAACACGGATGGCAGGCAAGAGTGACGTGATCAATGCCATCGCCGAGCAGGCCGGCATTTCCAAGAAAGAGGCGGCGGCGGCCTTCGACGCATTCGTCAGCTACATCTCCGACACGTGCCAGACGGGCGAGCGCTGCGCCATCCCCGGCCTCGGCAGTTTCTCCGTGACCGAGCGGAAAGCGCGCGAGGGACGCAACCCGCGCACGAAGGAAACGATCACCATCCCCGCCTCGAAGAACGTCCGCTTCAAGGCGGGCAAGGATCTGCGGGACCTGCTCAATACGCCGAAGCGCGCGCGGGCCAGGAAGTAATGTTGCTGGGTTGCTGGTGGCTGGTTCAAGGCGCTGCATGGCTTGGAACCCGGGCAGCGCCTTGAACCAGCAACACAGCAACCAGCAACCGCTTATGACACCCACGGCCGCGGCAGAAACAGCTTCGCGTACAGATTCAGCGCGTAGCGGTCCGTCATTCCTGCGATGAAGTCGAGGGCCAGGCGCTCGACCGAGTCGTCGGCTGTTGTGTCGAGGTACTGCTCCGGGTGGGCGACCACGTACTCGAAGAGCGCGGTCAGGATCTTCTGCGCTTTCTCGAACTCGCCGCGCACCTCGGGGATGAGGTACATGTTCTCGAACATGTATTTGCGCAGCGCCTCGAGCGCCTCCAGCGCCTCGGGAGTCATCGAGATCGCCTCGTAGTCGCAGGCCAGCGTGGCGTCGATGACGTCGCGCACCATGCGGTCGATGCGCTGGCTCTTCGTCTTGCCGAGGGTCGTGCGGATGTCCGCGGGGATATCGGACTCGCGGATGATCCCGGCGCGGATGCCGTCGTCGATGTCGTGATTGACGTAGGCGATGATGTCGGAGATGCGCACGATGTCGCCTTCCAGCGTCAGGGCCCGCGACTTCGGCCGCGTGCGCAGCAGCTCCCCCTTCTCCCCCTTGGAGTGCTTGAGGATGCCGTCGCGCACCTCCACGGTGAGGTTGAGGTCCTCCAGCTTCTCCACCACGCGCACCGACTGGCGGTAGTGATCGAAGCCGCCGCGCACGAGCTTGTTCAGCGCCGCCTCCCCCGCGTGACCGAAGGCCGAGTGCCCGAGGTCGTGGCCGAGGCCGATGGCCTCGGCGAGGATCTCGTTGAGGCGGAGCGACTTCGCGATCGTGCGCGCGATCTGCGTCACTTCCAGCACGTGCGTGAGGCGCGTGCGGTAGTGGTCTCCCTCGGGAGCGAGGAACACCTGCGTCTTGTGCTTCAGCCGGCGGAACGCCTTGCAGTGAATGATGCGGTCGCGGTCGCGCTGGTAGGACGGACGGATGTCGTCCTCTTCCTCGGCGCGGTCGCGGCCGCGCGTCTCCGCGCTTTTCGCCGCCTGCGGGACGAGCGTGTCGTACTCGATCCGCTCCAGCATCTCCCGGATGGTCGTCAAACGAGCTCCCCGCGGAGCACGGTCACGGCCTGTCCGATCAGCTTCACGCGGTCGCCCTCGAGCCGCACGCGCACGACTCCTCCGCGCTTCGAGGCCTGATACGCCGTCATGACATCCTTTCCGAGCTTTGCCGCCCAGTACGGCGTCAGCGCGCAGTGCGCGGAGCCGGTGACCGGGTCTTCGTCGACGCCGACCGACTCCAGCAGCCCCGCGGGCGGCTCGGCCGGCTCCCCCGTTGCGTCGATGTGCAGCGCGGGAAAATCGAGCTCGATCCACTCCCCGTCGCGCCGCGCCGTGAGCAGGCCGCTCTTCGTGTGAAAGCGCGCGGACTCGAGGCCCTGCTCCTCGTACAGCAAGTGCGCGCTGGCCAGCGTCGCGTGGCCGCACAGCGCCACCTCGGCCTCGGGGGTGAACCAGCGCAGCGAGAAGCGGTCGTCCCGCGGCAGGAGGAACGCGGTCTCGGAGAGATTCATCTCCGCCGCCACGTCCTGCATCCATCGCTCGTCGCGCTCGCCGTCCAGCAGGCAGACCGCGGCGGGATTGCCGCGGAATGCCTGCGAGGCGAAGGCGTCGATCTGGTAGAGGCGCATCAATAGGAGGCGGGAGCGGTGCCACCCGACTTCTTGTACAGCCACCAGACGATGGCGAAGCCGATGGCGATCACGCTGACCAGGCAGATGTCGCGATACTGCCCGCCGTACATGGTCGGGTAGTGGTTGCTGATCATCGTGAAGAGCAGCGGCACGGACATGTACGTGTTCTGGCGCGAGCGGAGGCCGGCCAGCGCCACGAGGTTGGCGTCCGGCGCGGTGCCGGCCGCCGTCGCGGCGATGATCTTCTTCTGCGACGGCCAGATCACCATCCAGACGTTGAGCGCCATCATCGTGCCGAAGATCACGCCGACGTGGATATAGAGCGAGCGGCCGCTGAAGTGACCGTATTTGTCGAGAATGAAGTAGACGACGGCCAGCAGGGCCAGGCAGATGATGCTCGCCACCACCACGTTCTTGATGGCCTTCATGATGGCGTTGTAGACGAGGAAGCCGACGATCAGGATGACCAGGACGATGGCCAGCCAGAGCCACGGATTGCCCCGGCTCGGATCTTCGAAGACCACTTTGCCGTGGTAGTAGATCAACCCGCCGAGGAGGATGCCGGTGACCCAGGTCCAGAACGCGCCCCAGCGGAACCAGTAGAGGGCGCGCGGCATGAGCTGCGGGACCACCGCTTTCTTGGTGGGACCGTCGAGGGCCTTGGCCACGTGCGCGTTGACGAAGTTGAAGAAATAGAGATGGCCGATCCAGAGGATGCCGGCAAGCACGTGCAACCAGCGGAAAACGGCTTGCATGACATTGTTCATTTCGGGGTTCATGGCTTCTCCTCACGCTCGAAATTGTTGGGGTAGCCTTGGGGCGATTATATGGGTGAATTTGACGGAAGAGTGGCGATCGTCACCGGCGCCTCGTCGGGCATCGGGCGGCGCACCGCCGAACTGCTCGTTGCGCGCGGTGCAAAGGTGGCCGTCATGGCCCGCTCCGCGGAGAAGCTGCAGGCCATGGCGGGCGACTCGATGCTCGCCGTGCCGGGAGACGTCAGCGACCTGGCCGACGTGGAGCGACTCTTCTCGATGACCGAGTCGCGATTCGGCAAATGCGACGTGCTGGTGAACAACGCCGGCATCATCGACCCCGCGCCGCTGATCGACATCACGCACGACCAGTGGCAGCGCATGTTCGCGGTGAACGTCGACGCCGTCTTCCTGACCTGCCGCCGCGCGCTGCCGTCGATGCTCGAGCGCGGCAAGGGCGCGATCGTGAACGTCTCTTCGATCTCCGGCGTCCCCGGCCCGGAGAAGTTCCCGGGCTGGGTGTCGTACTGCGCGAGCAAGGGGGCGGTCATTTCGCTGACCGAGGCGCTGGCGGTGGAGGTGAAATCGCGCGGCGTGCGCGTCAACTGCGTCAGCCCCGGCGCGGTCGACACGCCGATGTGGGCCGAGGCCAGCGGAGGGGCGCCGGCATCGATGACGCCGGAGGAAGTGGCGGAGGCGATCCTGTTTCTTGCATCCGAACGCTCGCGGCCGATAAATGGGCAGAACCTGAATGTCTTCTCCGTCTGACGCAATCCGCCCCACCTGGGCGGAAATCGACCTGGCCGCCTTCGACCGCAACCTCTCCGCGATCGCCGCGCCGCTGCCGCCGGGCACGCGCGTCATCGCGCTCCTGAAGGCGAACGCGTACGGCCACGGCGCGGTGGAGCTGGCGCGCCGCTGCACGCCCGACAAGGTGGCCATGATCGGCGTCGCCCTGCTCGAAGAGGCGCTGCAGCTCCGCGACGCCGGCATCACGCTGCCGATCCTCGTCCTCGGCGCGCTCAGCGCGGCGCAGGTGCGGATGGCGCTCGAGCGCGACGTGACCATGGGCGTCCCCGGCCCCGAGTCGCTGGAGATCGTCGCCGACGCCGCCAAAGAGCGCGACGTGCACATCCATCTCAAGCTCGACTCCGGCATGGGCCGCATGGGGGTGATCGAGACGGAGCTGCCGCACGTCGTAGAGATGCTCCGCTCCGCCCCGCGCCTGCACGTCGACGCGCTCTACACGCATTTCGCCAACGCCAGCGATCCGGCCGATCCCTTCACCGAGTACCAGCTCGCGCGCTTCAACACCCTCGTCGAGACGCTGCGACAGGCGGGCATTACCGCGCCGAAGCATCACGCCTCGAATAGTGCGGCCACGGTGCGTGGGATCGCGCCGGCAGACTTTGTGCGCACCGGCATCGCGCTGTATGGCGCGGAGCCGCTGGATGAGCCAAACGTAGGGCGGGCTTCAGCCCGCCCCGGACGGGCTGAAGCCCGTCCTACGTTGAGCCCCGTCATGCGCTGGCGCACCGCCATCGCGCGGCTGAAAGAGCTCCCTCCCGGCCACGCCATCGGCTACGGCACGACCTTCGTCACCAGGCGCCCGAGCCTCATCGCCACGCTGCCGGTGGGATATGCCGACGGCTACAACCGTCGCCTTTCCAACCGCGGCGAGGTGCTCGTGCGCGGGCAGCGCGCCCCCGTCGTCGGCCGCGTCTCGATGGATCTCACCACCATCGACGTCACCGACGTCGCGGGCGCGGCCGTCGGCGACGAAGTGGTTCTCCTCGGCGATGGGATCACCGCCGAAGAGCTGGCGGCGAAACTTGATACGATCTCGTACGAAGTGTTCTGCAATGTCGGCGCGCGCGTCCCGCGCGTCTATCGCTCATGATCACCATCTTCGATCGCATCGGCCTGCGCTTCATCGCCTTCTTCGAGCAGACCGGCATCTGGTTCGATGCGCTCTGGCGGACGATCACCTGGACCTTCCGTCCCCCGTACGACGTGAAGGAATGGTTCCGCCAGATGGTGCGCGTCGGCGTCGACTCCATCCCCGTCGTCTTTCTCACGACCATGTTCACCGGCATGGTGCTCGCGCTGCAGACCTTCACCGGCTTCCAGCGCGTGAACGCGGAGCAGTTCGTGGCCAGCGTCGTCTCCCTGGCCATGCTGCGCGAGCTCGCGCCGGTGCTGGTCGGGCTCATGGTGGCCGGGCGCATCGGCTCGTCGATGGCCGCCGAGATCGGCACCATGAAAGTGACCGAGCAGATCGACGCGCTCAAGGCGCTGGCCACGGAGCCGATCCAGTATCTCTTCGTTCCCCGCGTGATCGCCGGCGTGGTGATGCTCCCCTTCCTCTGCATCCTCGGCGACGCTCTCGGCATCTATGGCGGCTACCTCGTTGCCGTGAAGCTGCTGAAGACGAACCCCGTGGTCTACAAGCAGAACACCTTTCAGTTCCTCTCCATGAACGACGTCTGGAGCGGCCTGATCAAGGCCGGCGTGTTTGGCCTGATCCTCACCCTCACCGGCTGCGTGCGCGGCTACCACACCACCGGCGGGGCGGAAGGCGTCGGGCGCTCGACGACGAATGCCGTCGTCTCGGCGTCGCTGATCATCCTCCTCACCGACTTCTTCCTGACGAAGATCCTCTTCTGAGTCATGCCCGTCATTTCCCTGCAGCATCTGTACAAGTCCTTCGGCGGCAAGCCGGTGCTGCGCGACATGTCGATCGACGTCGACCAGGGGGAGTCGCTGGTGATCGTCGGCGGGTCGGGAACGGGGAAGAGCGTCACGCTGAAGCACATCATCGGCCTGCTGCGTCCCGACAAGGGGCGAGTGCTCGTCAACAATGAGGACATCACCACCATGAGCGACGTGGAGCTGAACAAGTTCCGCCGCCATTTCGGCATGTCGTTCCAGGAAGGGGCGCTGTTCGACTCCATGTCGGTCTTCGACAATGTGGCCTTCCCGCTGCGGCGCCATACGAAGATGACCGAGAAGGAGATCCGCGAGCGCGTGCACGAGTGTCTCGAGGACGTGCATCTGCACAACGTGGTCAGGAAGCGCCCCTCGGAGCTGTCGGGCGGCATGAGACGGCGCGTGGGATTCGCGCGGGCCATCTCGCTCAAGCCCGACATCCTCCTCTTCGACGAGCCGACCACGGGACTCGATCCGGTGATCAGCGACGTCATCGCCGATCTGATCGTGGAGATGGACCAGAAGCTCGGCACGACCACGGTCACGATCACGCACGACATGAAGGTCGCGTTCAAGATCGCCGACCGCGTGGCCATGCTCCACGAGGGACACATCATCGCGCAGGGGACGCCCGAGCAGTTTCAGGCGTCGAAGAACCCGATCGTGGAGCAGTTCATCGAGGGCCGCGCGCAAGGCCCCCTCACCGACGACTAAAAAATGTAGGGCGGGCTTCAGCCCGCCTCCCCCGGGGGAGGCGGGCTGAAGCCCGCCCTACGTCACACAAAAAAGGCGAGCCCGCGGGCTCGCCTTCAACACCGGGATCGGGTGGCCGTTAGTCCTTGCGCATACGCGTACGCGTCGGCGCGGGGGTGTCGTCGTCCGTATCGGTGGTGGTGGTGGTCCGCGTGGACTCCTGCACCGAGGACGTCATCGGGACCGTCGCGGTCTCGGTGCGCGTCGTGGTGACGGTGGTCGACGGCGTGGTGATGACCGGCGTCTCGACTTCCGCCTCCATCGTGGTGTCGGTCGAGATGTCCGCCGTCGTGTCGACCGTCGTATCGGTCGTGACGGTGGTGTCGGTGAGGGTCGTGCTGCTGGTCATGGTGTTGTCGCGAACCGCGACCGTGCTGCGCTGCGGGATCACGTTGACGTTGGTGTTGGTGCCGACACCGGCGGCGTTTCCGCTCCCCGGAGCGGCGCTGGACGAATAGACGTTGCCGTCACTGTCGACTTTGGCAGGTCCGGGAGCCGGAGCCACGGTGGCTTCCTGGCCGGTCTGCTCGGGACGAACTTCCGCAATCTGATCGCTCGGATCAGTCTGGTCGCCGAGGCCCTGATTCGAAGCGCAGGCACCGACGAGGAGAAGAGCCGCGAACCCCGCCGCGGCCACGGTGTTGTGCATCAGTTTTTTCATCATGATGATCAATACTCCTTTTTGTTTTCGGGCCACCCGAGTGGCCGACACCAATCTGTCAAGGCAAAGGGAATGCCTAGTTATTTGGCGCGAGCCGGACTGGGCCGCATGGCATGATCCGCCGTGCATGGGCGAACCGAAGACGTACTCCGTCTCGGAGTTGATCAAGCAGATCAACCTCGATCTCTATCGCTGGAACGACGTCTCCGTCGAAGGGGAAGTGACGAACTTCGTCCGCTCCGCGGCGGGGCACATGTACTTCACGCTGAAAGACGCGCGCGCGCAGATCCGCATCGTCTTCTTCGTCGGGCATGCGCGCCTGCTCCGCTTCCGCATCGAGAACGGCCTGCAGCTCATCGTCCGCGGACGTCTGACCATCTACGAGCAAAAGGGAGAGTTCCAGCTCAACGCCGTGGCCGCGGAGCCCGCGGGCCTGGGCGCGCTGCAGCTCGCGTTCGAGCAGCTCAAGAAACGGCTCGCCGAAGAAGGGCTCTTCGATCCGGCGCGCAAGAAGCCGATCCCGATGCTGCCGCAGCGCATCGCCATCGTCACCAGCCCGACCGGCGCGGCCATCCGCGACATCCTGCACGTGCTCGAGCGCCGCTTCGGGAATCTCGAGCTGCAGATCTACCCCGTGCGCGTGCAGGGGGCGAACGCGCCGCGCGAGATCGCCACGGCGGTGAAGCATCTCTCGCGCTGGAAGCTGCACGACGTCGTGCTGATCTGCCGCGGCGGGGGCTCGCTCGAGGATCTCTGGGCGTTCAACGAGGAAGTGGTCGCGCGCGCGGTGGCGGACTGCGAGATCCCGACGATCTCCGGCGTCGGCCACGAGACCGACTTTACGATCTGCGACTTCGTGGCCGACCTCCGCGCGCCGACGCCTTCGGCCGCCGCGGAGATCGTGATCCGCGCCAAGAGCGAGATCTGCACGCAGGTCGACCACATGGTCCGCCGCGTGCGCCACGTGCTCGAAGGACGCGTGCGCAACTACCGCCACGAGCTGCGCCACCTCTCCTCGTCGGACCGCCTGGGCGTCGTCGTGCGCCGCGTGGGCGCGGTGCGCGAGCGTCTCGAGCGCCGCCGCCTGGCGCTGTATCGCCTGCTGGACGCGCGCGCGAAAACACTCCGCCGCCGCCTCACCCGCTGCGACGAGCCACTGGCCCGCTACCCCGCCCGCATCGAGCGCGAGCGGGCCCGCCTCCGCTCCACCGCGGCCACGCTGCAGGCCGTGTCGCCGCTCTCCGTCCTCTCCCGCGGCTACGCCATCGCCTTTTCCCGCACGAAGCGCGGCCGCAAGCCGATCCTCGACTCGAGCCAGGTCCAGGTCGGCGATCCCATCGAAGTGCAGCTCAAGAGGGGACGCCTCAACGCGACGGTGGACTCGCGGACGCTCGGGGTGGAGAGCCTTTGGCCGGAAGCGATGAACGATGAGCGATGAGCGATGAGCGGGGCTGAGCTCATCGCTCATCTCTCATCGCTCGTCCGTTCGTTCTGCTATAACGCGCTCCCATGGCCGCCCGCCGCCCCAATGAGTTCGAGAAAGCCTTCCAGAACCTCGAGAAGATCGTGCAGCGTCTCGAGGGGGAAGAGCTGCCGCTCGACGAGTCGCTGCAGCTCTTCGAGGAGGGCATCCGCCTCTCCCGTTTCTGCCATCAGCGCCTCGAGGAAGTGGAGAAGAAGATCGAGCTGATCCTCGCCGACGCGAAAGGACAGCCGGTGACGGAGCCGTTCGAGGAAGAGGAGCTGCACGACGACGAGGACATCGTCGAGTGAACCTGAGTCAGTACCTCAACGAGAAGCGCGCGCTCGTCGACCGCACGCTCGACGCGCACCTCCCTCCCGCGGACACGCATCCGCCGCTCATCCACGAAGCCATGCGCTACGCGGTCCTCGGCGGCGGCAAGCGCATCCGCCCGATCGTGTCGATCGCCGCGGCGGAGGCGTGCGGTGCGGACGTCGAGCCGCTGCTCGTGCCGATCGGCGCGCTGGAGCTGATCCACACCTACTCCCTCGTCCACGACGATCTCCCCCCGCTCGACAACGACGACTACCGCCGCGGCCGGAAGACGACGCACATCATCTATGGCGAGGCGATGGGCATCCTCGTGGGCGATGCGCTGCTGACCGAGGCATTCTCCTGGCTGGCCAGGCCGATCGCGGGAGTCGAGCTGTCGCGCCAGATGCGCGCCATCGCCGAAGTGGCCACCGCCATCGACTCGAGAGGGATGATCGGCGGGCAGGTGGCGGACATCGTCGCCGAGCGCTCGCACCACAACAGCGACGATCGCGAGGCGCTCTTGCGCGAGCTGCAGTTCATCCACCGCAACAAGACCGGCAAGCTGTTCGCCGTGTCCGTCGTGCTTGGCGGACTGCTCGGCAACGCCTCCGACCAGCAGCTGGGTGCGCTACGCCGCTACGGCGACGCGCTCGGGCTCGCCTTCCAGATCGTCGACGATCTACTTGACATTGAAGAGTCCTCTGCCATTCTGGGGAAGACCGCCGGGAAGGACGTCGCTCAGGGAAAGCTGACCTGGCCGGCCCTTCTGGGCGCCGATGCTGCACGTGCAGAGGTGGACCGGCTGCTCCGGGAGGCCCTGGAGAACGCTGATATGATCGCCGGTCCTGTGAATAGCCTCGGGGCAATCGCACGTTACATTTGCGAGCGCCGCTTCTAGGCGCGCGACCGGGAAACTCAAAAGATGCCAAGACTTCTCGATTCGATCGACACGCCGCGCGATCTGCGCAAGCTCGATCGCCGTCAGCTTCCGCAGGTCGCACAGGAGATCCGCGACCAGATCATCGACGTCGTCTCCCGCGTCGGCGGCCACTTCGGCGGCAACCTCGGCATCGTCGAGCTCACGCTCGCGCTGCACTACGCTTTCGACACGCCCCGCGACCAGATCGTCTTCGACACCGGCCACCAGAGCTATCCGCACAAGCTCATCACCGGCCGCCGCGACACGTTCCACACCATCCGCCAGCACAACGGCATCTCCGGCTTCTGCAAGCGGGAGGAGTCGGAGTACGACGTCTTCAACGCCGGCCACGCCTCGACCTCCATCTCCGCGGCCCTCGGCATCGCCGTGGCGCGCGACTTCCGCAAGGAGGATTACCGCGTCGTGGCCATCATCGGCGACGGCGCGCTCTCCGGCGGCATCGCGCTGGAAGGGCTCAATCAGGCGGGGCATCTGAAGCGCCGGCTGATGATCGTCCTGAACGACAACGACATGTCGATCTCGACGAACGTCGGGGCCATGTCGGGCTACCTGAACCAGATCATCAAAGGCCAGCGCTACAACCAGGCCAAGGACCTGGCCAAGGGTGTGATGGACCGCATCCCCCTCATCGGCGGCAAGCTGCACGGCCTCGCGCACGACATGGAGCAGGTGCTCAAGAACATGATCGTGCCGGGCACGCTGTTCGAGGAGCTCGGCTTCAAGTACCTCGGGCCGTACGACGGCCACGATCTCGAGCTGCTGCTGAACCTCTTCAACGAGCACAAGGACTACGACGGCCCGATCCTCATTCACGTCATCACGAAGAAGGGGAAGGGCTACACGCCGGCCGAGGACAAGCCCATCTGGTCGCACGGCGTGACGGCGTTCGACGTCACCAGCGGCGAGGCCAGGAAGTCCGACAAGCCGCAGCCGGCGACGTACACGGCCGTCTTCGCCGACGCGCTGGTCGAGCTGGCCAAGCAGGACCCGAAGATCATCGGCGTCACCGCGGCGATGCCGGAGGGGACGGGGCTGGACAAGTTCGGCAAGGCCTTCCCGGAGCGTATGTTCGACGTCGGCATCGCCGAGGAGCACGCGGTCACGTTCTGCGGCGGCATGGCCACGCAGGGGATGAAGCCGGTAGCGGCGATCTACTCGACCTTCCTGCAGCGCGCCTTCGACCAGGTCTTCCACGACGTGGCCATCATGGACCTGCCGGTGGTCTTCGCCCTCGACCGCGGCGGCATCGCCGGCGCCGACGGCCCGACGCACCACGGCATCTACGACATGGCCTACCTGCGGGTCTTCCCGAACATGGTCTGCATGGCCCCGAAGGACGAGAACGAGCTGCGGCACATGCTCAAGACCGCCTTCGAGTGCGGCCACCCGGCCTCGCTGCGCTACCCGCGCGGCAACGGCATCGGCGCGCCGCTCGAGGAGATGCGCGCGCTGCCGATCGGGAAGGGCGAAGTGCTCCGCGAAGGGGACGCCGCCACGATCATTGCCATCGGCAACGAAGTGCACCCCGCCCTGCAAGCCGCGGAGATCCTGGCGAAGGAAAACATTAACGTCACGGTAATCAACGCACGATTCATCAAGCCTTTGGATGATGAATTGATTAACAAATACTGCCAGCCGTATTCACGTGTGATTACCGTCGAGGAAGGTTCTCTTGCTGGCGGCTTCGGCAGCGCGGTCATGGAGCGCTGCGAGCAACTCGGCATCCGCAACGTGAATTTCCACTGCATCGGTATCCCCGACGAGTACGTCCACCACGGTTCCCAGGACGTGCTCCGCGCGCAGTACGACCTGCATCCGGAGGGGATCGCCAAGCGGGTGCGGGAGTTCGTGGGGGTGAAGAAGCTCGGTACGATCGGCGACCTGGCCCGGCTGATCGATGAGACCTTCAAAGACGTCCCCGACGAAGAGTTCGAGAAGCTGCCCACGTCCGATCAAATCGATGAGGTGGTGTACGGCGTGAAGCGGCGTGTGGCGAAGTAATGACGGGGTTGTTCGTCGACACCTGGTTCCTGATTGCTTATACCCACCGGCGTGATCATGATCATGGTCTGGCTGATCGGATGTGGCGGAAGCTCGATCACCACGGGCGAATCATCACGCATGACGGTGTGCTGACCGAATTCCTGGCGTTCTTCGCGGGATCCGGGCCTATGGTGCGACGCAAGGTGGCGCGATTGGTGCGCAACCTGCCAATCCACGGCTTCGAAGTCATTCCCCAGGACCGCGCGCTCTTTCTCAGAGCGCTCACGCTCTACGAGGAGCGCCTCGACAAGGGCTACTCGCTCACCGACTGTATGTCCATGGTCCTCATGCGCGAGCAGGGCATCAATCACGTCGTGACCAACGACCACCACTTCCGCCAGGAAGGCTTCACCGTCGTCAACCAATGAAGAAGCAGCGCCTCGACGTGGTCCTGGTCGAGCGCGGCCTCGTCGAGACGCGCTCGAAGGCGCAGTCGCTGATCATGGCCCGGCGGGTCCTGGTCAACGGCCAGTTCGTCGACAAGGCAGGGGCCACCGTCGCCGAGGACGACGAGGTCGCGGTCGCGGAGCTGGAGCATCCGTGGGTGGGGCGGGGCGGGATGAAGCTCGCCCACGCGCTGAAAACGTTCTCGATAAATGTTGACGGTAAGGTGTGTGCTGATATCGGTGCGTCAACAGGTGGCTTCACGGACGTGATGTTGAAGAGCGGCGCGGCCAAGGTGTACGCGATCGACGTCGGCTACGGGCAGCTCGACGTCTCGCTGCGCAACGACCCGCGCGTCGTCAACCGGGAGAAGGTGAACGCGCGCTGGCTGGGGCCGGAGAGCTTCGACGAGGCGATCGGCTTCGCCTCCGTCGACGTCTCCTTCATCTCACTGAAGCTGATCCTCCCCGCGGTGGTGAAGTTTCTCGACGGCGAGCTGGTGGCGTTGATCAAGCCGCAGTTCGAGGTGGGGAAGCACGAAGTCGGCAAAGGCGGCATCGTCCGCGACGACGCGAAACGTCAGGCGGCGGTGAGTGGGGTCGTCGAATTCGCGAAAGAGCTGGGGCTCGACGTGAAGGGCGTGATCGAGAGTCCGGTCAAAGGGGCGGAGGGGAACGTCGAGTTCCTCATGTACGCCGCGACAGATAGTCCGCCAGCCCCTCCCGCCACCGTTCCGGGGTGACGCCGGTCAGCCGCTCGTAGCGCTCCGTGGAGAGCACGGAGTAGGCGGGACGTTTCGCGGGGCGGGGAAACTCCTCAGTCGACACCGGCACGACCTCCGTCCCGGAGCCGTCAGCGATCGCGCGGGCAAAGTCGAACCACGAGCATTCGTCCGTGTCGGCGTAGTGCACGACGCCCTGCGCCTCCTGCGTCGCCAGGCGCACGATGGCGCGGGCCAGGTGCGGCGTGTACGTCGGGCGGCCGCGCTGGTCGCTCACCACGCGCAGCGGGCTCGTTCCCTTGCGGATCTGGTTGCGGATGGCCTCGACGAAATTCGGGCCGTGGACGCCGAAGAGCCACGACGTGCGCACGATGCAGTGCTTCTCCGCGTGCGCGGCCGCGATCTCGCCCAGGAGCTTCGAGCGCCCGTAGGCGGAGAGGGGGTTGGTCGGATCGTTGACTTCGTAGGGGGAGCTCTTCGAGCCGTCGAAGACGAAATCGGTCGAGACCTGGATCAGTCGCGCCCCGGCCTCGTTCGCGGCGGCGGCGAGCAGCTCGACCGCGGAGCCGTTGATGGCGTTGGCGGCCGCCTCCTCCTGCTCGGCGAGATCGACCTTCGTATAGGCGGCGCAGTTGACGATGACGTCGGGGGCGTGCTCGCGCACGGCGGCATTCACGAGTCGCGAGTCGGTGACGTCGAGATCGGCCCGGCTCAGCGCGACAACGCTCTCATCGCGCGCGGCGAGCTCGTCCTGCAGGTCGGTGCCCAGCATCCCGCCGGCACCCGTAATCAACCACTTCAAGCTTTGTCTTCAGGCTTGGCGGGAAGCGACTTGTCGTCCTTCCCCTTGATGCCGTCACGAAAGTTCGAAATGCCTTCGCCGAGGCCTTTGCCGAGCTGCGGCAGCTTGCTCGCGCCGAAGATCACGACCACGATCGCGAGAATGAGGACCAACTCCATGGGACCAAGACCGAACATGAGCATCATGCCTCCAGGGGCGTTACTACGGACCGAAGCGGTTCGAGTTTACCAGAGCGGAAACAGCCGGACGGCCGAATCCGTTCCACTGCTACCATCCGCACCTCCATGCTCGATCTCTCCGGACTCAATCCCCAGCAGCGCGCCGCCGTCACCCACGGCACCGGACCGCTCCTCGTCCTGGCTGGCGCCGGCTCCGGGAAAACGCGCGTCATCACCTACCGCATCGCCCATCTCATCGGCGAGATGAAAGTCCCGCCGCAGCACATCCTGGCCGTCACGTTCACCAACAAAGCGGCGGCCGAGATGCTCCACCGCGTCGACCAGCTCGTCCCCGCCGGCGGCTACCGCCCCTGGGTCGGCACCTTCCACTCGACCTCGCTCCGGATGCTGCGCCGCTACGCCGACCGCCTCGGCTTCACCAAGTCGTTCGCCGTCTACGACACGTCCGACCAGCTCACCCTCATCCGCCGCTGCATGCGCGAGCTGAACGTGAACGACGACGCCTTCCCGCCGCGCTCGGTCCTCACGCGCATCTCGCACGCCAAGAACGAGCTGATCAACCCGGTCGAGTACGAGAAGCACAACCACGACTTCTTCGGCGCCCGCGTCGCGGAGATCTACCGCCTCTACCAGAAGCGGCTCCGCGAGTTCGACGCCATGGACTTCGACGACCTGATCGGCAACTACGTGCAGCTCCTCGAGCAGCACGAGGACGTGCGCAACGAGCTCCACGAGCGCTTCCAGCACCTCCTGATCGACGAGTACCAGGACACGAACAAAGCGCAGTACGTGCTGGTCAAGCTCCTGGCCGGAAAGGCCGGGAACATCGTCGCCGTCGGCGACGAAGACCAGAGCATTTATCGTTTCCGTGGTGCGGACATCAATAACATCCTCAATTTCGAGCGTGATTTTCCAGGAGCGAAAATCATCAAGCTCGAACAGAACTACCGCTCCACCGGCAACATCCTCGACGCGGCCACGGGCGTGGTGGCCAACAACATCGCCCGCAAGGGAAAGACGCTCTTCACGCAGGGCGGCAAGGGCGATCCGGTGCGCATCGTCACCTGCGGCAACGACCGCGAGGAGGCGCAGTTCGTCCTGGAGAAGATCTCCTCGCTGCGCGGCGGAAAATACAAGCTCACCGACTTCGCCATCCTCTTCCGGACGAACGCCCAGTCGCGACCCTTCGAAGAAGAGCTGCTGCGCGCGAACCTGCCGTACTCCGTCGTCGGCGGCGTGAAGTTCTACGAGCGCGCCGAGATCAAGGACATCCTCTCCTTCATCCGCCTGGCCATCCGCCCGCACGACACCCCCTCGGTCGAGCGGGTGATCAACGTCCCGTCGCGCGGCATCGGCGACACCACCGTGACCACGCTCTCTGAGCAGGCCGCGGCGCAGAACGTGTCGCTCTGGACGGTCATCGAGGGCGACCTGGCCTTCCTGCCGGCGCGCGCGGCCAAGGCCGTGCGCGAGTTCCGCGAGATCGTGCACGACCTCCAGCGCGCCGCCGCGCAGCCCATCCCCGAGCTGGTCGACTACGTCCTCCTCCGCACCGGCTACCGGCGCATGCTCCAGGAGTCGCGCGACCTGCAGGACGAGTCGCGCCTCGAGAACCTCGACGAATTGATCAACTCCGCGCGCGAGTACATGGAGCAGAACCCTCAGGCCGTGCTCGCGGACTGGCTCGACTCGCTGACGCTGATGTCGGACCTCGACAAGTACGAGTCGCAGAAAGGCGTCACCCTGATGACGCTGCATGCGGCCAAGGGGCTGGAGTTCAAGGTGGTCTTCCTGGTCGGGATGGAGGAAGGCATCCTCCCGCACTCGCAGTCGCTCGACCGCACCGACGACCTCGAGGAAGAGCGACGCCTCTGCTACGTCGGCATGACCCGCGCGCGGGAGATCCTCTTCTGCATGCACGCCCACGAGCGCCGCGTCCACGGCCGCTTCCGCGAGCAGAGTCCCTCCCCCTTCCTCGCCGAGATCCCGGAGGAAGCGAAGGAGTACGTGCGCCTCGGGCGCGCCCACTCGTCGTCGCAGACGTGGCGCGAGGCGCCGATGCAGCAGCGCCGCCCCGGGTACAACACGCCGCCCCCCGCGCGCCGGCCGATGAGCCCGCAGCCCGCGGCGCCGAAGAACAACAACGTCAACGGCGTGATGTCGTTCTTCGGCAACCAGAGCGCGCCGGTGCAATTCGACCCGAACGCCATCCGGGCGGCCAAGCAGGCCGAGGCGCCGGGCGCCGCCGCGGAACTGAAGCGGGGGCAGCGCGTGCGGCACGAGATGTTCGGCGTGGGGACCATCCTGACGATGGAAGGGTCGGGACCGGACGCGAAGCTGTCGGTCTACTTCGAGCGGCACGGGACGAAGAAGTTCATCGCCAAGTTCGCGAAGCTGACGCGAGCGTAAGCCGGCGCGCTGGCATTTCCATCGCATGCCGCTCCGGAAGCAGAAGTAGCTTCAGGAAAGGTTCCCCTCCATGTTCCGTCGTGCAGCAGTGGTGCTGTACTTTGTCTTTGCGGCCGCGTTCGCCGAAGCGCAGACGCTCTTCGTCTCCGACACCTTCACCGGCCGCAACGGTACGTCCCTCGAGAGCCATACCCCCGACACCGGCGGCGCCTGGACGCGCATCCGCGGCAGGGGCATCGTCCTCGACTCGAACAGGGCCACTCCGGACAAGACCGGCGGCCTCGACGTCTACAGGAATGCCGCCGCGGCCCCGTCGGCGAGCTACGTGGTCGGCATCACCGCGACGTTCGGCAGCGGCAACAGCGACATCTACGTCGAGCTCTATGCACGCGTCTCCGGCAGCAACAACTACGTGGCGTTCATCAACGCCGCGGGCGCATGGAGCATCACGCGCAACACCGGCGCCACGGCCACGGTCCTGGCGAGCGGCACCACCACCGCGCTGAAACCAGTCACCCAGGCGAACGAGATCCTCTTCCACGTCACCGACGCGAGCAAGAGCCTGATCGTCAATGGTGTCGTCGTCGGCACCACGACCAACAACACCCACACCGCCGCCGGCACCGTCGGCTTCGGCCTCTCCACGAACATCAAGGGCGACGCGATCGCCGACAACTTCTACGCCTCCACCCTCGGGCCGACGGCCGTGCGCATGGACTCCATGCGCGCCACGCGCGACGGCGGCACGGTGCTCGTCTCCTGGACCACCGGCGCCGAGTCGGAGAACCTCGGGTACCGCATCTGGCGCCAGGCCGGCCGCACGCGCGTGCTCCTCACGCCCTCCCCGATCGCCGGCTCGGCCTTCTTCGTCGACGCCCCGCGCCTCGCCAACGGCAACGCGTATTGCTGGGTGGACCGCCACGCGCGCCGCGAGGCGACCTACTGGATTGAAGAGCTGGACGTGAACGGCGGCCGCGAGTGGCACGGCCCGATCGAGCCCCGCTTCGGGAAGATCGACCCGGGGACGCTCCCCGCGCCGACGCTGGCCACGCTGCCGCAGCGCACCAGCGTGGTGCGCGCCGAGGAGACGCTGCACGAGGCGCGGAGCGACGTGCGCGCCGCGCACTTCGACGTCGCCACGCGCGCCGCCCTGAAGATCTCCGTCACCACTCCCGGCATCCACGAGGTGCCGCTCCCCGCGGGCGCCGACGCGAAGCGCGTGCAGCTCTGGGAAGACGGCCGCGAGCTCCCCGTCGCCGTCACGAAAGACGCGGTCCGCTTCTACGGCACGCCGCTCGACTCGCAGTGGAGCGAGGCGCGCGTCTACTGGATGACGTGGGACCGCGGCGCGGGCGCGCGCATGGCCTCCGCGCCGCGTTCGAGCGCGCCGCTGCACGCCGCGAGCGGCTTCCTCTCCACCGTGGAGCTGCGCGACAAAGTGCTCTTCTCCGCCTCGACCGAGAGCGAAGAGGGGGACGCCTTCTTCGGGCCGCTGGTCACCACCACTCCCGCGCGGCAGACGCTGCGCCTCGAGCACCTCGATGCCGGTGCCGCCAGCGCGGAGCTCGGCGTGACGCTGCTCGGCTCCTGGACTGGCCCGCACCGCGTCGCCGTGACGCTGAACGGCAACGCCGCGGGCGTCCTCGAGTTCAACGACCGCGCGCGGCATCGCGCGGCCTTCCGCGTGCCCGCCTCGTGGCTGCGCGAGGGGAACAACGAGATCCTCTTCACCGCGCACAACGGCTTCGACGACGTAAGCGTGGTCGAGGCGGTGCGGATCACCTACTCGCGCGCCTATCGTGCGTCCGGCGGCGCGCTCGTCTTCACCGCGCCGGGCGGCACGCGCGTGCCGGTGAGCGGCTTCAGCGGCGCCATCACGGCGCTCGACGTCACCAACCCCGCGGCGCCCGTGCTGCTCGCCAGCGACGGCAACGTCATCTCCGTGCCCGGCACCGGCACGCGCACGATCGTCGCCGTGGACCGCTTCCTGCGCGCCGCGCGCCTCGAAGCCAACGAGCCGTCGAGCCTCGCGAAGCTGAAGGCCGACCGCGTGCTGATCGCCCCGCGGGCGTTCCTGCCGGCGCTGGCCGGCCGCGACGGCGCACGCGTGGCCGTCGAGGAGATCTACGACGAGTTCAGTTTCGGCGCGAAGGATCCGGCGGCCATCCGCGCGTTCCTCGAGACCGTGCGTCCGCGCAGCGTGCTGCTCGCGGGCGACGGCTCGTTCGATCCGCGCGGCTACGTCGGCGGCGCGGCCATGGACGTCATCCCGGTCAAGCTCCTCCGCAACCGGCTGCAGCGCTCCCCGTCCGACGCGTGGTTCACCGACTTCGACCACGACGGTGCGGCCGACATCGCCATCGGCCGCCTGCCGGCGCGGTCGGTGGACGAACTGCAGGCCATGGTGGCGAAGATCGTGGCGTACGAAGCCGCCGCGGTGCCGCCGGGCGACGTGGTGTTCGTGAACGGCTCCGGCTTCGGCGAGCGCTCCGCGCACGCCACGGCCTACGTCGACATCGATGCCGAAGGCGTGGTGGCCGCGCGGCAGAATCTCCTGCAGCGCTGGAATGACGGCGCGGCCCTGATCGACTTCACCGGCCACGGCTCGGTGACGCTCTGGCAGAGCGGCGGATTTTTCTCGTCGGACGATGCGGCCGCCCTGCGGCAATCGACGCTGGTCGTAGCCATGACCTGCCTCAACGGCTGGTTCCACGACCTCTACCAGGAGAGTCTCGCCGAGTCGCTGCTGCGCAACGCGAACGGCGGGGCGGTGGGCGTCTGGGCTCTGACGACGCTTGCCGAGCCGGGTGGACAGGCCGCCGCCAACGTGGCGCTCGTCGACGCCCTGAAAGGCGGCGCCACCCTCGGCGAGGCGACGATGGCCGCGCAGCGCGCCACGACCGACGGCGACGTCCGCCGCGCGCTGATGCTGTTCGGCGATCCGTCGATGAAGATGCGCTGATCCCTCACGGCCGCGCGGAGCGCATGCGGCGGCGCTGGTCCGCCGGTTCCAACGTGCGGAAGAACGTGCGCGGGACGCCAAAGTACGGCGCTTCGCGCACCACGCGGTGGTAGACGAGCGCGAGCCGTCCGTCGGGCAGCAGCGACACGTAGACCGGCCCCTGTCCGCCGGCCACCACCGTCGTGACGTCGGAGACCGGCGTGCCGTCCGCCAGGACGCGCACGGCCATCACGCGGGGGAGGGAGTCATTCACCGACCAGACGATCGTGTACGCCGCGCCGTCCCACACGATCCCGAAGTGCGGGGAGTTGCCGAGCGGGACGCCGCAGCGGATGCGCCGCGGGGCTCCTTCCAGCGTGCCCTCGCTCGACAGCGGGGACGCCATGAGCTCTGCACGAGCGCGCAATACGTCGCGCCGTCCGACACGAGGTCGTCCAGCCAGCCGTTCGCGATCTTCGTGCGCGGCAGGACACGCCCATCCTCGATGCGGGCGGCGTAGACATGCGGATGGGACCCGTACGCGACCAGATAGGCATCGCCGTCCGAGGCGATGCGGGGGCTTTGCCCTTTCCCGAGCTCGATCCCGTACGGATCGAGCGGATGCTCGCCGTGCAGGCGCGTGCCGCGCAGGCTCGCGTCGAGCCCGCGGCCGTCGACCCAGACCGCGAAGAAGTCGCGGCCGTTCGAGGCCGCGTCCGGCCAGGCCTGATCGCCGTGGGCCGGAATGACGGTCGTCTGCGGGTCGACCGGAACTTCCGTCCCGAGCGTGAACGCGAGCGCAAGCGAAAGGAGAAAGGACATGAGGGTCAGGGCCTCACCGCGCGCTGGCGGCGTGGCCCCGGCTCCAGCGACACAGGCCGAAGGAAGACGCGCCGCACGCCGAGGTACGGCTCCTCGGGGACGACGCGATCGTAGAAGCCGAAGAGCCTCGGTAATCGAGCCACATGGCCAGCGTGTCGCGGCCGTTCGAGGCGACGAGGGGGCAAGCTGGCGCGGGCGGGAACGAGGCTCGTGGCCGGATCGAGGGCGATCTCCGGCTGTGGCGTGACCACCGCGAGCAGCACGCAGACGAGCAACGGATACATGGATGAGTTATTGTACGTGAGAACGTAGGGCGGGCTTCAGCCCGCCTCCCCCGGGGGGACGGGCTGAAGCCCGTCCTACGTTTACGTCTTCGCGACTTTGCGCCGCTTGGCGTGCAGGCGGTCGATCAGCTTCGTGGCCGTGCGCACCTGCTCGAGGATCTTCTCCTCCAGGCCGGCGCCCTTGGTCTTGAAGCTCTTCGCGCGGCGGAAGACCTGGCGGGCGCGGTCCTTCTCGCCGTTCTCCAGCAGCGCCATGCCGAGGTGCATGAGGTTCGTGGCGGTCGGGCCGATGTCGGCCGACTTCGTCAGGAAATCGACGGCGCTCTTGAAGTCGCGGCGCTTGAAGTAGACCCACCCCAGCGCGGCCAGCGGGAACTGCTTGAGCTCCTTCGGCGAGTAGCGGAGCGCGAGCTGCGCGCTCTCCAGCGCCTCGTCCAGGTTCTCCTCCATCTCCGCGAGGTTGTACGCCTTCTCGTAGTAGGCGATCGACTTCGCGTAGTTCGAGGTGTAGTCGCGGAGCATGTCTTCCAGGACGCCGTTCGCTTCCTTGAAGTTCCCCTCCGCGCGCAGCGCCTCGGAGAGCGTGGTGTACGCCGCCGCGGCCACGACCTCGGCCGGCCGGTGCTTGAGGATCCGCCGCGCCACGGCGATGGCCTCCGAGTTCATGTCCAGGTGCGAGCAGAGCAGCGCGTACGGCAGCAGCACGTTCACGTTGTCCGGCTCTTCCTGCGCGGCCTTGCGGTAGTGGTCGAGCGCCTCGACGTACTTGCCGTCGGTGGCCAGCGTCTCCGCCTCGGTCATGGCCTGCGCGGCCGGACCTTCCACGGGGATGTGTCCGGAGACGCCCTCGTAGATCTTGACCGCCTGCTGGTACTCCATCTTGTTCGGATTGAGCTCCAGCGCTTCCTGGAAGCACTCGATGGCCTTGCGGTTCCAGTTGCGGTCGAGATAGCAGAGGCCGAGGTGGTAGATCGCCTCTTCGTAGTCGGGATCGAGCTTGAGCGCGGCCTGGAACGAGCGGATGGAGCGCTCCAGCTGCCCCTTCTCGTAGAAGATCGTGCCGAGGAGATAGTAGGCCTGCGGGATGGCCTCGAGCTGGATGGCCTTCTCGAGGAACTTCTGCGCGCGCAGGAGCTTCCCTTTGCGCGCGTAGATCGCGCCGAGGGAGAAGTAGGGGAGGAACGACTCCTGCGAGATCTGGATGGCGCGGCGGAGCCAGCGCTCGGCCCCTTTCAGATCCTGCCGCTCGTGCAGCAGCACGCCGTAGAAGACGGCGGCGTCGAAGTGATCGGGCTGCACTTCCAGCGTGCGCTCGAGGTAGGCCTTGGCGCGGTCGATGTTGCCGTCGTTGAAGAGCATCTCGCCGAGGAAGAACGAGAGCTCGTAGTTGTCGCGGTCGAGGCGGAACGCCTCTTCGAGGTGCTTCATGCCGCGCTCGGGATCGAACCCGTCGAACGCGGCCTCGGCGTCGGCCACCAGCAGCAGGAAGCGCTCGCGCTTCTCGCCGCGGAACAGCGAGACCATGCGGTCCTTGCGCTCGGTGAAGCGCTGCTTCTTCTCCAGGGCCAGCATCTGCTCGCCCATCTTCGATTCCCACAGCTCGACGACTTCATCCGAGGTGAGGACGTTCTTCTTCTCGAGGATCTCCTTGACGGAGAGGAGGCCGGTCTGGTTGATGAAGATGGCGCGCTCGTGCTTCTGCACGGCGTCGACCAGCGAGCGGATCGTCTCGGCCGAGCGCTTCACGATCTCTTCGATCGCGGAGACGCGCTCGAGCAGATGCTCGTCGAGCGACAGGTCCTCTTCTTCTTCGTACTCCTCGAGGTCGTCTTCCTCGAACGAGCTCACACCGGAGAGCACGAGCAGCTTGTTCTGGCAGCGATAGCAGAATTCGCGCTCGTCGTCGTTGTACGCGCTACAGGTCTGACAGAGCATGGTGGTATCGGCGGATTAGAACAGCATTTGCGGGACGTGTCATCCCGAGCCGCGCAGACGGCGAGGGATGACAGCTAGTACTGGTAGAAGCCGCGCCCGCTCTTTTTCCCGAGCCACCCCGCGTCCACCATCTTCACGAGCAGCGGGCAGGGCCGGTACTTCGGATCGCCGAAGCCCTGTTCCAGTACGCGCAGGATGGCCAGGCAGACGTCGAGGCCGATGAAATCGGCCAGGGTGAGCGGGCCCATCGGGTGATTCATCCCCAGCTTCATCACGCCGTCGATGGCCTCGCGCGTGGCTACGCCCTCGTACAGCGTGAAGATGGCCTCGTTGATCATCGGCATCAGCACGCGGTTGGAGATGAAGCCGGGATAGTCGTTCACCTCGATGGGCGTCTTCCCCATGCGCTTGGAAAGATCCTCGACCCTCTGCCACGTCTCGTCGGACGTGGCGATGCCGCGGATCACTTCCACCAGCGTCATCACCGGCACCGGATTCATGAAGTGCATCCCGATCACTTTGTCGGGGCGCTTCGTGGCCGCGGCGATCCTGGTGATGGAGATCGAGGAGGTGTTCGAGGCCAGGATGCAGTCGGGCTTCGTGACCTGGTCGAGCGTGGCGAAGAGCTTCGACTTGGCCTCGGTGTTCTCGATGATGGCCTCGATGACGATGTCGGCATCGGCCGCGGCCTGCACGTCGGTCACGGGGCGGATGCGTCCCACCACCGCGTCGCGCTCCTCGGCGGTCATCTTCCCCTTGTCCACGCCGCGCTGCAGGTTCGCCGTGATGGTGGACACCGCGCGCTGGAGGATCGATGCGTCAATATCGACGAGCGTGACGTCGAAGCCGCTCGCGGCGGCGGTGTGGGCGATGCCGTTGCCCATGGTCCCGCCGCCGATCACAACAATGTTTCTCATGGCCGGCGGACTGTATCGTAAGATCGTCGGTCCCGGAGCCCCGAAAATGGCGAAGAAATGCTTCATGTGCGGTCGCGAAGTCGTAGAGGGAATCCTCTGCGAGAAATGCGACAAGCCGCGGAAGAAGAGTGGAGCGAGTGCGGCACCAGCCGCGGCCGCTCCCCCCGAGGCTCCTCTGCAGACCGCCACCGCACCGGAGCTCGACCCGTTCCCCAAAGCGCCCATCCTCCCCTTCCCCGTCGAATCCGCGTCGCCCGCCGTCACGAGCGTGGTCAACCTGCTCGTCGCCGGCGGCGTGGCCTCGGTGCTCCTCGGCCCCGACCGCACGGTGAAGTTCGTCTCCGACGACGCCAAGAAGCTCTTCGACGCCACGCAGGCCGAGCTCTCGCAGCTCTCGACCATCGAGGCGAAGGCGGGCATCCGCGTCAGCGATCTCTCCGTGCCGACCACGGCCGGCGTGCACATCGGCACGCGCAACTTCATCTACACCCTCGTGCCGATGTCGGGCGGCGCCACCGGCGCCGTGCTCGTCTTCCGCCACGCCGACCCGATGAACGAGGCGCACGCGTCGTTCATCACCTACGTCCGCGAGACGGTCTTCGGGCCGCTGCGCGCGCTGCGCGATTCGATGCACGCCGCGGCGCACCAGCAGGGGGACGCCTTCCTCGCCGACGCCGCGGCCACGCTCGAGCAGGTGCTGTCGTCGCTCGAGCTGGCGCCGGAAGTGGAGGAGGCGTCGTACGCGATCCGGCCGGTGCCGACGGTGACGGAAGTCGTCCGCCGCGTGGCCGAGCGCTTCCGCGCGCATGCCGACCTCAAGGGAATCCGCCTCGACATCGACGTGCAGGAGCTCGAGGAGCGCTTCAGCGACCACGAGCAGCTCGCCGAGGCGCTGACCATCCTCATGGAGAACGCGCTGCACTATGTGCCGCCGGGCGGGCAGGTGGTGATCGGCGTGCGCTGGATGGAGCACAAGGGCAAGCCGCTGCTGCTCTTCTTCGTCATGGACAACGGCGCGGTGGTGCCGGAGGAGCTGCGGCAGAGGATCTTCGAGCCGTCGTTCGTCTGGAACCCCGCCTCGCCCGAGCGCACGGGCCGCGGTCTCTTCAAATGCCGTGAATTCGCGGTTGCCCACGCCGGTTCTGTCTGGGCAGAGTCCAAGACCGGCAAGGCCTGCACGTTCTTCCTGCGCGTACGGCCGGATGGTGTCCTCTCATGAAACAACTCCTCCTCGTCCTCCTCTTTTCGGCTCGTGTTTTCGCAAACGACAACGAGATCAACGCCGAGAACGTGACGGCGCTGATGAATGCCCGCCGCGCCGAGGCGGGCCTCGGCCCGCTGCGTCTCGACGCGAAGCTCACCCGCGCCGCCGAGTCGCGCATGCAGGACATGATCGACGGCGCCTGGTGGAGCCACCAGTCGCCGGACGGCACGCCGCCCTTCGTCTGGATCACCGCCGCCGACTACAACTACGTCGCCGCCGCGGAGAACCTGGCCGCGGGCTTCGAGACCGCGGGCCTGCTGGTCGAGTCGTGGATCGAGTCGCCCGGCCACCGCGCGAACATCCTCAATCCCATGTACGCCGACTGCGGCATCGCCGTCATCGAAGGACGCACCGACCGCCGCGGCGAGGGGAAGTCGATCGTGGTGCTGTTCGGCCGCCCGGCGGTCAATCAGGTCACGAGAAAGTAGATCACTCAAACGTAGGGCGGGCTTCAGCCCGCCTCCCCCGGGGGCGGCGGGCTGAAGCCCGCCCTACGTTTTGCTCACGCCACCCGGATCGACGGATCCACCTCGCTCGACCAGCGCTTCATCCCTCCCACCAGGTTCTTCACCCGCGTGTAGCCCTGCGCGCCGAGGAGGTGCTGCTGCACGTGGCCGCTGCGGCCGCCGGAGCGGCAGATCATCACCACCTCCTTGTCCTTCGGGATCTCGGCCAGGCGCTGCGGCACCTGGTTCATCGGGATGTGCACCGCCCCCTCGATGTGGCCGGCGTTCCATTCGTACGGCTCGCGCACGTCGATGAGGACGATCTCCTCGCCGCCGGCGAGCTTCTGCTGCAGTTCAGTCGGAGTGATGTCGGTCTGGCTCACGGGATTGCAAAGCTCCTCATAGTCGATCAGTTTCGTGATGGCCGCGTGCTCTTCGCACCCGCGGCGCAGTTTCATGGTCCGGAAGGTCATGTGCAGGGCGTCGAAGAGCAGCAGCCGTCCGGCCAGCGTCTCGCCGATGCCGGTCAGCAGCTTGATCGCCTCGGTCGCCTGCAAGGTCCCGACGACGCCCGGCAGCACGCCGAGGACGCCCCCCTCCGCGCACGACGGCACCGTGCCGGGAGGCGGCGGCTCGGGGTAGATGCAGCGGTAGCAGGGGCCGGTCTCGGTGGCGAAGACGGAGACCTGCCCGTCGAAGCGGTACACCGAGCCGTAGACGTTCGGCTTGCCGGTGAGCTTGCAGGCGTCGTTCACCAGATAGCGCGTGGCGAAGTTGTCCGTGCCGTCGAGGACGACGTCGTACCTGGCGAACAGCTCCAGCGCGTTCTCCGACGTCAGCCGCGCCTGGTGCGTCTCGATCGTGACCTCGGGGTTGAGGTCGCGCAGCCGCGCGCCGGCCGCCTCCACCTTCTCGCGCCCGACGTCCGTGGTGGCGTAGAGGATCTGGCGATGGAGGTTCGTCTCGTCGACGCGGTCAAAGTCGACCAGGCCGATGCGCCCCACCCCCGCCGCCGCGAGGTACGTCGCCGCGGGCGAGCCGAGCCCGCCCGCGCCGATGATGAGCACCGAGCCGTGCGCGAGCTTCTCCTGCCCCTCGGGGCCGAGCTCCGGGAGGGTGATTTGGCGTTGGTAGCGACGGAGGCTCATAGGCTCATAGGCTCATAGGCTCATAGGCCTGTGAGCCTTCCTTCACGGCAGCAATCGCGACACGATCTCCTGAATCTTCTTCCCGTCCGCCCGCCCCTTGTAGCGCACCGTCGCCTCCTTCATCACCTTGCCGAGGTCCTTCTTCGACGCGGCGCCGGTCGAGGCGACGATCTCGCGGAGGCCGGCTTCGAGCTCTTCCTCGCTCAGCTCCGCCGGGAGGTAAGCCTTGAGAATCTCCATCTCCGAGCGCTCTTTGTCGGCCAGCTCGGTGCGGCCGGCGTTCGAGTACTGCTCGATCGAGTCCTGGCGCTGCTTGACCGCCTTGCGGATGACGCTCATCGCCTCTTCGTCGGACAGCTCGTGCCCGGCGTTGATCTGCTCGTTCTTGATGGCCGACTGGAGCATGCGGATGACGGAGAGGCGCTCCTTCTCCTGCGCCTTCATGGCCGCGGTCAGGTCGGCCCGGATTTTCTCGGTGAGATTGCCCATAGTGCGGCCAATGTTATAACTCGCGCGCATGTCTCTCGACGTCCGCGCGCTGCTCGAGGAAACGGGCGCGCTCCTGACCGGCCACTTCCGCCTCTCCTCCGGGCTGCACAGCCCGAACTACGTGCAGTGCGCGCGGCTGCTCGAGCATCCGCGGAACGCGAAGGCGCTGGGTGCGGCGCTCGCGGAAAGGCTGCTCAACGTAGGGCGGGCTTCAGCCCGCCTCCCCCGGGGGGGACGGGCTGAAGCCCATCCTACGTTGAACAAGATCGTCTCGCCCGCGCTGGGCGGCGTGATCATCGGCTACGCGGTCGCGCAGGCGCTCGACGTTCCCTTCGTTTTCACCGAGCGCAAGGACGGCGCGATGACGCTCCGCCGCGGCTTCGGCATTCGCGAGGGGGAGCGGGTGGTCATCGTCGAGGACGTCGTCACCACCGGCAAGTCGACGCGCGAGACGGTCGACGTCATCGCGCGGCAGGGGGGCGACGTCACCGGCTTCGCCTCGATCCTCAATCGCAGCGGCAAGGCCAATCCCTTCGACAAACCGTACGAGGCGCTGCTCGACCTCGAGCTGGCCACCTATCCCGAGGACGCCTGCCCGCAGTGCAGCCAGGAAGTGCCGCTCGACGCGCCGGGGTCGCGCTACAGCCGATGAACGTCGAGCTCCTCTCCACCGACGGCGAAGAGGCGCAGGTGCGCGTCGACGGCCGCGTGTACTCCGTTCCCTACGCCATCCACGGCTCGACCGTCAGTTTCCATTTCGACGGCGAGATCTACTTCGTCGAGGTCGAGGACAAGTCCGCCCGCGGCCGCGCCAGGCGCCAGCGCGACCATTCCATGGAAGCGCCGATGCCCGGCGTGGTCCTGCGAATTCTCGTCAAGCAGGGCGACGTTGTTGCAAAGGGAGCCCCGCTGCTGATCCTCGAGGCCATGAAGATGGAGCACCAGCTCACCGCCCCCCGCGAGGGGACGATCGCGAGCATCAATTGCAGAGAGGGAGAGCTGGTGCAGCCGGGCGTGGAACTGGTCACACTGGAGGTGTCATCCTGAGTCGCGTAGACGACGAAGGATCCCCTGCATCAGCGCGCCCCTCGTGCATCGGCAGGGGATCCTTCGCTGTCTACGCAGCTCAGGATGACAGGTAAGTCATGAAAATCACCGTCGACACCGTCAAGCTCGTCGAAGTCGGCCCGCGCGACGGGCTGCAGAACGAAAAAGTCACCATCCCCACCCAGGCCAAGATCGACTACATCACCGCCCTCTCCGACGCCGGGCTGCGCGTCATCGAGGCGGGGGCGTTCGTCTCCCCGAAGTGGGTGCCGCAGATGGCCGACACGGCCGCGGTCTACCGCGAGATCCCGAAGGACCCGGGCGTCGAGTACCCGGTGCTCGTCCCGAACATGAAGGGGCTCGAGCGGGCCATCGAGGTGGGCGTGCGGTCGATCGCCGTCTTCACCGCCGCCTCGGAGACGTTCAACAAGCGCAACATCAACATGTCCATCGACGAGTCGTTCGAGAACTACACGCCGGTGGCCATGCGCGCGCGGGAGGAAGGGATCCGCGTGCGCGGCTACGTCTCCACCGCGTTCGGCTGCCCGTACGAGGGGGACGTGCCGCCGGAGAAGGTGCTCGAGGTCTGCGCGCGCCTCCTCGACCTCGGCTGCTACGAGGTCTCGGTCGGCGACACCATCGGCGTCGGCACGCCGATGCAGGTGCAGGGCGTGATCGGCATCCTGCTGCAGGTCATCCCGCAGGCGAAGCTGGCCATGCACTTTCACGACACGCGCGGCACCGCCCTGGCCAACACGCTGGCGGCGCTGGAGATGGGCGTCTCCACGTTCGACGCCTCCGCCGGCGGCCTGGGCGGCTGCCCGTATGCCCCCGGCGCCTCGGGGAACATGGCCACCGAGGACATCGTCTACATGCTCGACCGCATGGGCATCGACACGGGCGTCGACCTGAACCGCCTCGTGCAGGCCTCGACGATCATCGCCCCGTACCTCGACCACCCGCTGCCGGGGCGCTACCTGCAGGCCTGTGCCTTGAAGACGGCAGGGAAAGCGATGCCAGTGGTGACGAGCACCGCGGTGCAATGAGCAGAGTCCCCGAGCACTCCCGCGGCACCTGGCGCGACGGCTGGTACGTGCTGCCGTACCAGGTCATCTTCCGCGACGTCGACGCCTACGGCCACGTCAACAACGCGGTCTTCTTCACCTACTTCGAGTGGGTGCGCACGCTGCTGTGGTTCGAGCTGACGCGCTTCGGCGGCGCCACCGACATCGGCTTCATCGTGGCGCACGCGGAGTGCGACTACCGCCGCCCCCTCTTCCTCGAGCCGATCGACCTCTGCATCCGCGTGGGGGAGGTGCGCACCAGCTCCTTCGAGACGCTGTACGAGGTCCGCAAGGGGGACGGGGAGGTCGCGGCCACGGGGAAAGTGGTGGTCGTGCTCTACGATTGGGAGCGCGATGCGAAGAAGCCGATCGACGACGAGCTGCGGAGGAAGCTGAGCGAATGCGGCGCTGGCAGCAGCTCGCATGCGTCGCGATCGCCGTCGCCCTCTGCGCCGCCCGATTCGTCCGCCTGAACGACACGCCCGCCGGCTTCTACCTCGACGAGGCCGCCGGCGCGGCGACGATGCTCTGTATCGACGAGCCGCGGCTGTTCTTCGAGGAGTTCCCCGGCACCGGGACGTTCTTCACGCCGGCGTACGTCTACTCGGGGGCGGCGTGGGCGAAGCTCTTCGGCTCGTCGATCGCGTCGTTCCGCTCCCACGTGGCGTTCTACTCGGTGCTGACGATCGTCGCGCTCTTCCTCGTGGCGCGCCATTTCCTCGGCCTCGACGGCGCGCTGTTCGCGGCCTTGGCGGCCGCGGTCTCGCCGTGGGGCTTCCCGTTCGCGCGCATCGCCTGGGACCCGCCGCTGGCGCCCTGCTTTGCCATGTGGGGCGTCTTCTTCTTCCTGCGCAAGCACGCGGTGCTCGCCGGCCTCCTCTTCGCCGCGGCGATGTACACCTACCCCCCCGCGCGCCTGCACGTCCCGCTGATTCTGCTCGTGCTCGTGCTGAACGTAGGGCGGGCTTCAGCCCGCCTGGACGGGCTGAAGCCCGCCCTACGTTCAGCACTGGCAATGCTCGTTGCATGCATTCCGCTGATTGTGCTGACCCTGAACGGCACGCTCAGCGCGCGGGCAAACGCGCTCGCCGTCTGGAGCACCGAGGCTCCGTTCACCCGCTTCGCGCAGAATCTCCTCGCCCACCTCTCCCCGGACTTTCTCCTCTTCAAAGGCGACCTCAATCCGCGCCACGGTACGCAGCTCTTCGGCATCCTCTCCTGGCTTGACGTGCTGGCCATCCTGGCCGGTGTGTGGCTGCTGAAACACATCAATCGCAAGCTGCTGGTGCTCGCGGCAGCAGGCTTCCTCGGCGCGCTGGCCGTCGCTTCGCTGACCTGGGAAGGCGTCCCGCACGCGCTGCGCTCGCTCACCGGCTGGCCGTTCCTGGCCCTGCTGACCGGGGCGCTGCTCTCGGCGGCCTGCGCGCGCTGGCGCGTGGTGCCGTATCTGGCGCTGGCCTGCGCGCTGGCGTTCTCGATCGTGTTCCTCAACGTCTACTTCACGACCTACCGCACCGCCTCCGCCCCCTTCTTCGACGCCGTGCTGCGCGAGGAAGCGGAAGAGGGGGACTTCGAGGCGCTGCGCGGCTACTGGGCCTTCTATCCGCGGCCGGCGCTGCGCTACTACTTCCTGTACTACGGCGGCCTGCCGTGCGCGTCACTGCGAGGTGACGATCTCCCGCCGCTGCCCGCTGGTGGTCATCATCGCCCATAGCCGCTGGTGCTGGTAGGCCACGGCCGCGATCTCGCCGTCGCCCAGCCCGGGGAAGATCCGCGCGACATCGAGCTCGCTCCATGCCGGCAGCCCGCGGTTGTTGGCGAGGACCACAAAGTGCGACCAGGTGCGGTCGCCCTGGCGCGCGGTGAGGTTCACCGGCACCGGCCCCGACTCGAGCGCGTAGAGGCGCAGCGTCCGCGCGCAGCCGTCGCACGTGGCGGTGGTACGCAGCGCGGCGTAGCTGCGGAAGCGCGCCTCCTCGGGCGCGGGCGCGACGAACGGCGCCTCGATGAGCTGTCCGTTCCGCGACGCGCTCACTTCGAGCTGCCCCGTCACGGCCGCGTTCCGCCGGACGTAGAGGAACCACGCCGAGCGATCCGACGTCGCGTCCCACACGATCGAGCCGCCGGGCGGGATCTCGCGGCGCTCGCCATGGCGGTCGAGGACCCGCTCCGGCACCGTTCCGTCGTTCCGCAGGCGGAGGGCCGTCTTCCATACGCGCCCGTCCGGCCCGCCGCTGCTCCCGAGCGGCAGCGGCACGATGATTCTCCCCATCGCCGCCAGCACCTCGGCGGTCGGGACGCCGCCCGCCGGCAGCGCCCCGGGGATGCGGTACAGGCGGATCGACTTCCCGATGCGCTCGTAGCGATAGCGGTCCAGCCAGGGGAACGTCTTCCCATGCTCGCGCGACTCGAGGTGCGCCTCGCTCACGGCGAGCCAGCCCGGCAGCGGCCGGTCGTGGACGACCGGCAGGAGCGGCGGCAGCGGGTGGCGCTCGAGATCCGCCGTCCCGAAGTACGAGAGGCGCAGCGCCGGGATTCCGAGCGCGCGCACGCGGTTCTCCAGGCGCCGCAGGTCCTGCCCCCAGTCCAGGTTGCTGTCCATGAGGACCTTCCGCGGCTCGCGTCCCGCGAAGGCGTTGAAGTAGGGGAGATAGTCGGGGTGCGCGCGCGCCGAGACGAACAGCTCCACCGCCAGCAGCGCGATCGCCAGCGCCTTCTTCCGGGTCGCCAGCGCGCAGCCGATCGCCACGGCCAGGAGTGGGTAGACCGGCAGCACGTGCCGGATGCCGATGTTGATGTTCACCGGCATGCAGGCCACCACGATCGCCGCCGCCGCGGCGAGCGGCGCGAGCCGCGTGCGCGTGCGCAGCAGGAACGCCGAGGCCAGCGCCAGCAGCAGGAAGACGATCGTCGTCTTCACCGCGATGGCGACGGGAAAGTAATACCACCACCCCTCCCGGCTGTATTCGCCGAGCAGATAAGCCTCGTGCCCCTCCGCGTTGTGCAGCAGCGTCTGCGCGATGCCGGAGAAGAGCGCCGGAGCCGGCAGCGGGATGGCGTCGATGGGGAATCGCTCGCCCACGTACGCGCGGACGAGGTGATGGTGCGCGCCGCGGAAGCGATCGAAGTCGAAGCGGTACACCGTCCAGACCGAGAGCGCGCAGACGAGCAGCGCCAGCCCCACGTGCCGCCACACGGGACGGCGCCACGTCATGGCCACCATCGCCGCGCCGGCGGCGGCGAGGAAAAGCACCGACGAGAACTTCGACGTCAGCGCGACCGCGGTGGCCAGCCCGAGCAGCGCGGCCACGCGCGGGGACGGTGCCAGCAGCCACCGCTGCAGCAGCATCAGCGTCGCGGCCACTCCCGCGGTCACGGCCATGTCCGTGGTGGCCAGTCCCGCGTGCGCGAGCACCGGCGGCAGGTTCGCGTAGAGCAGCGCGGCGATCGCCGCGGCCGGCTCCCCCGCCAGCATCCGCGCGTGCGCCCACACCACCACGATCGACAGCAGGAAGAAGGGGAGGATGCCGGCGCGCGCGAGCGACAGCATGCGCAGGTACGGCCCGCTGTGCAGGATCTCGTTCCCCTGCTCGGTCAGCCCGAGGTTGTTGCGCGACATGCGTGCGCCCGCCGCGTACGGGCCGAGGGCCGCCGCCACGCGCGCCAGCGGCGGATGCTGCGGCTCGCCGAGGTACGTCCCTTGCTCCAGCCACTCCAGGCCCGCGGCGATGTGGGTGCTTTCGTCGAAAGTCTGGCTGTAGACGGTCCATGTCGAGACCACGCGCAAGGCGGCAACGAAAAGGATGACGATCAGTGTCACTCTGGACGCGCGCTCGGACACGGGAGGAAAATAGCGCATGCAGGCTGCTCGCGTCCTGACGCACCCCGCGCTCGCGCGGCGCCGGTTCGAAGAAATGGCCGGACGCCCCGAGGAGCTCCTCGACCTCGTCGAGGCCTCGCTGATGATCGACCTGGAGGAGAACCCGCGCCTCGACGTCGGCCGGCACCTCGGCAACGTCCAGGCGTGGAGCGACTCCGTGCGCCAGCGCCTCGAGGGGTCGCGCTCGGTCGAGCGCGTCGTCGAGACCCTCAACCGCCTCCTCTTCGAGGAGGAGGGCTTCCACGGCGAGAACGAGGATTACTACGACCCGCGCAACGCGCTCCTGAGCGAGGCCCTCGACCGCCACGCGGGGCTGCCGATCACGCTCTCCATCCTCTACCTCGAGCTCTCGCGGCGCATCGGCATCGACGCCGCCGGCGTCTCTCTGCCGGGGCGGTTCCTGGTGAAGTTCACCGGCTCGTTCGGCGTCCTCGTCGTCGACCCGTTCGACGGCGGGCGCGTGCTCTCCACGGTCGAGCTGCAGAAGATCCTCGACGGGATGTACGGCGGCGGCGTGCGCCTGCGCGAGCACCACCTCCGGGCGTTCTCTCCCAGGGAGATCCTGGCCCGCGAGCTGGCGCAGCTCAAGGCCGCCTACCTGGCGCAGCACGACCTGGCCCGCGCCGCCGCGTCGATCGACCGGCTGCTCATCCTCGACGCCCGCGACGCGTACGAGGTCCGCGACCGCGCCGCCCTGGCCATGCAGATGCACGCCTACCCCCAGGCCATCGAGCTTTTCGAGCGCTATCTGCTGCTCATGCCGTCGGCCGACGACCGGTCGCGCGTGCGGGAGCAGATCGGGTACCTGCGGGCGTGGCTGGACCAGAATTGACCGCCTGTCATCCTGAGCCCCGTAGAGGGCGAAGGACCCCCTGCTGGAACCCAGTGCTCGCTCCGTAGGCAGGGGGTCCTTCGCCCTCTACGGGGCTCAGGATGACACCAGGGCTGTTAACATTCGCCACCCGTGATCACCGGCTTCAACACCGACATCAAGCACAACGAGAAGGTCTACCACGTCCAGACCGAGGACAAGGGTGTCGGCAATCCGTACATCGAGTCGCTCGTGTACGTCGGCGGCGAGATCCTGGCGTCGAAGAAGACCTCGTACGCGGAGCAGCTCAAGACCGGGGTCGACGACAAGTGGATCGGCGGGCTGATGGAGCAGCAGCACCGCACCATGATCGCGGCCATCAAGCGGGGGCGCTTCGACTCGCCGGCCGACGTGACCAAGACGGGGCAGCCGAGGACGGAGACGCTCTCCACCCCGGCGCCCGCGCCCACGCCCTCGGTCGACGACGAGAAGACGCTCGACCAGGTGATCATCGACTACCTCGTCTCCGAGGCCGAGAGCGAGCACCTCGAGCTGGCGCTGCTGAACCAGATCGAGTTCTTCGCCGGCTCGCCGATCGAGCTGCGCATCGCCGCCCGGAAGAGCCTCTCCCAGGCCCCCATCCCCGCCGCCGCCATCGAGGTGAAGGTCATCTCCACCGTCGAGCCGCCGCGCGTGATCTTCCGCGGCAAGACCGCCGCCGACGGCAGCGCCGTCATCCGCTGCACGATTCCCTCGTTCCGCGAAGGGACCGCCGCCGTGATCATCTCCGCCCAGAGCCCCATCGGCAACGACGAGGTGAAGCAGCTCGTGAAACGCCGCAAATAGTTGGCGGTCGACGACCGGTGCTGAACGTAGGGCGGGCTTCAGCCCGCCTCCCCCGGGGGCGGCGGGCTGAAGCCCGCCCTGCGTGTCCCCCGCCAACCGCCTCCCGGCAAGCTTCTTTCATAGTCTGCCGCCGTGTTCCGCTCGAAGTCTGTCCTCGCACTCGCCATCCTCGCCGGCCTGGTGGGGACCATCTACGTTGTCGTCAGCCTCTTCCTGCCGTCGTCGCGGCGGCTGATCTTCGGCGTCGACAAGAGCTCCGGCCGCGTGAAGCTGGTGCGGAACAACGTCACCTTCCTGCCGCCGCACCAGTTCTACCGCCTCGAATTCGAGAAGAGGAACGGCGCGGCCCAGCGCGATGACCTGGTGCGCATCCTCTCCAAAGAGCGGGTCCCGGTCACCCTCTCCTACCGCATCCGCTTCACCCTCCCCGGCGACCGCCTCGAGGACGCGCGCGGCCTCGTGCGCGACGGCTGGAGCGCCTGGATCCGCGGGCGCGTGGGGGAAGCCGTCTCGGCCGTCACCCAGCAGGTGCCGATCGAGGAGCTGCTCTCGCCGACCTCGCAGTTCGCCACGCGGCGCGACGTCCTCCGCCGCGTCGTGCAGAACCACCTCGCCCGCAGCGGCCTGAAAGTCGAGGCCTTCGAGATCGCGCACATGGAGCCCGACCGCCGCGCGCTGCTCGAGTACAAGCGCGCGGAGCTGCGCCGCAACGCGCGCGGCATCGCCGGCCGCGTGGCCATCTTCGCCATCGACGGCGCCGACTGGGAGCTGATCTCCGAGCTCTCCGCCGACGGCCGCATCCCGAACATCCGCGCCCTCGCGCAGGGCGGCACCACCGCCTCGCTGCAGACCATCCAGCCGACCGTCTCGCCGCTGGTGTGGGCCACCGCCGTGACCGGGCTCTCCCCCGACCGCCACGGCGTCCTCGACTTCACCGACCAGAAGCGTCCCGCCGACGCCGGGACGCGCCGCGCGCCGGCGCTCTGGGACATCGCCCAGGCCTTCGGACGCCCGGCCGTGGTCGTGAACTGGTGGACCTCCTGGCCGCCGCGCATGGATGGCCCGGTCATCTTCGATGCGCCGGTGACGATGCTGCCGGCCGCGATCGACCCCCCGTCGCTGCGCCCGCGCATCGCCGGCCAGGTGGTCGCGCCGCAGACGGTCGGCTACGGCCAGGTCGGGCGCTTCCTCAACATCACCGCCACGGAGTTCGACAATGCCGTGGCCAGCGGCGGCCCGGCCGATCCGGCCAATGTCTTCCGCGACGTGCTGGCCAAGACCTGGACCGATCACCGCGTGGCCATCAGCCTCTACCAGCAGCACGAGCCGCTGGTGATGATGATGTCGTACGAGGGCACGGACGCGGTCAATCACCTCTTCGCCCCGTATCACCCGCCGTACCGCCAGGGAATCCCGCAGACCGAGTTCCGCAAGTACTGGCCGACCGTCGCCAATTACTACTCCGAGGTCGATCGCCTCATCGGCGAATGGATGAAGGTGCTGACCGACGACACGACCGTGATCATCATGTCGGCGCACGGCTTCCGCTGGGGGCAGAAGCGCCCGCGCACGTCGCCCACCGGCCGCAGCGCGCTCTCCGACCATCGCAATCCGGGGATCTTCATCGCGTACGGGAACCACGTCGCGGCCAACCGCGGCAATCACACGCTGTCGATCTACGATGTCGTCCCCACCGTGCTCTCGCTCCTCGGCCTTCCGAAGTCGATGGAGATGCCCGGCAAGCACGCGGAGTGGGTGTACCGCGACATCGCCCCGGTGACCTCCGTGCGCGTCATCAGCTACGACGAGTTCTTCGCCGGACGCCCGGCCAGCGGCGGGAGTGCCGTCGATGCGCAGCAGTACACGCAGCGCCTGCAGACCATCGGGCACCTCGTCGACCCGTCGCGCATGCAGCCGGTGTTCGAGGACGAGGACGAGGCCGTGCAGAGCGCGGCCATCTCCCCCGCGCAGTGGGGCGCGTACGCGCACTGGAACAACCAGGGCATCGAGCTGCGGAAGCAGAAAAAGTACAAGGAGTCGATCGAGGCCTTCCAGCAGGCCATCGACCTCAACCCCACGCGCTTTACCCCCTACCTGAACATGGCCATGGTGCTGTGGGACCGCCAGCAGTTCACCGCGGCCGAGAACGTGTTCATGATGGCCGTGCAGCGCGGGCTGCCGAATCCGGAGCAGTGGTTCCTCGACTTCGCGGCGCTGTACCGGTCGCAGAACATGACCTCGCGCGCCATCAACCTGCTCTACAAGGGCAAGCAGATTTTCCCGCAGTCGTACGCCATCGCGGCGAACCTCGGCTCGGCGCTGGCGCAGTCGAAGCGCTACACCGAGGGGCTGCCCGAGCTCGAGCGCGCCCTCGGCCTCCAGCCGTCGTCCACGCTGGTCCTCAACAACCTCGGTGTCTTCTACGCCAGGCAGGAGGAGTACGCCCGCGCCCTCGACTTCTGGAACCGCTCCCTGGCCATCGACCCCCGCCAGCCGAAGATCCGCGAGGCCGCGGAGGCCGCCAGAACCCGCCTGTAGGTATGTGGAGTGCGGCAGCGCCAGCTGCCGCTTTCTATGCCGCAGCGCGAGCTGCGGCCGGGGGCGGGGGCGAAAAGAGCGGGCGCGCCATGCGGCGCGCCCGCTCAGGGCTACTCGTGCATCACCAGGTCGTGCCGTCCGGCTTCGGCTCCGGCGCCTGCGGCTTCGCCGCCGCCCGCTCCGTTACCTTGCGAGCCTTCGCCAGCAGCGTCGTGCCCCGCTTCTGGGCCTGCTCCGGCGTCTCCTTCCCGCGCGCCCTGCCCAGCGCGCGGCGCATGTCCGCCACGTAGGCCGCG